>TARA_B110000503_G_scaffold10112_1_pt1 | contig 11244 bp, 9 predicted proteins | sample TARA_B110000503 | Tara Oceans TARA_B110000503 (sample SAMEA4397472) | marine metagenome | biome: Polar Biome; feature: [SRF] surface water layer (ENVO:00010504); material: water (ENVO:00002006), including particulate matter (ENVO:01000060) such as... | depth 5 m
CCTGTATCTGTATTGGTAAGTGTATCACTTACAACTGTATCTCCACACTCAACAGTAAAAGCTGTCCCACAAGTATCATTATCAGCAGGTGGACCACCAATCGGAGAACATTCTCCTATGAAATCATAAACCAAATCCTGTGCTGGGTCAACGTTCCAAGTAACACCAAAATCAAGACTATATGCCATGAGGTTACCATTCGAGGTAGCGGTAGTAGACTCCCAACCTGCGGTATTACCATTCGAGTTGGTAACATACAGCCTTATCCAATACGTTGTTGTCGCTCCTGCCTGACCTTCTAATAATGTAGCTGGCAATTCGAAAGTAGTATCAAGGATGTCGTAACTCGTAAATACAGTTGCTAAATATAATTGAGAATCTGGAACCGTTCCAGGGAAATCTGCAATTATGTTTGCTGGATCTGGTTTACCCGTTCCATCGTCGCCAAAAACAGTAATATCTACACTGGTAATCATATCACCATTAGCAAAAACTCCTTGAATCAATATATTAGCATTGATAGTAGTTAAAGAAAAATCGGTGTCTGCAGGAACAGTAATATCAGCTGCAAGACTTTGTTGCGGACTGCCTCCCCCGGGTGAACTAAAAACACCGTTTTCAAAACCATTTGAAGGATTCTCTTCGTTACAAGTCGATCTAATTGGGTTATTGAAAACTAGTGCCTGTCTGTCACTAGGAGCAACGTATGCATTGTTGACACCCATTTGATATGGCATAGAACTACTATCAAAAGTATAATCCGAGTCACTAACAAGGCGAGTCTGGTTCTGTGAATTAATAACAAGGTTTCTATCTAAGCCTAAATAAGTTAGACTTATAGGTCCTGAGACATTTTCTGTGTTAAAAGAAGCAGCTATACTGCCGTCTTCTCCTGTCTGTTGTGCCTGACTGAGTCCCACAGCACAGAAACAAAATAAAAGCATTAGAGTAATTTTTTTCATAATTTAGTTATATTAGTTATATTATTAATATTTAAAGTTAAGCAATAAAAAAGAACGCACGAACATTTTTCGAACATTTTTCGACAACCGACTTCTTTTAACGATAAAGAATTGAGAATACAACTCTTAAAAAAACAAAAAAGTGTCTCTAATCAACAATTAGAGACACTTTTTTAATCTATAAAATTTACTTTGCCTCTATTGCTTCATAAAAGCTTCCATTACCTCATTACTCACCCCCATATTCGAAAATCCTCCGTCATTATATAAGTTCTGAAGGGTCACCCTTTTTGTTAGATCACTAAACAAAGAAATGGTATAATTTGCACAGTCCTCGGCTGTGGCATTTCCTAGTGGTGACATTTTTTCGGCATAACTTATAAAACCATCAAACCCTTTAACTCCTTGACCCGCTGTTGTTGGCGTTGGAGATTGAGAGATTGTATTTACTCTTACTTTTTTATCCTTTCCGAAGAAATAGCCAAAGCTTCTAGCAATAGACTCTAAATATGCTTTATTGTCGGCCATATCATTATAATCTGGAAAAACTCTTTGCGCAGCCATATAGGTTAAAGCAACAATACTACCCCACTCATTCATGGCATCTTTTTTATACAAGGTCTGCATTGTTTTATGGAAAGAAACAGCAGATACATCCCAGCCTTTATGAGTCCAAGCATAGTTTTGATCGGTATAGTGCTTTCCTTTTCTAACATTCACAGACATACCAATTGAATGTAGCACAAAGTCTAGCTTTCCGCCTAATATTTCAGTTGCTTTGTCCACGAGGTTCTCAAGATCTTCTATACTAGTTGCATCAGCAGGAATAATTTGAGAATTTGTTTTCTCAGCTAATTCATTTATTTGACCCATGCGCATTGCAATTGGAGCATTTGTAAGTACAAAAAGACCACCCTCTTCGTGAACCCTCTCAGCTGTTTTCCAAGCAATAGAATTTGCATCTAACGCACCAAATATAATTCCTCTTTTCCCTTTTAATAAATTGTATGACATCCTTTTTATTGATTTTCTAATCGTTTTTAATCTTCGTTATAAAGTAATTCTAAATGTTAAAACGCGACAAAGATACATTTAATTCAATAATTCTTTTGCATTCGCTAAAGCAGCATCTGTAAGAGTATTACCGCCTATCATTTGGGCAATTTCCACAATGCGCTCATCTTCATTGAGACCCTTAAGGCGCGTTCGTGTTACCTCATTCACATCTTCTTTATACACTTTAATATGGTGTTCTCCTTTCGCAGCAATTTGAGGCAGGTGGGTGATACTTAACAACTGTGTCGAAGCACTCATTTCGCCCATTATCCGAGCCATCTGGTTTGCAATTTCTCCTGAGACCCCCGTATCAATTTCATCAAAGATAATGGTAGGAAGCTTTTTATATCTCGCTAAAATCGCTTTTACGGAGAGCATAATCCTACTCATCTCACCTCCGGATGCAATCTTCTTTAAGGACCCAAAGGAGAGTCCTTTATTGGCCGTGAATAACAATTCTAGTGAGTCTGTTCCGTTCTTTCTGAAATTTTCGGATGCCACCAACTCAAACTTAAACCTTGCATTAGGCAAGCCAAGCTCTGCTAGGTAGGCCTCTAATTGCTGTTTTAATATCGGTATTGCTTTTTGTCTCTGCTTATGAATAAGCGCACCCGTTTTCATAACATGAGTCCTAAATGTTATGCGTTCTTTATCTAAACGCTCCAATTTCTCGTCTATATCACCTACGCTCTCAATCTTAGATTCCAAATCCTCCTGAATCTCAATCAATTCCGTTACCGTTGCCACCCCATGCTTCTGCTGTAATTTATAAAGAGTCTGAAGCTTTTCATTAATCTCCAACAACTTTGATGGGTTTGCCTCCAACGATGTTCCAAGGTCTTCGATACCATCAAAAACATCTTCTAATTCAATTATGGTAGAATTTAAGCGATCCCAAAAGTGCTCGTATTTTGAAGAAAACCCTTTAATTTTGCCCAGAACAAGTCTAGCTTCTTTCGCTGTTTCCAATGTTCCAATTTGTTCTGCCGAAAAAACTTGAATAATTTGAGAGAAGGATTCTTGAATGATTTCAGCATTATTTAATGTTTCGAAAGTTTCTTCTAACTCCTTCTGAATCATTTCTCCGACATTAGCATCCACCAATTCGCTGCATAAAAATGTATTATAATCTAATTCCTTGGCAACGCGTTCCTTATCAAGTTTTAAGTTTTTAATCGTTTCAGAAATAGTCCTGAATTCTTCCAATTTTTCCGAATAGGTTTCGAGTAAAGACTCATTCCCTGCAAGTACATCAATAATTTCAATTTGAAAGTTTTCGGAAGAAAGAGACAGCGTTTCGTGCTGACTGTGAATATCCACCAAATGAGTCCCCAATTTTTGTAATTGTGCGAGAGAAACTGGTGTGTCATTTACAAAGGCTCTTGACTTCCCACTGGGTAATATCTCCCTGCGGATGATTGTGTGATTGTCATAATCCAAGTCATTTTTCAAAAACATGTCTTGAAGACCATAATTCTTTATCGAAAACTCACATTCAATAATACATTTTTTTGAGGCAATTCTCACACTACCGACATCGGCCCTTCTACCCAATATCAAAGCTAATGCACCAAGTAAAATAGATTTACCGGCTCCTGTCTCACCGGTAATTATGGTAAGTCCTTCTTGAAGATCCACACGGATATCTTCAATAAGCGCATAGTTCTTTATAGCGAGCGTTGTTATCAAAAAATAAAATTAAAGGATTCTTTTAAACGATTTGATCTTCTTATAGTTAGAAAAAAAACCTACGACTTATGGCTTTATTTCACGCCAGTTACTTCTTCTGGTAGGGGCCATTCTATTCAAATTATCTATCAATCCTGCGATATCAACTTTAGGTCCGCCACTAAATATCGATTGGATTTCATCACTTTTCGCATCAAAAAAAGTGCGCAATAGATATGAATTGGGTCTACGGTCATTAATACCTTTGAGCGTTTTGATAGATTCAATTATAGTGTTTTTCGCTTCTTTTCGGTCTTTTTCCATTACATCCAGCCCAAGACGATGGTAATCGTAAAGTGCCGTCTGAAACTCTGTATATACATTTGAGAGGATTGCATTATTATATTGGTAACGAGACTGCGTACCGTCGGTTGGCCTCCAACCTGGAAATTTACTTGAAGCCGCTGTGTTAATAATTTGTTTTGCAATTGCAAAAAATCGCTCTCCTCCATTCATTTTATAGGTTGCATGATCTAAGCCAATCATTGTGTACACGTGATAAGCAACTACAGAAATCAAATTTGAATCAAAGGAATTGATATTGAAATCCAATGGGTCAAACTCCTTATAGGTAAAAGACACCTGCTTATCGTTGTAGTTATAAACAGGGCTATCGTAGGTTGAATTGAAAATCGGTCTTGATGATCCAATCTGCATTGTACCTGTGAAGGTGTTTCCTTCTACACTCGATATAATAAGGGTTATATTACAATCAATTCGCTCTTGATTTTTATATTCTACATTTATCCAACTTGTATTATTGATAAACTCTGTGAGTTGATTTTCGAGAGTTCTATATATTTGATTATTGGATTGTCCCGTTTGTTGCGCATCAATTACGACCGTACAATTAAGCTCTTGGCCACTTGCAGTTATAACTCCAATTAATAATGAAACTAAAAGTAAAATTCTACGCATGCAGTTGATCTATAATGTGAGTTAAAATATCTTTCGCTACTTCCTTCTTATTTTTAACTTGAAAAGGAATCACTTTATTGCCTTTTGTTATTAAAGTTACTTTGTTTGTGTCTTTTCCGAATCCAGCACCTTTATCTCTTAGCGAATTTAATACAATTAAATCTAAATTCTTTTTTTTGAGTTTTGTTTTTGCATTTTCGAGTTCATTCTCTGTTTCTAAGGCAAAGCCAACAAGAAATTGGTTTGTTTTATTTGCACCTAATGAGGCAAGAATATCCTTGGTTTTTTCTAGTTCTAAGGTTAGTGTACCTTCTTTCTTTTTAATTTTTTCTGAAGCAACTTTCTTGGGCCTGTAATCGGCTACGGCTGCACTAAGAATTGCAACATCACAATCAGTATAGAATTCATGAACCGCCTCATACATTTGTTCAGCAGAACTAACAGAAACCACGTTCACCATAGGATCCTCTAATCGCAAACCTACGGGTCCTGAAACAAGAACAACTTCGGCACCCAAATTGGCGGCTAAAGATGCCAATGCATAGCCCATTTTACCACTAGAGTGATTGCCTATAAAACGAACAGGATCTATTGCCTCAAAGGTAGGCCCTGCTGTTAATAGAACTTTCTTCCCACGCAATGGTAGACCTTTCAAAAGGTCTTTTTCTACAAAGGACACGATATCTTCTGGTTCGGCCATTCGACCTTGCCCAATTAAACCACTTGCCAACTCCCCATAAACCGCAGAAATAGCAATATTTCCAAAGCTATCAAGTGTTTTAAATGTAGCCAAAGTACTTGGATGTTTATACATATCCAGATCCATAGCTGGCGCGTAATAAACAGGGCATTTTGCGGAGAGGTATGTAGCTAAAAGAAGATTGTCGCAAGTGCCATTAGCCATCTTGGACATTGTGTTTGCCGTTGCCGGAGCAATGATAAATAAATTTGCCCAAAGGCCTAACTCGACGTGGTTATTCCATTGGGCATTTTCATCTTCTTCATTCGTAAATGAGGAAAAAACTTCATTTTTTGAAAGTGTCGAAAGCGTTAAAGGTGTTACAAATTCTTTTGCCGATGGCGTCATTACTACCTTTACACTTGCACCACTTTTCACTAGTAATCGAACTAAGAATGCAGACTTATAAGCGGCTATACCGGCAGTGACACCAAGTAATATGTTTTTTCCGCTTAGTACAGACATATTCTAGTCTTCGTTTTCTTTGTCCAGTGTATTACGATGGTATATCTTATTGTTCACCCACTCTTCTACTGCTAGTGCGTGCGGCTTAGGAAGTTTTTCATAAAACTTAGAAACTTCTATTTGTTCTTTATTTTCGAAAATCTCTTCCAAACTATCATTGTAAGTAGCAAATTCATCAAGTTTTTCAAGCAACTCTTTCTTGATGTCACCATTAATTTGGTTTGCTCTCTTAGAAATAATAGAGATCGCCTCATAAATGTTATTTGTTGGCGCATCAATAATATTTTTATCAATAGTTGTTGTATTGATGGGCGCTTCAGAATTTTTGATATCTGTCATAGTATATAATATTAACTTGTGGGTTCTTCTATATTGAGGCGTTTGTTAATGTCTTCCAAAATCACATCTGCCTCAACCATTAATTCGGTGTCTTTATAATATTTAACAAAGCTATTGTAGTATCCTAAAGCAATCATAAGTCGCTCTTCAACCAACCTCGGAACACTATTAACTGCTAGTTGATAGCCAGCATCGAGTCGTCCAAAAAAAGCATTCTTTCGAAAAGTGGACCCAGGATGATCTGAAATAAAATTCTCAAAAGCACCAATAGCGGGCTTATAATCTGATATTTTAAGGTATTGCCTGGCTATTTGTATATCCTTATATTCAATCTTAGTTCGTAGTTCTGAAACCAATTCATTCGCCTCTGTTCTGTATTGCGTATTTGGATAAGCGTTTATAAACGCTTGTAACTTACCTAATGCCATGTCCGTATCTTTTTGATCCAAAGAAAAACGAGGAGACAATTGATAATAACTTTTCGCAGATTTAAATGAGGCAACTTCTACACTATCACTTTTTGGATAAGACGTTTCAAATCGCTCAAACTGATAACCAGCAAGGTAATAATCTCCCATTTGGTAATATGTATTGGCATACATGAAAATAAGTTTTTCAGCCTGAGGCTTGCCCCGATAGGCGGGCACTATTTGCTCCATCAATTTTAATGCTTTCTTATACTTACCTGCCTTATACAAGGAGTCTACGGCGTTGTATTTAGCAGTTGTATTATTATTGCGAAACACCTGCTGATATTCACTACATGAAGTGAAAAGCACGGCAAAACAAAAAACTAGAATTACGTTTATTTTCATCTAAATATTCCTCTTCTTTTTTAATCGTTGAATAGTAATTGAACGAACGTCTTTGTTTAACATCCATGATATTTCTAGGATGCAAAAAAAAGACCTAAAAAAACATCTTGCAAAAGTAGTGAATTCTACCTGATTACAAAAAATTATTAGGGTACTAAATTAGTCTAATAACCCCATGGCAAGGTCCTAGTTTTGAAAAAATTAACTCAATAATTTTTAATTACGCCTCATGGCCGTCAATAAAATCTTCAATATTTTTAAGTAGTGTATCACTTATTCCAACAAGAGGGAGGCGCACTATGCTTTCACAAAGTTCCATCTTATGCAACACAGCCTTGATCCCTGCTGGGTTCCCCTCTGAAAATATATGATCAATTACAGGCATGATTTTATAGTGAATTGCGTTCGCTTCACTCACTTTGTTTTCCAACCCATACCGTACCATATTTGAGAAGTCCTTCGGAAACCCTTGTCCAATTACAGAAATAACACCGGCACCTCCTGCCAAAACCATAGGCAATGCTAGCAAATCATCTCCTGAAATAACCAGAAAACCTGCAGGGCAGCCTAAAATCAATCTCATTGCCTGAACCATATCAGCTGCTGCTTCTTTAATTGCAATGATGTTTTTGAAATCTTTCGCCAACCTAATAACCGTTTCCGGGAGCACATTTGAAGCCGTCCTTCCTGGCACATTATAGACGATAATCGATTTTGAAGTTGCATTTGCGATTGCCCTATAATGTTGATAAATGCCTTCCTGAGTTGGTCTATTGTAAAAAGGTGAAACTGATAGGATAGCTGCAAAAGCGGATAGATCTCTGGTTTGAATTTCCTCAACTACTGCGGCAGTATTATTGCCGCCTATACCAAGAACTAGAGGCAATCTATTCTTATTGGCCTTGATGACGGTATCAATAACAAGCTGCTTTTCGTCTTTGCTAAGGGTTGCACTTTCAGCAGTTGTGCCTAAGATGACTAGATAATCTATACCATTCTGGATATTGTAGTCGACAACCTTTTGCAGTCCCTCAACATCAACGGTTAAATCTTTATTAAAGGGAGTGATTAATGCAACTCCAGTCCCAACAAGCTCCTTCATTGTAATTTATTTAAAACAGTTAAATACTTTTTTGTTTCACTTTTAAAGGCTTCCATATTTTCAAGGGCCACAGCAATGGTCAAATCAAAGAGCCGCTTATCGGCAACAATTCCTCCAATTTTAAACTTCGCTTTACTTCCAGAAACCATCATGTCTAAAAACGCATTGCTTCCGCCATAATACCCAATCAATACATCAAATGGTTGATTTAAAAATTCTTGAGCACTTCTGTTTTTCATACTACCATCCCAAGCAAAATCTTTGTCACTAACCTGATTTTGTCTCAGCGAAGGCGTGGTTTTCTTATAGCCCAGAAACGAAAATATTTTTATGTCTTTACGCTGAACTCCTAATACATTAGAAAAATCATAAAGCGTCTCAAAATCTTGAAAAAGAGATTCGTCTACTAAAAACCCTAACGTCTTTAAGGGTGCATTTATTTGAGACAAATCTCTGTTAATTAAATTTTTATCCGTGATTCTCTTTAAAGAATACTGTTTCAATTTCTTGAACATTCTCGGCAGTTATGTTTTAGTAAAAGTACGTTTTTTAAGAAATATTTAAACGCTAATGCGCAATCATTTGTAAAAAGTCATCTTCTGAAATAATTGAAACTTCCAGCTTTTCAGCTTTTGCAAGTTTACTAGGCCCCATATTACTTCCGGCAACAACATAGGCCGTTTTTGCGGATATAGAACTTGATACCTTGCCACCATTGTCTTCTATTAATTTTTTAAGTTCATTTCTTGAAACGCGTTCAAAAACCCCCGAAACTACGAATGTTTTACCTGCCAAAATATCGGTCTGGTTTTCTAATTTTTCTGCAGATACTTCAAGCTGCACACCATACAATTTTAAACGCTCAAGGGTTGTTGCATTCTCTTCTGAACTGAAGAAAGAAACCACACTATTTGCAATTCGATCTCCAATTTCATCTACCGTTATCAATTCCACTTCTGAAGCATTCGCTAAAGCATCAATATTTTTATAATGCTTTGCTAGTTTTTTAGCAACGGTCTCTCCAACGTAGCGAATACCGAGTCCAAACAAAACTCTTTCAAAGGGAATTGCCTTAGAAGCGGCTACCCCGGCTACTAAATTATCTGCACTCTTTTCTGCCATCCGCTCAAGTGGCGTAATCTGCTCGGTTGTTAAAGTGTACAAATCGGCATAATTCGTTATCAGTCCGTTCATCACTAAAAGAGCTACGGTCTCCCCGCCTAAACCTTCAATATCCAATGCTTTGCGAGAAATATAATGCTGGATCCTACCAATAATCTGTGGTGGACAACCCTCATAATTTGGGCAATAATGCTTGGCGTCGCCCTCTTGCCTCACAAGAACTGTGTCGCATTCGGGACAGGTTTTTACATACTCTGTTGGCACAGATAGCGATGGTCTTTGGGCAAAATCAACCCCAATAATTTTTGGAATTATCTCCCCTCCTTTTTCAACGTACACGGTATCTTGTTCCCTAATGTCAAGTTTTGCTATCTGATCGGCGTTATGCAGCGATGCTCTTTTTACAGTTGTACCAGCCAGCTCGACAGGTACTAAGTTTGCCACTGGCGTAATGGCTCCTGTACGTCCAACTTGATATGTAATTTCATTTAGTTTGGTAGAAACCTGTTCTGCTTTAAATTTATATGCCATTGCCCAACGGGGAGCCTTGGCTGTGTATCCCAGCTCTTCTTGCTGTTGTAAATTATTTACTTTAACAACGACCCCATCTGTTTCGTAAGGCAACTCGTGACGGTGTATGTCCCAATAACTCACAAACTCCATCACCTCATCAAGGCTTCTAGCAATTTTCGCAGCTTTAGGTACTTTAAATCCCCACCGACTTGCCTTTTCTAAACCTTCGAATTGCGTATGGACAGGTAATTTTTCACCAACCAGACTGTACAGTAAACATTCTAGCGGTCTTTTAGACACCTCACTGCTGTCTTGCAACTTTAGGCTACCAGATGCTGTATTACGTGGATTTCGATAAGGCTCTTCTCCTAATGCGAGACGTTCTTCATTCATCTTCTTAAAGCCTTCAAAAGGCAAAACGATTTCACCTCGTATTTCAAAAAAAGCAGGGTAATCTCCTTTGAGCTTTAACGGAACTGACTTTATCGTTTTTATATTTGCAGTTACATCGTCGCCTTGAAATCCGTCACCCCTTGTTACCGCTCTAACGAGGCTGCCGTTCTCGTAAGTAAGGCTTATAGATGCGCCATCATATTTTAATTCGCAGGTAAAGGCAACAACTCCATCTACTTGTTTTTCAATTCGCTTTTCCCAATCTTCCAAATCCTCTTTCGAGTAAGAGTTATCTAAAGAATACATTCTAAAGGCATGCGGAACGGTCTGGAAATTTTTTGTGACCTCTCCTCCCACTCGCAGCGTCGGGGAGTCGGCATCGTGATATTCGGGATAGGCTCCTTCTAACGCTTGCAACTCCTTCAGCTTTATATCAAAATCAAAATCAGATATTGTTGGATTATCCAAAACATAATAATTGTAATTATGGTCTCGAAGTTCTTGTCGAAGTTGATTGATTTGTTCTTCAATATTCATAAAACAAATATAAAAATTGATTTTTAGTTCGGGTGAAAATCAGAAATAGAATATCAACAAAAAAGGTCGCACACCGATGGCATGCGACCTTTGATACATTTATGGTTAAAGTTACTCTTTAATAAAGCGCTTGGTAACAGCTAACCCATTAGAAACAAATCGAATAAAATACATACCACTTGATAATTGAGAAACATCAATACTTAATCGATCGACACCCGTCTCGGCTTTGTGAACGATACTTCCTAATGCGGAGAATACGGTAATTTCATCATAGCTACCCTCTAGTATTTCGATGTTTAACATTTCCTTCGCAGGATTAGGATACAGCTTGATGTTATCATTGGCCGTTCTTGTAAACGATCGAAGCTCTTTAGCGCTTTCATCAGCAGCGAGCGGTGCCATCGATGAAACACTATCACCAGAAATAATTACTTGATCAAAATATATTTTATCATTATTTGCGGAGGCATCATTACGAAACCTAAATCTATTGTTCGCATTGAAATTATATGTCGATGCATCAAGAACAATGGTATCGGTAAAGAAAGTATT
>TARA_B110000503_G_scaffold70081_1_pt1 | contig 11240 bp, 17 predicted proteins | sample TARA_B110000503 | Tara Oceans TARA_B110000503 (sample SAMEA4397472) | marine metagenome | biome: Polar Biome; feature: [SRF] surface water layer (ENVO:00010504); material: water (ENVO:00002006), including particulate matter (ENVO:01000060) such as... | depth 5 m
ATATGCAGACATAGAACTTGCTACTAGCAAAAATGCTACCACAACAGCAACAATAGAACTTATCAAATATTTCATAATTGACTTCCTATGATACAGGTACAACTTTACCTATCACCGGTTTCAATGGCTCGCTCTCCGCCAGTAGCACTGCCAGCAGCACCGTTTATTTTTTCTTTTGTGCGGCCAAATGCAGTAACACCAATAATAGCACCCATTGCAAGATGGAACAACCCTGCTCCCCTTAGTGTAATTGGATCCCATTGACTAGTAACTTGTCCTCCGTATGCAGCTTGGATTATACTCCATAGTATAGGAAATAAAACAAAGTCTGCCATGCATACAACCATATACATCCAGCCCATTGCAGGCCGCCATTTGGTATTCATCCAGTCTTCTTTTGATTTTGTTGGTGCTGTTTCTAACATGCCGAGTCTCCTTGTTGTGTTGTATTTAACAATTACTCAGCAGGTTTGGGTGTCTCGTAATAGTCTTTGTATTTGATTATAATTGTACGCTGTGTTGCAATAAAGTTGCGTATGTCGGCCATTGTGATTGACAACTGTTGATACCCATCGGCTGTTAATCCGAACACCACCAAGTCTTGGTTTGTTGCTGCCAATTGTGCAAATACGCTTTCTGCATTTTCAGGTGTAATAACTATCCACTTGATAGGTTTGACTGCCAGCGGGTCGGGTTGCGAAATAGCCAGCGGAGTTTTATCCACAGGTTTGGCAATGACCTCAATGGGCTTTACTGGATCGCCCCAAAAACTAGCACAACCTGTTACGTTAGTTAACAGCAGCAGGCTTGTAGTTAGGGTTAGCCAACGAAGGACATTCTTTGTTGATTTCAGTTGGTAATTTTGCATTTTTTTCTTTATCAGTTAACGGAGAGCCAGACGCTATTTCAAAGCAACGGGAAGCACTTGCAGTTCCTGTGTTCACTGCTCTTTCAACTGCGGCAGGTTTAACAGCAGCAATCCCGCCAAAGTCTCGACTGCTGCCATTGGCAGTGGTATTGAATCTATCTCGTAAACTTGTCAAGTCTTTGTTTTGTGCTTTGACAGTTGCAGTTAATTCGTTATTGAGTTTTTTAATTTGTGCCTGGTCTGCTTGTATCAATTCAATTGCGGCTTGTTGTTGTGCAATGCCATCTATTAACTTTTTAGAATTTTCTTCGCTGATGGCTAAATTTGCTCTTAGGCCAGTGATATACCACAAGCCGCTGGCAACAATCACAACAATTGCAAGTATAGCAACTATTTTAATTACTGCGGTTGAGCCAAACATATTATGCGTTGATACCAACTGAATATACTGTTTTACCATTGATACGTGATGCAGTCAATGCTTTTCCGCGGTTACTGCCATCTGCTTTGTAAGAAACATGAACCCATCCTGAGTCAGGAATACCGGGTGTGTAGAACTCTAAAATGACCTGATCAAAGTCAGTGTTGTCCACAATCCAATTGGCAAGGTCTGCATTGGCCACACCAGGAACTTCGATGTCTGCGGCTTCGCCATAACAATGTTGCGATGTAGCTGTACCGCCCACAGCAGCATTTAGTGTGGGACAACGGTATCCACTGTTGATAGTGGTGGTGCCAAAGTGGTCGCGTACTTTCTGTACAACATTTTCAAACAGAGCCTTGGCAGCTTCCAAATGCACACCTTGTGGTGTGTTGTTGATGCCTTTGCGTTCAGCAGTTTGTGACTTGGTGAACTCGGCTATTGAGAAATTTTTACTTAGTTGCATTTTGGTTTCCTTTGCAACAGTATTTAGTCGGTCAACTGCTCTACTACAACACCGCTTTTTTCCAAGAACTCGATGCCATGCGTTTCTCTATAAGTGTGTCTATAATACACGCATTTAATTCCACTTTGATATATCAACTTGGCACAATCTATACACGGAGCATGTGTGACAAACATGGTTGCATCTAATCCGCTTTCGTTGCTTCTGGCCAATTTTGTTATGGCATTTGATTCAGCATGAAGCACTTCTGGCTTGGAATTCAGTACTGGTTCACCTTTGTTGTATCCAATAAGATTTTCGCAAGTGTTGTCCCAGCCAGCCGGCATACCGTTGTAGCCAATGCTGATGATTCTATCATCCTTGACCACAATTGCACCCACTTTTAATCGTACAGCATAGCTCAATTCCGCAAATGTTTCTGCGGCTTTCATGTATGCTTGTTTTGCTCTATTTTTCATATGTGACTCTTGAAATATTTATAAACCGCTGCAACAAGTGTTATGTTTTGGTACCGCATAAATATGGTATGGAAAAAGAAATCATGTCTATTGATGCAATGAGCATACAACTAACTCAGTTGTTGTTACCATTTATTGGTGCATTGCTAATTGCAATAATTGCATTGATGCTCAAAGACTTTGCTCTTAAAATAGCCCGGGGATGGGCGTTCAAAGCAAATCGCTCGTTCAACGAAGGCGACAATGTACTGCTGGACGGTGAAAAAGCCATTATAGTCAAGGTCGGACTGACAGAAAGTGTGTTCGGAATTTATAGCAAACACGGATACACATGGCGATATGTTCCCAACGAACGTATCCAATTCCTCAAACTGGAAAAAGTGATCAACAAAGATTTGCACTTGGACACAGATGAGGAAAAGGGTAAAAAGCTTCAAGAGCTAATTGACAAATCGCAAAGCGATGCAATAGCAAAAAACGCTAATGAAATTCTTACTATCAAGAAAAAAAGTTAATACCTGTACGTTTCAGCTTTGTAAGGGCCGTCGACACTGACACTGATATAGTCAGCTTGCTGTTTGGTCAATGTGGTCAACACAGCACCAATTTGCTCAAGATGCAGTCGTGCCACTTTCTCATCCAACTTCTTGGGCAGCAAATACATCTGCCCTTTTTGGTATGCTGCGGGGTTTGTGAACAATTCAATTTGTGCCAACACTTGATTGGTAAAACTATTGCTCATAACAAAACTGGGATGTCCTGTGGCACAACCCAAGTTGACCAACCGTCCCTTTGCCAACAAGATAATACGCTTGCCATTGGGCCAAATAACGTGATCAACTTGTGGTTTGATTTCTTCCCACTCAAGATCTGCTAAATCAGCAACTGTGATCTCTGTGTCAAAGTGTCCAATGTTGCACACAATTGCTTGATGCTTCATCACATCCATATGTTTACGTGTAATAATGTCTTTGTTGCCTGTTGCTGTTACAAAGATATCTGCTTTGTCTGCGGCATATTCCATTGTGACAACACGATAGCCTTCCATTGCAGCTTGCAATGCTGTGATGGGATCTACTTCAGTTACCCATACTTGTGCGCTCAATGCTCTGAGTGCAGCAGCACTGCCTTTGCCCACGTCACCGTAGCCACACACCACAGCAGTTTTACCAGCAATCATCACATCAGTGGCACGTTTGATACCGTCGACCAAACTTTCGCGGCAACCGTACAAGTTGTCAAATTTGCTTTTAGTAACAGAGTCATTTACGTTGAACGCACGGAACGGGAATGTATTTTCTTCAATGCGCTTTAGTATATGATGGATACCAGTTGTTGTTTCTTCACTGAGTCCAATGATACCATCAATCAGTTCAGGATGTCGATCAATGATAACACCAGTCAAATCATGACCGTCATCAAGAATCATGTTGGGAGTCCAGTTGGGCCCTGTTACAGTTTGTTCAATGCACCACCAGTATTCTTCTTCTGTTTCGCCTTTCCAAGCAAACACAGGAATTCCCATATCAGCAACAGCGGCTGCAGCATGGTCTTGTGTGCTGAATATATTACAACTGCTCCAACGTACACTTGCTCCAAGATCCACCAGCGTTTTGATCAACACAGCAGTTTGGATAGTCATGTGCAAACTGCCCACAATTCTAGCACCGCTGAGTGGCTGTGCATCTTTGTATTCTTTAAGAACAGACATCAAGCCCGGCATTTCGCTTTCAGCGATTGCTATTTCTTTGTGTCCCCATTGTGCCAATGTTATGTCAGCAACTTTGTAATCTGTCATCTTCCTCGTCCTGTATTTCTAGTAGTTGGTTTGTTAGTGGTTACCTGTGATTTAGGTGTGTTTTTTGCTTGGTGAATCTTGGCAGCAGTTTCCGGAGTAATTTTAGTTTTAAGTTCCTGTGCTGCTTTGATTGCATCCAAGAAACTTGGTTTCTTTTCTGTCATTGTAATTTACCTTCTTTCCTAAGTTGTGCTCTAATTTGTGTAGCACTGATAGCATGTATGTCTTCACCTAGGTCGTGCTGTGTGAACGTATACCCCACGCCACGCCCATAGCTGATGTCTACAATGTTGGGCACTTGCATAACAATGTATTCCACGTCGTAAGTAAAGCCTTCTTCAAACAATGCCTGTATGATATTGTTCTTGACTGTGACAAAGTCAAACGGATTATCGTCTTGTTTTGTTGTAGTTCTATCAGCACCTGCATCTGTGCCAACAATGCCGCCAACGTCGCGAATCTGTATACAAACTTGTCCTGTTTCTAGCAATGCTTTTTTAAACAATGCAGTATGTCCAGGATGCCAAGGTTGCCACCTTCCCAGCATTTGTGTTGTGGGGTGTTGATTATCGAACATCTGTGTTAACTCCGTAGGTTATGTGCTTGTACCATAGTCTCTCATGATAGTAGTATAGCACAAATTTAAGCACCAAGTCGACCAAAAACACGCCACCTATTGCTTTTGCCGGCAAACCGAAACCAAAAGCAATCAATGCTGTTATGGTACTAGCAACGATTCTCCAGGTAATTGCCTTGGCCAAGTGTCGTTTTGCTGATACTTTTTCATTTTCCATCGTGTGCTTTTAAATATTGTGCAACTACTTTTGCCAATTGCTCATGTGTGTCTGTGAACCATTCACTCACGTGATAGTCATAATGTTCAGGAGTTTGAAACATCTTGTTGGTGTCTTCAAATCTGCCCTCTTTGATTGTATCCATCCACACAGTAAAGTCTGCAGAAAATTCTGCACGGGCTGCTTCGGTGGGGCACACAAAGTCTGCAACGGCAATCTTACCTGCTTTGACAACACCGTCAGACAAAAACTTCATACGCTGTGCCTGACGCATACGTCCTTCGGGAGAAAAGTCCCAGTCGTCATATTCTTTACGCACTGCATCTGCGTTGAGCCATACTCCGCCCAGTAGTTCAGCAATCGGTTCTGCTAATGTGCTTTTGCCACTGCCCGGCAAACCGCATATTAAAATTTTGTTAGTCATGTTTCTTCCTTGATGCTTCTTTTGCCAAGTTGTCTACCCAATGGTGTTCAACAGGCGCAACATATTTACTATTGGTATCGTCTGCTAGTATTTCTTTTAAGCCAGGATTGTTGTAATCAATCGGAAAACTCAACGTGCGAGCAAGCTCTTTAAGATACGTTTCTTTATACAAGTGCAGCAATTCGTAACTCAAAAAGTCTACATTTGTAAATCGAGCAACTTCTGCCAATGCCAAAGACAGTGTGTTGCCATCCCGCACACGTTTTTGCTGCTCTTTTAGTATATTTTGATCACGTCCTATAACAGCAACTTGAACAACTATATTTAACTTGCGTAATTCTTGTATGAACTCTTCAAAGTTGGGCACAGTTGCTGTGCCGTTGTCCATGTACGGGACGCTGGCACTGGCAACATAGTAGTCACTGACCGACCAATCAAATTCATTCAACTGTTTGGGGTATTTCCAGTAGTGAGCAAACGGTTCCTGGTCGTGTCCTATCCAGTAAGTGTCAAGTAAGTCTTTCCAACCGTAAACGTCTGAGTGCAGTGCAAATATTTTACTCCACAAATGATTACCCGAACCTTGTGGTCCGGTTATAATCAACAACTTCTTCACACTGGATATCGCATCGACGGTCCAGCTGATTCCAGCATACGACGGGTCTTGTCTGTTTTGAGTCCGGTGATCTGCAACACTGGCCGCATACTGCGACTGGCATTGGCAGTGGCATGCGGAACGTTAGCCCAGTCAAATATGTGCACATCGCCTGCACACCATCTTGCATAAGTTGTTGTGCCATACAGATAAAACTGTCCCGGTTCCCAGTCTGTCAGCATAACACTCATGCGTATCACACGTTCTGGGTCATCAGGACAACGTTCTTGTAGCTTGTCTATGTGCAGATTAAACATCTGACCCGGCTGCTGATAATGCATACGGATTTTGCCGTCTTCGATGCCAAAGTATTCGCTCATCTTGGTCAGAGTAGGCAATGCACTGATATCAAACACAGCATCTGTCAGTTCGAGATCAACCGGCGCTCCGGTATTGCGCAAATCGTTTTCTTCTTGTGTCAGCATTGGACTCACAGTGTCGTCGTCGTTGCTGTAGAACTTACGTGTTGCCCATGTGATAGGCTTGCCCTGTGCTTCAGCAACTTCGTCTGACCAATTGCCAGTAAAGCGGCCAAGTACCTGAAACCATTCACCAGGTTGTTCAACACGTTGATTGTCAAAGTGATAGTTGCTATGGTCAACACACCATTGCCAGCTGCTGTCGTAATTGTCTTGATTTTTATACATAATCTATGCCTCTGTCTTTTCTTACAATACTGTTTATAATTATCCCTATTGAAACCGCAATGGACAATAAAAACAGTGGGTGGTTGGTAACGCTGAACAATTCAAGCCAGCGGAAGTCTGACATGGATTCCAAACCTGGTTTCCATTGCTTGTAACCATACAGTTGCAGCGTAGCCACAAAGTATTCATCAATTTTAAATGCCACAACATAGGCAACAAGTATAGCAGGACGACTGATTTTATAGTGTTTTAACACAACACCGACAGCGCTGAGTATTCCCAGCAGCGCCAAGTCTTCCCATCCTTGTGTGTACTGCATGTTTGCATATATGATAACAGTGATGATGACCGATGCATACATCCAGTAAGGAACTTCGAGAATTTTAATAATCCATTTGTACAAAAAGATACTGAGCAATGCAACGCCAATGGTTCCAAATATATATCCAAACGCAATGCTTGTTGTGAAGTTGGTGTCGGTCAGCAAACTTGGACGACCAATCTCCATGCCAAAGTACATGCAAATTGCCATCACCATTGCAGCAAACGGCGCTGCCGGAATAGCAAACAGTATAGCAGGAATCATACTACTTACTTTTTGTGCATTGTTGGCACCTTCGCAGCCCAGCAGACCAATTGGGTTGCCTTCGCCAAATGGTATTTCTTGTTTTTCTTTGTGTGCAGCTTTGGTTGCACCGTATGCTAGGAAGTCACCCACTGCACCTCCCACACCTGGCAGCAGTCCTGTAACAAAGCCTATAAATCCACCACGCAAGCTATCGCGCCAGTGTATACGAACATCTCTGAATCCCTGGAACAATTGTTTCCAGTAATCGTCTGGCATAGGCGGCGCCGCAGATTTAATACCCTTGCGTAACCCGTCTAGCAATTCTGGAATACCAAACAAGCCAGACAGCAACACAATCATGCCTACACCGTTTTCCAAATATTCCCAGTCGAATGCAAATCGTGCATTGCCCACACTGTCTTGTCCTATAAATCCCAGGAACAATCCCACAGCAATCGCAACCACACTGAGAAATACATTTTTGCTTGCAACAAAGCCCACGCAGGCCAGTGCCATTATCATAAACCCCAGAAACTCAGGCCTTCCAAACAACACAATAATCTTGCCGTAATAAGGAAGCAACATAAAAGCCAGCAGTGCATAAAGCACACCGTTGAGTGTGCTGTCTGCAATGGCAATACCCATAGCACGGGCAGCTTCACCTCGCTTGGCCATTGGGTATCCATCAATAACACAAGCAGCAGTTGTACTAGCACCAGGAATACCAGTTAGGATACTTGTATAACTGTCTGCGCTGGCACAACTTGCCACTATTGCTGTTAAAAAGACCAACCCCACGTAGGGATCAGCCATAAAGTAAGAACCCATGCTGAACACAGTGATCAGTGCAGTGGTAACTCCTGCAATCGGAATAATACCCACCAGCATACCGTAAAGTGTACCCAACATTGCCCATAACACATAGTCAAGCATAGTGTTCTTCTTTCTTTACTTGAGCAGTTCTGGTTTGAATACTGATGGGAAACCGTATGCTTCTTGGTTCCACTTGACAGCATCTTTAAGAGCTTTTTCAGTGATGAGTGATTTCAACAAAGCAAGCATTGCCGGACCTTCGTTGCCTACAATCCAAGGATAGTTGCCTGCCAGTTTGTTGATCTCTGCCATTGACTCTTTGTCGGCCAACATGTTCTTGAGTGCTGTGCGCAATTTTTCTGTGTTGGGGTTGCCTTTGTTGACCCACAACGACTTTTGAATAGCATCACGCCAGTTGCGAGTTAGACGGTAAGCATTGTACAAGTCGCCACTTGGTGCAACACCCCACAGACGTTTGTAAACATCTTCAAACTGTGTGCCTGGAAAGTTTGGATCAGCAATTTGCTTTTTGTTTGCCAAGTCCAAGATACCGTGTGTGAACCATAATTCATTTGCTTCAATGTCTTTGTAGAACTTTAACCAAGCAGCTGGCGACTCACGAGCAACATCAAACTCTTTGTTCTTGAAGCCAAGACGTTTTTCACCACCGCTCACACCGTTGATCCAGCTGACACGTTCGCGCCAGCACTTCAAGTATTCAGCAACTGAGCCTGAGCCCTGTGGGCCACACAGCAACATGCCAACTGCGGCACCATCTGGTTCAAAGCCTGAACCACCAGCAATTTTCCAGTTGCCTGACTTTTCGTCCGCACCTGCATGCTTGCCCAGCACAATATCGTTGTTGTTGGAACCAATGAGGTCATATTCAAAATAGTTGTAGTCAACCTTGTCCAACAAGAAACTCACACCGTTGCCACCGTGAGCAACCATGATTGTTTTGTCGTCTGTGCGCAGTTCGTTATGGAACTTGTTGAAGCCTGGAATGTCTCTGGCACCCGGGATGTGTCGAATAACAACTGGTTCATCTGTAAATTTGCTAAGGTTTTTAGCAACAATACCTGCCCATACGCTGGTACCTTTACCAGGCTCTTGTGGCACAATAAGTGTGTAGTCAGCTTGTGCGGCGCTCATAATGCCGGCACTTGCTAGTAGTGTGATCAATAGTTTTTTCATTTTGATTTCCTTTAGATAACTTTTACCCTGATGTCAGAGGTTTGATAATGTTGAACGTACTCCGGTGGAGGCGGCTCGATACCTAATTTTACAGATAACTCTGTGTTTGACCAGATGTCTGTACCCGGGTGGATACACCATGCATGCATTAGGTCTGTGTTCTGCGCTGCAATGATTGTGGCCATTGTACGCAAATCTTTATAATATTCCGAGTAGTCTGGATACGTGATACCAAAGTGTCCGCATCGTACCCACCAGCCCAAACAAGCATCATTCTCCCTGTGAACCAGTATAACAGGACACTCGGGCCAATGTTGTTTTAAAAAGTCTATTTTGTGTGCAAACACATGACTCTTGATGATACGCACACCTTCACCTGAGAATGGTTCGTCAAACATTGCTTCGCATTGCTCTTTGGTGAAAGTTTCAAGACGATCAAATTGTTTTCCAAACTCCATGCCAGGATCAAAGTATGCACCCATATGCATCAATTGCATGGTGCCAGGAGCATCGTGATAGTATGTACGCTCTTCAGAATAGTCACTGCGATCAACGTCAGGACTGTAATAGATGTTTTTGCTAACACTACTCCATTTGGATCCGGGTGTACCGGCCATAAAAATATATTTCACTGTGTTCCTTGAGATAATTACATGTAGAAGTAAATTTGACGTATACAAATAAATTTTATGTTGTATATAGCTTTTATTTATCATATAGGAAAATTTTTTAATGAATACCAAGATTTTTACCCTGATTAAAGAAAATTTAGAACTTGCCTTTAATTTACCCAAGTACTCCAAAGTTTGTGAAAACATCACAGAGTCAACTGTGGTGGATGCACTGCCCTGGACTCCTGCTCGCTACCGCAAGTTCAAAGATGCTGTGGAAGCAAAACTGGCAATGGAAGACTGTAACTTTACCGGCACACTAACAAGCATTGTTGCCAAACTTGATGAACGCTACACCGGACGTTTCTTTGGGGAGATTTGGCGGCCACGCACTGGTGATTACGATTACACAGGCTGGGCATTGGCAGAATCAATACAAAAACAAAATCCCCAGGCCGTGCTGGATGTGGGCTGCGGCTATCATCCGTTCAAAGGACGCATTGACAATTTAACTGGCATTGATCCTTATAACCATGCAGCGGATCTGGAAGTGGATATTTTAGAGTACAAAGTTAAACCTGCCAGCTTTGACCATATTATAGCACTGGGATCAATCAACTTCAACAGTCAAGACGAAATTGAACAAAGATTTAGCCATTGTGTAGATTTGCTTATGCAGGGTGGCAAGTTTTATCTACGTGCCAACCCCGGCGTTACACACAAGACAGGGCCTTATGTAGATATATTCCCGTGGAGTTTTGAAGTGGCAAATAACTTTGCTGAAAAATACAACTTAACGTTGTTGGAGTTCAAACGTGACACTAACGATCGGTTGTATTTTGTGTATCAAAAACTTTAATCATTAACTCGCCGGCAGCAGCGTGTGCTTGTTCCAATGGATGTCCTATGCGAGTTATAGGGTATCCATTTTTTTTGGTAAATTGTTGTAAATTAGATCCATCAAATGTGGTCATGTGTGGAAGAATGTAATCCTGCATATCTGTTATAGCAGGAGTGGTGTGCCATTGTTTATCAAACATCAAGTCATCCATGTACGTCATTATAAATGGACAATTTTTTTGTTGTAGTGTGTCCAGAACCAACTTGATACTCATCAGTGTGGTTAGTTTGTCCCGGATTTCTGAATGTAAATCTTTGTAATAAGTTTTTGCTATGGCTGTTTTGTCTGCGGGCATAAGCGTGGACCATGCCACCCACTGATCAGGCCATGACTTAGTGGGATTATTAATATCAACATAATCAAATCGATCAATAAAAGTCCAATTTATAATGAACAATGCTTGTTTATTTGTAGCAAGATGTGATAATACTTGATCGGCTATTTGTAAATTTCCTGATCCGGGTCTAGCATAGCACAAATAATTGTAGTTTAAATGTTGAGCAAGATGTGCCGGCCATGTTAATTTACTATGTGTAGGTGGTTGACGCTTACTGGGATCATTTAATAGTTCGTCGCTTAACTCACTTCCGTAGATAAAACTACAGCCAAAACTTTTTAGATT
>TARA_B110000503_G_C7172211_1_pt1 | contig 11236 bp, 13 predicted proteins | sample TARA_B110000503 | Tara Oceans TARA_B110000503 (sample SAMEA4397472) | marine metagenome | biome: Polar Biome; feature: [SRF] surface water layer (ENVO:00010504); material: water (ENVO:00002006), including particulate matter (ENVO:01000060) such as... | depth 5 m
GTCATCCATAATTCTCTGCTCATATGTTGATGCAATAGGGGATCTTTAAAATTGCTTATCTTATCTTAACCCTTTATGAATTAGTTATTTTCATTTTGTTATAACTGGAGTGCGGAAATCATTATTTTTATTATAAAATGGGCTAATCTATGGCTTTTAAAGACGAATAGAAGGATGTAGGCTGCTTTTCTTAGCTCAAAATAAGCGATATTTGTAGTTTATTATGAAGGGATACGGGCTACTTATTTTTACCTTGCTAATGGGCACTACTTGTATAGGCCAAGGAATGTGGTTTTTTGGTGCAAAAGGAGGAACTCATTTGTCCTCTAGTTATATCGAACACAGCATCTATCGAGTAAATCTTTTGTCAAAACCGTTAAGGTTATATCAAAGTGGACTATTTATCCAGTATTTCCCTAAAAGGACTAATAATGGGCTTCAGACGGGGATTAGAATTGGCGTGGATTATATCCAGAAGGGGTGGGATCAGAATTATTTAGATACGTTGGCCAATGTAAATTCAGTAAGGTCTCGAATGGATTACCTCAACATACCTATTGAGTCAATTTTATACAGAGGATCAGAAACCAGTCGTGTTTATATTTTGATAGGAATTAATTTTGATTTTTTAATGTCTCATGATGTTGCCAAGGACCCTCAAGATAAGGATGCGAAGACTGATTTCTGGACGTATGACCCAGTACGAGATAAAAACTATGGATACGGTTTGAAAGGAGGCCTTGGTTTTCAAAGAAAAATGGGCCTTGGACAAATATTGTTTGAGGCCTATTTTAATTATGGTCTCAGTAATTTCATCAAGACAGATGACCGTGCCTTGGATATTCCGGATATTAGCAATCTTTGGGAGTCGGGTATTAGTGTAGGCTACGTGATTCCATTTAAAAGGTGATTCTAAAATCACAGCCCGTGTAGGTTTATTCATTATGTATCATTTTTTTATTAATCAAGACCGTTGGACCTTATGATTATTGGGTAACAGTAGCACATAAAATTTTGCATCAGCCCTTGCCAAATTAATGATAATTGATCCCTTGCAGATCTTAATTGATGAAAGGAAATGGGAGTTTTAGTTATGAAAGTAATCCCTGCGATTTATTTAAAGATAAAATAAGCTATAATCTTTTGCTCTTTGAAAATGACGGATCCATAAAAAATGTCGCAAAAAGAAACTATGAAATTAATCCAAGATTAGTCATCACCTTACGTTTTGGCTAGTAAAAATGCTAATTGTTCTCAGAATAGAATTTTGTAGCCATTTTTATTAACACATCAGGATCTGTATTGATTTGATCACTTGCGAAAATGTATGCCGAAAGTTTTGCGATAACTCCTGTGCCAAAACCTAATTGTAATGCGATTTTCTGACAGAAATTGATTTCCTTTTGATGAATTTTATTGTCTCTTTTCATTAATTTAATCATCGAAATTAGTAATTCAATCCTATCATCTAATGACAGATTTTGAAAAACCGCAATGGAATTTTCATTTTCAACCAAGTCATTGACCTGCTCAGTACTCAAATTATTTTCGAGGCCTAATCTTTGAATAATTTCTAATTCCTCATGAGAGATGAATCCATCTGCCTTGGCAAGATGGATGAGAATACTTAATTCTGTTTCTATGGGAAGCATGAAACGAAAATAATTAAATAAATGGATATTTACCACATGTGAATAATAAGTATAATTTTTTTAACCTTCAAAATATTAATCCTCGTCTTTATTTGTGTTTTACAATAGTATGATTTTAATTCGCAGTGTGATGAAAATGACAAGAACATATTGGTGGTGGCTCTATTTACAAATTTCAGATTTGTGAGCGCTACGTTGTATGTTAAAAGAAACATAGGCCTGCTGTTCACAGCAGGCTTTTTTTTTGAAAAATAAAATGAAAAAATATTTATTAAAAACGCGCGAAAAGCATTTTTTATCTGACACCATTACGCCAGTTTCGGCGTATTTGAAGTTGCGTGATAAATACGCCAATGTGTTGCTTCTTGAAAGTTCTGATTATCATGGAGAGGAGAACAGCTATTCTTATATATGCTGCAATCCTTTGTCCACCTTTGAAACTTTTCAAGGTCAAACTATTGTCAGGTATCCTGGTGAAGAAAAAAGACAAATCAATTTAGACCCCTTAAGTGCATTAAAGAGCTTTAAAGATTCATTTGGTTATAAAAGGAATAATGTAAAATACAGTGAGACGGGACTTTTTGGCTATATGACTTATGATGCTGTGACTTATTTTGAAGACTTAAAAACGAGTAGTCAAAAAGGTCTTTTAAAACCCATTCCTGAGATTAAATATGGGTTATTTCAATATATCATCGTGTTTGATCAGTTTAAAAATCAATGTCATGTAATCGAAGCGTATTTAGAGGAGCCTGATTCCGAAATAGATGAAATCATTGAGCTTTTGCATAAACAAACGACGCCTTCTTTTTCATTTGAGCGCCAAGGAGGTATTTCTTCGGATCATTCGGATGATGAATTTTTGGAAGTTATAAAAAAGGGGATCGAACATTGCAATCTTGGGGATGTTTTTCAAGTAGTTCTTTCTAGACAGTTCGAGTCCGAATTCAAAGGAGATGAATTTCAGGTTTATCGTGCTTTGCGATCCATTAACCCATCACCTTATTTGTTCTATTTTGATTACGGGGCTTACAAAATATTCGGATCTTCTCCAGAAGCTCAAATCGTGATCAACACTCAAGAAGCGATTATTTATCCAATAGCTGGAACCTTTAAAAGAACAGGGGATGATAAGGCAGATGCGGATTTGGCAAGACAACTTTTAAATGATCCAAAAGAAAATGCAGAACACATCATGCTGGTGGATCTCGCGCGAAACGATTTGAGCAAATTCACTTCAGAGGTGGCTGTTGAGACGTATAAAGAGGTTCAGTATTATTCCCATGTGATTCATTTGGTGAGCAAGGTTACCGGTAAATTGGGACCCAATTCCAATGAATTGGACATAGTGGCGAGTACATTTCCTGCAGGAACTTTGTCTGGGGCACCTAAATATCGTGCGATGGAGCTCATTGATCAATATGAAAAAAGTTCTCGTGGTTATTATGGAGGAGCCATTGGTTTTATGGATTTTGGCGGTGGTTTTAATCATGCGATCATGATTCGGACTTTTCTTAGTAGTGGGAGAAAGTTGATTTTCAGGGCAGGTGCCGGGGTTGTGGCAAAGTCAAAACCAGAAAGTGAAGTTCAGGAAGTTTACAATAAGCTTGCCGCGTTAGAGCGAGCGATGGAGGCGGCTGAATTGAATTCAAAGAAAAGATGAAGATATTGGTATTAGACAATTACGATAGCTTCACCTTTAATTTGGTGCATATTTTAAGGTCTTTTGGTCTTTCCAATGATTTGGAGGTTTATAGAAATGATAAAATTCACCTTGATCAGGTGGATAATTATGATTGTATCTTATTGTCACCAGGCCCTGGCTTACCAAGGGATGCTGGGATTATGCCCAAATTAATTGAGCAATATGGGTCGCGCAAAAGTATTTTGGGAGTATGCCTTGGTCATCAGGCAATCGGTGAAACATACGGAGCGAGACTTTATAATTTAAAAGAGGTATATCATGGTGTAGTGACGAATATCATCGTCACTGGATCGGATTTTTTATTCAATGATATACCAAGTAAGTTTAAAATGTGTAGGTATCATTCTTGGGCCATATCAAATGAAAATTTACCTCAAGAACTGGTCCTTACCTCAATGGACGAAGATGGGTGTATCATGTCTATCAAGCATCGAGACTATAATCTGCACGGTGTCCAATTTCATCCTGAATCCATCATGTCTGAATACGGAAAAAAAATGATTCACAATTGGTTAGAACTTTCTGGAAAATGAAACATATCCTCAATAAATTATTTAGTTATCAATCACTTGACAAGGCTGAAGCTAGTGAGATTCTGACACAATTGGCGTCAGGTGCTTATAATAATAGTCAAATAGCTGCTTTTATGACCGTATTTTTAATGCGAAATATCACGGTGGACGAACTCACTGGGTTTCGTGACGCCATGTTAGAGCTATGTGTGAAAGTGCCTGCCCAAGATTATAATGCTATTGACTTATGTGGTACGGGGGGCGATGGCAAAGATACTTTTAACATTTCGACATTGGCATCTTTCGTTGTCGCCGGAGCAGGATATATGGTGGCCAAACATGGCAATTATGGTGTTTCATCTGTATGTGGATCATCAAATGTATTGGAATACGTCGGTTGTAGGTTTACCAACGACATTGGTCAAATCATGAAAAGTTTTGATCAAAGTAATTTCGCTTTTATGCACGCCCCTTTGTTTCATCCTGCGATGAAGAATGTAGCGCCAATCCGAAAAGAGTTGGGAGTAAAAACTTTTTTCAATATGTTGGGGCCCATGGTAAATCCAGCCTTCCCAGCCAATCAAATGGTGGGGGTTTTCAATTTGGAATTGGCACGATTATATGGCTACTTATATCAAAATACGGATAAAAATTTTCTCATTATTCATGCCTTAGACGGATATGACGAGGTCTCCTTAACTGGGGATTTCAAATACATCTCAAAAGAAGAGGAAGCCATTGGATCACCTGATTTATTGGGTTTGCCCTACTTAAAAGCTTCTAGCCTTGCTGGAGGAAAAGATATCGAGGCTTCTGCAAAATTATTTATTGATGTATTGGATAATAAAGGCACTGATGCCCAAAATCATGCGGTAGTAGCCAATGCAGGTTTGGGCATTGCAACCATAAAGTCAATTCCATTCGAACGAGGAGTGTATGAGGCGCGGGAATCACTTTTGTCTGGTAGGGCGAAGGCTACTTTTACCAAATTCTTACGGCTCAATAGTTGATGATATGAATATTTTGGAAACCATTATTATCAGTAAGAAAAAGGAAGTTTTGGCACGCAAAGAATTGCGATCCGTGCAGGTATTGGAGGGTTCCCTTCATTTTGAAAGAAAGCCCTGCTCACTAGTTTCAAACATCCGAAGAATGGCTCAGGTGGGAATAATCGCCGAATTTAAAAGAAAAAGCCCTTCAAAAGGAGTGATTAATAATCAGATAAGCATCGAAGAGGCAACGACGGGTTATTTACAAGGAGGTGCCGCCGGGCTGTCTATTTTGACTGATATGGAATATTTTGGAGGTGCAAGTGAAGACCTAGCAGGAGCCAGATCACTCCATTCTTGTCCGATTTTGCGCAAGGATTTTATCATAGATGAATATCAAATTATTGAAGCCAAATCTATTGGTGCAGATGTCATCCTCTTGATTGCCGCTGTGTTGCCTCCCAACAAACTTAGAATGCTAGGGGAGTTTGCTAAAACCATGGGTATGGAGGTGTTATTGGAAGTCCATAATGAGCAGGAATTGCAAAAGAGCATCAATCCGTTCATTGACTTATTGGGAGTTAATAACAGGAATTTAACCACGTTTGAAACAAATATTTCTGTATCAAAATCGTTAGCAGCTCAGATACCGCAGGATTTTTTGAAAGTCTCAGAGAGCGGTATAGATGATCCAAGGGTTGTATCCGAACTGATGACTTATGGTTTTGAAGGCTTCCTGATCGGGGAACATTTTATGCGATCTGAAGATCCAGGGTCAACTTGTGATGGCTTTATTAAAACGGTGATGTCATGAGTATACTTAAGGTTTGTGGTATGCGGGATATCGATAATATTAGAGCCGTTTTGAAACTCAAACCAGCTTTAATGGGTTTTATATTTTATCCAGCATCTGTGCGGTATGTAGGTGATTTGAATTTGGGAAATATAGATTTTGGTAAAACAAAAAAAGTAGGCGTTTTTGTAAATGCATCTTTGAATGATCTAGCCTCGATTGTTCAAAAGCACGGACTAGATTACGTCCAATTGCATGGCGATGAAACGGTAGAATATGCACAGGCCGTGCACGCGCTTGGCGTCAAAATCATAAAAGTGTTTAGGGTTCATGATCAATTGCCATTGGATGCCATAAACGCTTTTTCAACGTTCGTAGAGATGTATTTGTTTGATACGTTTAGTGAGCAATACGGAGGTTCAGGAAAACAATTTCAATGGAATATCCTAGATAACTTTCCGATTCAAACCCCCTTTTTAGTAAGTGGAGGAGTATCGTCAGAGAATGTTAAAAATTTGCATTTAATCCAGAATGCGTCATTTGCCGGAATAGACGTAAATAGTAAAGTGGAAATTTCACCGGCCATTAAGGATATCGGATTGGTACAAAAATTACAAAAATTATGGGTATAAATAGGCAGAACTACAACGTTGACGCGCGGGGCTATTATGGAAAATTCGGGGGCGCATTTGTTCCAGAGATGCTCCTTCCTAATGTGTTGGAACTACAGGAAAATTACTTAGAGATTATCCATCGTCCATCATTTAAAAAAGAGTTTGATTACTTATTGAAGGACTATGTCGGACGTCCAACGCCGCTTTATTTGGCGCAACGACTTTCACAAAAGTATCAGTCCCAAATCTATCTCAAACGAGAAGATCTTTGCCATACAGGAGCGCACAAAGTCAACAACACCATCGGTCAGATATTACTGGCAAAAGCATTGAACAAAAAGAAAATCATCGCTGAGACGGGTGCTGGGCAGCATGGCGTAGCCACGGCCACCGTCTGTGCTTTAATGGGTATGGAATGCATCATTTATATGGGTGCAGTGGACATGGTTCGTCAGCGACCCAATGTGGAGCGCATGAAAATACTTGGTGCCGAAGTACGAGCGGCACAATCAGGAAGTCAAACGTTAAAAGATGCAACTAATGAAGCGATGAGGCATTGGATTAATCATCCAACCGACACGCATTATATCATAGGCTCCGTCGTAGGTCCACATCCGTATCCAGATTTGGTGGCACGATTCCAATCTGTTATAAGTCAAGAAATTAAATGGCAACTAAAAGAACAAATTGGTACTGAAAATCCAGACATGGTCATTGCTTGTGTCGGGGGTGGAAGCAATGCTGCCGGCGCCTATTATCATTATTTAGATCGACCGCAAGTTCAATTGGTTGCAGCAGAGGCGGCCGGATTAGGCGTTGACACAGATAAATCAGCGGCAACTACTTTTTTAGGTTCAGAGGGTGTGCTTCATGGAAGCCGGACGTTATTGATGCAAACAGCGGATGGTCAAGTAATTGAGCCCTATTCTATATCTGCAGGACTAGATTATCCGGGTATCGGGCCCATTCATGCCCATTTATTTGATTCAGGACGTGCCAAGTTTTGTGCGGTCACTGATGAAGAGGCGATGTTAGCAGGGATTGAATTGAGCAGATTGGAAGGAATCATACCCGCAATTGAAACGGCTCATGCGATAGCTGTTTTGAGCAAAATAGCCATTAAAGACAAGGTGGTGGTGATTAACTTATCTGGTCGTGGAGATAAGGATTTGGATACCTATATCAAATGGGGAAAATATTAAGATGAATAGAATAGACGAACTTTTTGCTCGAAAAAAATCGGGGGTGCTGAATATCTATTTTACAGCAGGATACCCTAGAGCTGACGACACGCTGCGGATTGCTAGGGCATTAGAAGTAGCTGGCACAGATATCATTGAAATTGGCATTCCTTATTCGGATCCAATAGCTGATGGACCAACCATTCAGAATTCTTCTGAAACCGCTTTGGAGGGGGGGATGTCCCTAAAAGTATTGATGAATCAACTTCAAGAACTACGGAGATATGTTAAAATTCCGGTTATTCTCATGGGATATATCAATCCTATTCTGCAATATGGTATCGAGCAATTTTGTGTAGATTGTAAGGACGTGGGTATTGATGGGGTGATTCTTCCAGATTTGCCGCTTCAAGAATATCAAGAAATGTACCAAGTATTTTTTGAACAAAATGATTTATTCAATATTTTTCTTATCACCCCACAAACATCTGTTGTGAGGATTGAAAAAATAGATGAATACTCAAAAGGGTTTATTTATATGGTGTCCTCGGCGAGTATCACGGGTGCCAAGCAGGCTGTTTCGGATGTTCAAATAGATTATTTTCGTCGAGTCCAAAAGATGAATCTTAAGACAAATAAACTGATAGGATTTGGAATTTCAAATAAAGAGACTTTTGATAATGCGTGTCGATTTGCTCAAGGAGCGATCATTGGCAGTGCGTTTATCAATCAATTAAATCAAGATGCTTCAGATGACGCGATTCGTTCATTTGTGTCAGCGATAAAGGATTAGATCAAAATGAAACAGCATTACGAATTTTACGAGCAAGAAGATTTTGAGGTTTGGAACTTATTGTATTTAAGACAGATAAAACAATTAGCCTTGTCAGCCAGTACCAGCCATTTGGAGGGATTGAAAAAAGTAACTTTCAATGAAGATGAAATCCCTAAATTTGATCAAATTAATCACATTCTTATCAAGGAGACTGGTTGGGAGTTAGTGGTCGTACCAGGCCTCGTTCCTGATTACACATTTTTTGAGCTTATGTCAAATAAAAAGTTCCCAGCGACTACCTGGCTACGTAAAATGAAAGAATTGGACTACCTGAAAGAACCGGATATGTTTCATGATGTTTTCGCTCACGTCCCCTTATTGACAAATCAATTTTTTGTTGATTTTCTTATGGAGTTAAGCAAAATAGGCCTGAGGTATTGCGGTGATGACGCTGCAATCAATATGCTATCAAGGGTCTATTGGTACACGGTAGAGTTTGGCTTGATTCGTGAGCACAAACAATTGAAGATTTATGGAGCTGGAATTTTGTCGTCTGCAGGAGAGACCTTTTATTGTTTGTCCGATCAGCCCAAGCGTTATGAATTTGATATTCAGCACATCATGAATACTGGCTATCGCAAAGATGTTTTTCAAGACGTTTATTTTGTTATCAATTCTTACGAGCAATTGTATCAATCAATTCCGGAAATTGATCGAGTGATGCTTGAGATGTTTCCCGGTACCCTAGCAAGTAATCAATGACAATGATTTTGAACATAAGTAGAAATACAGAAAGAATAGCATTGCCTCATGACGGTTGTTATCATTAAATACAATGCGGGCAATGTGCAGTCCCTACAATTTGCATTACATCGATTGGGTGTTGATCCGGTGATTACGGATGACGAGTGGCTCATTCAAAAGGCAGATAAGGTGATCTTTCCTGGTCAAGGTGAGGCTAGCTCAGCGATGAAATACTTACGGGCAAGAAACTTGGATCAATTGATCATACAGTTGAAGCAACCTGTACTGGGTATTTGTTTGGGAATGCAATTAATGTGTCGCTTTTCTGAGGAAAATAATACCCAAGGGTTGGGAATAATAGATGCCGAAGTCAAAAGATTTACGGGCACGATTAAAATACCCCATATGGGATGGAACAATGTCCAGCACGATGCGAGTGGCCTGTTCTCTGGAGTGAAAGAAAATGAATATCTGTATTTTGTCCATAGTTATTATGTGAATGTTTGTACCAGTACGATCGCAAAAGCGGATTATAATAAACCATTTAGTGCTGCTTTGAGGAAAAATAATTTTTATGCCATTCAACCGCACCCAGAAAAAAGTGCCGATGGAGGAATGAAAATCCTTGATAATTTTTTAAAAATTTAAAATGGAAATTATCCCTGCTATAGATATTATTAAGGGTCAATGTGTAAGATTAGAGAAGGGTGATTATGATCGAAAAAAAATCTATTATGAACACCCTTTGGAAGTGGCCAAGTCTTTTGAACAAGCGGGTATTAAGCGCCTACATTTGGTAGATCTAGATGGAGCCAAAGCCAAGCACGTGGTGAACTTAAACGTTCTTAAAGAGATTACCTCGGCTACCGATCTTAAGGTGGATTTTGGTGGAGGAATTAAATCTATTGAAGATTTGGAAGCCGTATTTAGTTCTGGCGCATATCAAGTGACCGGTGGATCAATTGCTGCGCAGGATCCTGATACATTCATTTCATGGATTGCAAAATTTGGTGCAGCGCGTTTAATTTTAGGTGCAGATACCTTGAACCGAAAGATCATGGTAGGGGGTTGGTTGGAAGCAACCAAACTTGACTTAGATGCATTTATCGCATTTTATCTTGCCCAAGGAATTCAATATGTTATCTGCACAGATATTACCAAGGATGGAATGATGCAAGGTCCCTCTTTTGATTTATATAAAAGTATACTCATCAATTACCCTGGGATCAAGTTGATTGCCAGTGGTGGTGTAACCACCATAATGGATCTTGAAAAGTTGAGAGATATGGGAATGCATGGGGCCATTATTGGAAAAGCCATTTACGAGGGTACCATTACTTTAGATCAATTATCCAAATTTTAATGTTGACAAAAAGAATCATTCCTTGCTTAGATGTTAAAAATGGCAGAACTGTCAAAGGCATAAATTTCAATAATTTGCGTGATGCGGGAGATCCTGTAGAGTTGGCGGTTCGTTATGCCAATGAAGGGGCTGACGAATTGGTTTTCCTTGACATAAGTGCCACCTTAGAGGCACGCACCACGCTACTTAAGTTGGTAAGGGCAGTTGCCGAAAAAGTGACCATTCCTTTTACCGTGGGGGGAGGGATTTCGTCAGTGGCAGACGTTTCAGCTCTTTTAGGTGCCGGTGCCGATAAAGTTTCAATTAATTCCTCGGTGGTTGCCAAGCCCGAGCTCATAGATCAATTGGCTGCTAACTTTGGCGCTCAGTGTCTTATTGTTGCGATAGATTCTCGAACCATCTCAGGTACGCCTTATGTGCATACCCACGGAGGCTCTAGAAGGACTCATTTGAAAACAATAGATTGGGCAAAACAAGTTGCAGAAAGGGGAGCAGGAGAGATTTTACTTACGTCAATGGATCATGATGGCACCAAGTCCGGCTTTGCGGTCGAACTCACTCGTGAGATTTCTCGAAATGTAAAAATCCCAGTAATCGCTTCAGGTGGGGGAGGTTTGATTGAACATTTTCTAGATATTTTTGTAGCGGGATATGCAGATGCAGCGCTTGCCGCAAGTATTTTTCATTTTAAAGAAATTGACATTATGGAATTAAAGAATTATTTACAGGCCAATCAAATACCTATAAGGCTATGATGGAACTTGATTTTACCAAATTAAATGGGTTAGTGCCTGCGGTGGTACAAGATGCCCAAACTGATAAAGTATTGATGGTGGCTTTTATGAATAAAGCGGCTTTGGAAAAAACGATTGTATCGGGTCAGGTGACCTTTTACAGTAGGACCAAGT
>TARA_B110000503_G_scaffold14377_1_pt1 | contig 11232 bp, 9 predicted proteins | sample TARA_B110000503 | Tara Oceans TARA_B110000503 (sample SAMEA4397472) | marine metagenome | biome: Polar Biome; feature: [SRF] surface water layer (ENVO:00010504); material: water (ENVO:00002006), including particulate matter (ENVO:01000060) such as... | depth 5 m
TTTTTCCTGAGCGAGCACAACCGTCATATTAAATAACAAGAGTACTAGACAATAAAAGTAGTTTCTTTTCATAAAAAAATTTAATTAGCATTTAACAAAAACATACATCTTAAAAGAATCAAAGCTAGATATAAAATCGTATCATAACCTAACAATTAATATGACAACTAGTAACATAAAGATGCCACTTATTCCTACAAGATAAGAAAAGCCCGATAATAATTAACCTTATCCTGTTATATAATATTTTATAAAGACCGTAATGTCTGAATATACTCTGACGGGGTCTGTGAAAGGTGTTTCTTAAAAGATTTGTTAAATGAAACTTTATTATTAAAACCAACTTCATAGGCAACTTCAATAATGTTCATGCTTTTTTCTGTGTCGTTCTTGAGTATCTCTATCGTTTCTTCGATACGGTACCTATTTATCAATTCGAAAAAGCTCACGTTAAAGTTTTCATTTATTACTTGAGAAGCATTATGTCTTGTTGTATCTAATTTCTCGGCCAAGTAATCTAAATTAATAGTACTTTTCCTGTAGACCTTCTCCGTTTCCATTAGAAAAAGGAGTTTCTCTTTCAGCTCTTCGGAAAAGTTGGGCGTTAAGCTAGATTTCTTGTATTTTTCCTTGGAAATCTTTAGCTCCTTTCGTTCGTTTGTAAACATATTTGGTCTTAAGTATGAATTATAACCCATATATAAAACCATTGCGGCAATTACAGCGACTTGGAGATGAAATAAGAGGTTGTAATTTGGATGAACTTGCATTATTAGGACGCCATATACAATATAGCAAACGACATAAAATTCTACAAACAAAACCATATTTCGTAACCAAGTTTGAAGTACGGAAGTAAAAAGTTGAATTCTCTTCTTACTCTTTATATACAAACGAAGTAATAGCGATCCATAAAATACCAAAGAAAGTATTTTGGTTGTAACCGTAAATAACAAATAGGGTCTGCGATCAAATGAACCCACATCGAGCATTATATTCATTTTCTCTTGGGCAGGAAGAAGAAAGACCGGCGCAAAAACTATTACTATAAGCAGCGTTGGCATAAGATGAATGAAATCCCATTTTTTAAACGTATAGTTTAATGTGATTCGTTTAAAATAGAAATATATCAGTGGACCATACAAATAAATAGTTACGGATGACACATATAAAACATGTGGAGATTTAAACTTTAAATTGGTTAAAAAGAGAAATATCTGAAATATAAAGACGGCATTTATGAATACAAAGGTCCCAATTAAGAAAGTCGCGACCCTATCTTTTTGCTTCTTCAATAAGAGCAATATGAAGATGAAGAAACCAATGAGCGATGCAAAAAGATAAAAAAAATACAACCAAGAAAAGGTAAGGCTATACCTTTCAAAAAGTGGCGCAAACTCAGCACTCTCTTTAAATTCTGTAAAATGGCCCGAATCAATAAAGCCAACTTCCGAAGAATACTTCATATAGTACTCGGCATACATACTTGCAACCAGTGGATTGTTATTTTCAGCTGCGAGAATAGCCTGATCTTTATATAGCTGAAGATGCTCTTCATTAAACTTCACCTCATCTTTATTCTTTCTAAAAATAAGGTAGTTTGATAGTGGGTCTTGATTTTGATTTTCCACGGCAACTTGCTTCACATCTTGCGCTAGTAAACTATTGTCGGGAAATAGAAAAAACAAACAAAATGAAAAAACAAAGACAGAAAGTGATTTCGTAAAAATAACCATTTACACCTACTTTAATTGAGTAGTTGAAAGATACAATATGTTTGCTAATAATCAAGTATTTCGGTAACCCCCGATAATAGTTTACCTATTTAGACAATAATCCAGCGTCTTGTTTCTGAAGTAAAAATCACACAACACTTAGCAGAAATTCTAAAAAAATAGTATTCCCAAGGCTGCTTTTTAACTTGGTATTGATTTAGTTTGAAAGGACACCATAGGTGTCAAACAAGTATATCAAACTTGCCATCGTTGCCCCACCCAATTCTAGCTCACGTTTGTTTACAGCATCAAAAGTATCATTGGCGGCATGATGGTAATCGAAATAACGCTGAGAATCTGGACGAAGACCAGCAAGAACCATCCCTGGTTTTTTTAAAGGCCCAATATCTGCTCCACTGCCACCTCTTTCAAAAAAATGAATTAAATACGGCTTAAAAAGTGCTTCCCAGCCCTGAACCAATTCGAAATTTAAATCATCACAATCGAAAGAAAAGCCTCTAGGGGTAAAGCCACCGGCATCGCTTTCTAGGGCAAATACATGTTTCTCACCTTTTCTTTTTGCTTCCGCAGCATATTTAGTAGCCCCTCGCAAGCCATTCTCCTCATTCATAAACAAAACGACTCGAATGCTATGCTTTGGCTTGTAGTTCATTTCTTTAAATAAGCGAAGTACCTCCATAGACTGAACACAGCCCGCACCGTCATCATGCGATCCATCGCCTAAATCCCAAGAATCTAAATGTCCTCCCACAATCATGTATTTATTAGGATACTTACTTCCTGTGATTTCACCGATAACATTATGAGACAAAACATCATCATAATTTGTACAACTTTGCTTAAAATAAAATTGAAGACTTGGCAAAAGCTTTAGCGTACTGCTCAATACGTTCGCACCACGCGTACTTATAGCGCAGGCTGGAATTCTTTCATTTACTGGTGTGTCACCGTAGGTCATGGTGCCTGTGTGAGGGAAATCATCCAAACGCAAATTCATAGAACGCACAACAACACCTACTGCACCGTACTTTGCGGCTTCCATTGCTCCTGCATAACGCTGGTCAACGCAGCCTCCATATGCTTCAAATGTTTGAATAAGGTCTGCCTGCATGGGCCGATTGTAAAAAACAATTTTTCCTTCTATTTGTTCCCTCCCATATCGGGCCAAATCTTCAATTCCCTGCACTTCTATTACCCCTGCTTTTAATCCTATTTCTGATGTAGACACAGAACCTCCTAAGGCGCAAACATCGGTTCGAATCGTCTTTCCTGGTCCCGTCTCAAGGTAAGCGTATTCAGGGAAACCTCTTGTCCATTTTGGCACCAATACCGGCTGAAGCCACACCTTATCCAAGCCTAGTTTATCTAATTCCTCCTTGGTATATTGAACGGCCATTGCCGCATTTAGAGTTCCTGAAAGCCTACCGCCAATATTATTAGAAAGATAATCGAGCCAATCGTAGCTTTTACCATTCAGTAATGCCATATCATAGATACTGCGAATGGTGAGAGAATCCTGTGAATTAACCTGTTGTGAATATCCTTGCAAAGCAAAAAGGAGAGACAATAAAATGATTCCATTTTTTTTCATAGTGAGGCAGATTGCGGTTTATGTGACTATATTCCTGACGAATTAATCGTTTTCCAGGCGTTTTTTAAAATCTTCAATTTGAGCTTTAATCTTTGGTTCTAGTTCGGGTTCTTTAATATCCTTATATTTCTTTAACTCTTGTAGCAGAATGGAAGCAACGATCAAGCGTGCTGCAGGCTTCACATCTGAAGGTATTATGTACCAAGGAGCGTGAGGCTTTGATGTCTTATTTATGGCATCTTCATAACAGCGCATATAATCGTCCCAGAGGTCCCGCTCATCTAAATCACCTGGTGAGAACTTCCAATTCTTATTTGGTTTGTTTAATCGTCGTAACTGCCTCTTTTTTTGCTCATCCTTTGATAGGGATAGGAAGAATTTAAAAATGATAGTTCCATTCTCTGCAATGGTTTTTTCAAACGCGTTTATTTGTTCAAACCTTTTCTCCCAAAATGCATCATTGACATCCTCAGTACTATCCAGATCGGGTAATAACTCACTCATTAGGTAGTTGGGGTGGACTCTTGTTACTAAGACATTCTCATAATGAGTTCGATTAAACACACCAAACTTACCACGTGCCGGAAGCGCTATATAATGCCGCCATAAGTAATCATGCTTGTGCTCTAAATTAGTGGGTGCTTTAAAACTATGCACCTCTACCCCGCGTACATTAAAATCCTTAAAAACTTCTCTTATTAAACTATCCTTGCCTGCCGCATCCATTCCCTGCAGACAAATCAAAACGGCGTATTTCCCGTGGGCATAGAGTGTATCCTGCAACCTGCCTAATTCAACACGCGTTATTTCAAGTGATTTTTCTAGATGATCTTTAGACGCATCAAAACCTTCATATGTTTTTACTTCGGAAATCTCAATATCCCTTGAAACCTTATAATCTTCGATTTTAATACCAATCATTTCCTTAAGAATTAACTCAAAATATACCTTCTTATTTACTTGCAAATAATTTTACATCTTTCTCACTTACTTCCGACCCACCAAGAATTATGAGTCGCTCTATAACATTTCGCAGCTCACGAATGTTCCCCGTCCAATCGTATTCCTGCAACAACTTAATTGCCTTACTAGTAAAACTCTTCTGAGACGTTCCATGTTCTTCTGCTATTTTTTTAGCGAAATATGTAATTAAAAGTGGAATATCATCCCTTCTTTCATTTAGAGCTGGAACATTAATTAAAATTACCGCAAGACGATGATACAAATCTTCTCTAAAATTTCCTTCTGAAATTTCTTTTTTAAGGTCTTTATTGGTTGCTGCAATAACACGAACATCTACCTTAATATCTTTATCGCTACCCACTCTTTGTACTTTGTTCTCTTGCAATGCCCTTAAAACTTTTGCCTGTGCAGATAGACTCATGTCTCCAATTTCATCCAAAAATATTGTACCCGCATTTGCAGCTTCAAACTTTCCTGCTCTTTCTTTAATTGCTGAGGTAAAGGCACCTTTTACATGACCGAACAACTCACTTTCAATTAGTTCACTAGGAATTGCAGCACAGTTTACTTCAATCATAGGCCCTTTTGAACGTTCGCTTTTTTGATGAATCCAATGGGCTACTAATTCTTTTCCTGTACCGTTAGGACCCGTAATAAAGACGCGAGCTTCAGTAGGAGCTACTTTTTCAATCATTTCCTTTACCTGACTAATAGCCTTGGAAGCCCCTACCATTTCGTAATTCTTACTCACTTTTTTCTTCAAAAGTGCGTTTTCTATAACAAGTTCTTTTCTATCTAAAGCGATACGGACCGTATTTAACAATCGATTAAGGTCAGGAGGCTTCGATATGTAATCGAAGGCGCCAAGTCGCATTGTATTCACAGCTGTATCCAGATCTCCATGACCAGAAATCATGACCATAGGTATTTCAGGTTTTATTTTCTTAACGGCTGCTAGAACTTCAACACCATCCATCTTAGGCATTTTGATGTCACATAAAACCAAATCGAAGTCTTCTTTTTTAATAAGGTTGATCCCTTGCAGACCATCTTCAGCTTCTTTTACCTCATAGGCCTCGTTTTCTTCGGTGAGTATTTTTATAAGTACTCTGCGAATCGCAGCTTCATCTTCAATTATTAATATTTTGGGCATTCTCGATAAATTTTCAATTTTATTCCGCTCCTAAGATAAAAAGTATTTTCATCATTAGACACATATCAGTTGCTTAGATCGGCAACCTTCAAGCTCTTTTCACAGTAACAATAACTATTCCCAACCTCGCTAACCATGGCAGAAAAATGGTGTTTAAAATAAGGCTATGGTTTTAATGGGTTTTGATAGACATGGACATCTCGCTGCGGAAAAGGAATTAAAATGTTATTTTCCCTAAACAAGCCGTCAACCCTAAATCGCAGGTCACTTTTTATTTTTGGAGCAATAAAACTATCATTTAAATAAAAGTTAATACTAAAAATAAGCGCGGAGTCGCCAAAATCTTCAAATAACACAAAGGGATTTGGAGATTTTAATATTTCTTCTTGATCCGCAACGCTCTTCAGCAAAAGACCTTTCACCATTTCAGTATCACTCCCATAAGCAACCCCTACTTTTATTGACTCTCGTGTCGTTTTATAGTTCTGCGTATAGTTGAAAATAGTCTCTGATATAAATAAGTGGTTCGGAATAATAATTATTTTATCATCCCTTGTAATGGCACGTGTTGTGCGCAGTTTAATATCTAATACGCGTCCCACCTTTCCTTGTACTTCAATAATATCTCCAACTAACAGCGATTTATCGACCATGATTAGCAGCCCCCCAATAATATCTTGAAAGAGTTCCTGCAAGGCAAGACCCACACCTACTAGAAGAGCTGCCGATGCGGCTATGAATGGTGTAACATTAATACCGACCACACTAAGCATCGAAAAGAGAACCACGATATAGGTGATGTATTTAATAAACTTAAAAACGCTCAAAAATTTTAACTGATCCGTCTCGTCCATATTGCGAGTAGAAATTTTTCTCGCCCATTTAAGAATGAAACTTGCAATAATAAAAGAGGCCATGACAACCAGAAGCAAGCCAATTGAAATTTTTACCTGATGCGCTCCATCACCAAAATGAAAACCAACATTTAGAAACTCTTTTATCGAGCCCCAAATGTTCTCATTAACAACTTTCTTTATATTATCAGTTACATCTTCTTGCATATATTTTTAATATTTAAGCCACTTAAATATCTCCTTATAACTTGCCTTTTTTCCATACATCAAGATACCTACCCTATAAATTTTTGCAGCAGACCAAACGGTCCCTATAAATGTAGTAAATAATATCGTTAATGAAAGCAATTGTTGCCAAAGAGGAACACCAAAGGGAATTCTCATCAGCATAACAACAGGTGAGGTAAAAGGTATGTATGAAAACACTTGAGAAACCGTCCCATGCGGATTTTCAATTACAGTGAAAAATCCAACATAAATAGCCAGGATTAACGGCATAAGTATTGGAAGCATAAACTGCTGGGTATCCGTTTCACTATCTACAGCGGCTCCTATTGCAGCATAAAGGGATGCATATAGCAAATACCCTCCAATAAAAAACATAAGAAACATAATCACTAAATTGGCTATAGGTAGGTTGTGTATCTCTAATATCAAGTCTTGAATAATTTGCTGTGTCCCACCATCCAAATTCTGACGTATCAACTCTTCTTGGGGTGATTGCATCTCGGAAGGCTCTATACCAAATATAGTACTAATAATAAGGCTAAAAACTCCCATGAGGATAACCCAGGCACTAAACTGTGTTATTCCAGCCAAAGTAGTTCCTATAATTTTACCTAATAAGAGCTGGATGGGCTTCACTGAAGAAATAATAACTTCTATTATTCTACTTGTTTTCTCCTCGATCACAGACCTCATTATCATATTGCCGTAAATAATAATAAACATAAACAACAAATAACCTGCAGCCCCGCCAAAGCCTAATTTTAAGATAGATCCTAATTTTGAGGTCTCTTGACCTTGGTAGGTTTCTTGTTTGGCACGAACCCTAATTCTAAGTTTCTTAATTCCTTCGGCATCGATTCCAGCTTCCTTTAGCCTCAGTGCATTCGCTTTTTCAGCAATCACATCTTCAATAGCATCGATCTGCTGCAGCGAGGCTGAATCTTCTGAGTAAAAAGCAACAGCATTTGAAATATCTTCTATTTTTTCAACCTTCGGAATAAAAAGAAGACCATAGTCTTCAGATAATTCACTGATTTTTTTCGCCTCTGAAAGGTCAAAATCTTGGAGAATATTAAATTTTAAGGTTTCGGTATTTTCGAACTCGTTAGCAAACAAACCACTGTCATCAAGTACCGATATTGTGCGAATACTATCATTATTTAATTGAGATAGGTAGGCAACCAAAGTAAAGATACCCACCATAATAAGCGGGCTTAAAAAGGTCATAATAATAAATGACTTATTGCGAACCTTGGTAATATATTCTCTATGTATGATTAGTCGAAGATGATTCATTTTATTCTATTAATTTTTTTGCACAGTCTCAATAAAAATATCATTTGCGGATGGAATCACCTCAGCGAAATGATTTAATTGCCCCTTTGACATTAAAAACTGGACCAAATCGTTTGGTGAACTATTTTCAGGGATTTTAATTTTATATTGTAACCCATCATTAATGCTCTTAAAAGACGTAGGAAACACCTCAAACCGATCTTTAAGTATTTTACTGACTTCTATCTTATTTTCAGTAAGTAGACCAACTTCAAAGGTGTTCGACTTATAGGCTCTTTTGATGTCAATCAACCTGCCATCTAACACCTTATTGGATTTATGAATTAAAGCGATATGGTCGCACATCTCTTCAACCGACTCCATTCTATGGGTAGAAAAAATAACAGTGGCTCCATCATCGCGGAGTTTTAAAATTTCATCTTTTATCAGCGTAGCATTTATGGGATCAAAACCACTGAAGGGTTCATCAAAAATCAATAATTTAGGTTGGTGCAGCACTGTTACGACAAATTGAATCTTTTGAGCCATCCCTTTTGAAAGCTCTTGTATTTTTTTGTTCCACCAATCACCAATTTCAAGTCTATCAAACCAATACTTAAGTCTCACCCTAGCTTCTTGCTTTGAAAGGCCTTTCAACTGGGCAAGATAAAGAACTTGTTCGCCAACTTTCATTGATTTATACAAGCCTCTTTCTTCAGGTAGATAACCAATGTTTTGAATATCGTTTGGCTGCAATGGCTTACCATCTAGAAGTATGGTACCGGAATCGGGCATTGTAATTTGATTAATGATACGAATAAATGTTGTTTTACCCGCGCCATTTGGTCCTAGCAATCCAAATATGCTACCTCTAGGCACCTCAATTGAGATATTGTTTAAAGCCTTGTAATCACCAAACGACTTGGAAACATGTTCCGCGACTAAGAGTTTTTCCATAGTAACTATTCTGTTTGGTAAATATATCGATTTGAGAAAGAAGCAATCTTTATTAAAGAACTAACTTGTTTCAATTAGTAAAAGATTAACAGCTATTGTTAGCATTTTATAAGTTTCCTCTTGATTCACAATTCTAAATTTCTTAAAAATAAAACCCACCCTCTAATAAATTAAAGGATGGGAAAAAATTGCTATGAAAAAGAAAAATTACTGCCGCTTTAACACGACAGTAATCAAATATACCAAAAAAAAGATAATAAAGATTGTTTAAGAAAACATATCTTTTACTTTCTCAAAAAAAGATTTATCTTCTTTTTCTGGCTTTGGTTGAAAATGCTCATCGTCTTTCATTTTCTCAAAAAAGTCTTTTTGTTCTTTCGAGAGCGTCTTAGGAGTCCACACATTAATATGCACTAATAAATCTCCTGTACCGTAACCATTAATGCTTGGAATCCCTTTATTTCTTAACCGAAGTATTTTTCCACTTTGAGTGCCGGATTCAACTTTTATTCGAACTTTTCCTGTTACGGTATCAATTTCTTTTGAACTTCCTAAAGATGCTTCTGAAAAACTGATATAAAGATCGAAGTGTAAATTATCACCCTCTCTTTGCAATCCAGCGTGGGGTAATTCTTCGATAGCTACCAAAAGGTCACCAGCAATACCATTACCAGGCGCATCATTCCCTTTACCAGATACTTTTAATTGCATCCCATCAACAACTCCCGCAGGAATTTTTATAGATACCGTTTCTTCCGTAGCTAACATGCCATCAACATCTGCGTTGCTTGGTTTTTTATCGACTACTTGACCACTACCCTTACATGTTCCGCAAGTAGCCGCCGTTTGCATACGACCCAAAATTGTATTTTGAATCCGAGTTACCTGTCCATTACCGTTACAGGTTGAACATGTATTATATGTCGTGCCCTGCGCTACCTTTTTACGCTTTACTTTAATTTTTTTCTCAACACCATTTGCAATCTCTTCAAGGGTCAGTTTTACCCGAATTCGAAGATTACTTCCTTTAACCGTGCGACGTCCTCCGCCACCTCCAAAGCCACCAAAGCCGCCGCCACCTCCGCCACTGCCAAAAATATCTCCAAATTGACTAAAGATGTCATCCATGTTCATGCCGCCACCGCCGCCAAAACCACCGCCACCTTCAAACGCCTGATGGCCATATTGATCGTAACGTGCTTTTTTGTCTGAATCACTTAATACTTCATAGGCTTCTGCTGCCTTTTTAAAAGATTCCTCGGCATTCGAGTCGCCCGGATTTTTATCAGGGTGATGTTCAACAGCCTTCTTACGGTATGCCTTTTTAATCTCTGTTGCTGAAGCACCCTTTGAGAGGCCTAAGATATCATAGTAATCTTCTTTCATACTTATTGTCCTATTACTACTTTGGGGTAGCGTATTACTTTTTCACCTAAGGTGTAGCCGGTCTCTAAAACGTCGATCACCTTGCCTTTTAAGTCTTTACTTGGTGCGGGTATTTGAGTTACTGCCTCATGTATTTCTGCATCGAAAGTATCTCCCTTCTTAGTTCCTATGGGTTCTAAACCTTTCGAACGAAGTGTTTCTCTTAATTTATTGCTAATGAGTTCAACTCCCAAAAGAGCACTAGAATCACCGCTTTTTTCAATTTCTTTTAAGGCTCTGTCAAAATCATCTATAACGGGAAGCATGGATACCATTACATCTTGACTTGCTGTCTTAAACAACTCAATCCGTTCTCTCCCTGTTCGTTTTTTATAGTTTTCGAATTCTGCAAATAACCTTAAATACCGATCTTTTTCAACCCCCAAGTCGGTCTTTAACTGAGCTATTGGGTCTATATTTTCCGGCTCTTCAGTAGGCGTATTTTCCGATTTATTCTGGTCTTCTAACTGAACTTCTTCGTCAACCACTACATCCTTATTTTTATCTTTGCTGCTCATAAATGAGTATAATTTTTGTTTTTTAGAACGGTACAAAAGTACTGCCAATTCGCGATAATTGTCAAAATGTCACCTAATTATTTTTAATAAAAATCTTAGATTTAGAAAAATGCGATCAATGAGGAACAACAGGCCGCGACATTCTTTCATCTAACCGCAATAAAGCCCAATGTCTCTGCTGCTACTCTTTTTTTAACATGCGTTTCTTAAAGCCTGGATAAGACGTTTCATTGTACTGAGAGAATTGAGGTGAAATCAATCAACAGAAAGCAAATCTGCACAGGCAAGTTCAATAGTTGGATAGGCAAACTCGTATCCACTTATTTCTAATTTTTTCGAACGCACTAACTGACCTTCCAAAGCCAGTATTGCCATCTCACCAAGCATCAATTTTAGGACAAAGGACGGTACTTTTGGCAACCAAAGAGGGGCGCCCGCATGTGCCGCAATTTCTTTATTAAGTGCCCTATTCGTTACAGGGTTTGGTGCCACGGCATTATAAATTCCTTCCAATTTATGGGTCAATACATGC
>TARA_B110000503_G_scaffold72571_1_pt1 | contig 11226 bp, 9 predicted proteins | sample TARA_B110000503 | Tara Oceans TARA_B110000503 (sample SAMEA4397472) | marine metagenome | biome: Polar Biome; feature: [SRF] surface water layer (ENVO:00010504); material: water (ENVO:00002006), including particulate matter (ENVO:01000060) such as... | depth 5 m
ATAGCTATGACGACCCAAAATAAAGGGAAGACAATCATTTCTTGTGAAAATGATGATACTATCAGAATAAATAAAATTAATAAAAGGTATTTATACAATTGTTTGCCCCGCTTTTTAAAAAAAGTCTTAGAAAACGTTATGATAATAAAAGTGAAAAGTGAAAATGAAATAAAACCATAATTAATTAAAAGATCTAAAAAATGATTGTGGGTAGAAAGTTTAAAATTTAAAACCGTTTGATAAGCAGCTTTAGAAATATAATCGAGATGATAAAACCTATATTGTCCAATCCCTACACCTGTAAAATAAGTATCAATCCCAAGATTCATTGCAGCATCTATTATGTCCCACCTACCGGAACCTGTTTCATAATTAGATTTTTCAAAACGATTTAAAAGATTAGTGTTAAAATCTAAAAGGGGTAATACAATAGTATATGTGAAAATAATTCCAATAAAAAAAGCAAAAATTAAACTTAAAATATTTTTATAAAATATTATGATAAAAAAGAATATAGAAAGTAATTGAATTAATAAACCTGTTCTAGAGGCTGTAAGAAAAACGATTGTTGTAAAAAAAATGATTAAAATCAAATTTAAAAAATTTCTATTTTCATTTTTAAGTTTAAAGAATAAAAATGGCGTGATAAAATTTATTGCAAAAGCCAAATGATTTGGGTTTTTAAACAAACCTTGTAATCTATAAAACTGATTAGCACCCAAAAAATAATTATATAAGCCAAACATTGATGATATTAAAAGCCCAATAATCATATAAACTCCAATCTTATATAACAACCTAGTATTAGAAATATTCGAAAATAAATATAAAATCATTAAACCTATTAAAAAGTGTGTTGCACCATTTATTAAATAAGCTAACTCTCCGAGACCTATTGCACTTCTAATAAAACCAATACTAAAGCCATAAATAAAAATGAACACACACGACTTTAATAAAAAATTATAATGAGTAACACTTTTATTTATAATATTACTTGTGAAGGCTAAAATTAAAAACACTCTATAAGGTTTTAACTCCGTATCAATACCAAAAGCATAAAATAGTATTTGACCTAATGGTAAAAACAACGCAAATAAACAAAGGGCTTTTTCTTTCAAATTCATTATTTAATATTGTTTAATTTCAGGTTGAATACTTTTTTTCCATATATTAGAACTATTAAGCAAGCAATTGATCTAATTCCATTTAGCCCTTTAAAATAAATTTTACTACCCATACTTAAGTCAATTTATTTAACATTAATTCCTTATATAAATCTTTATATCCCATGGATATTATATTTTCATTGAATTTGGAATCTAAGGGTAATGCTAATCTATCACTATTATTCATGAAATAAGTGATACCTTTAAAAAATTCTGAAGAATCTCCATTTTTTGCTAAATAACCATTCTCCTTATGCTTTATAATTGATTCAGCTCCTGTATTTCTAAATGCAACAACAGGACACCCACAGTTTATTGCCTCCAAAGTCGTTAAACCAAATGCTTCCTGAATTGATGGCATTAAAAATAAATCTGAACAATTATAAAGATTTGATATTTCTTTTTTATTGTTAATAAGACCTAAAGAAACCACGCGAACTCCACTTACAAACTTTAAATTTATATTATCTCCGAAAACCAAAAGAATATATTTTTTTTTGTCAGATTCATTTATATTTAAAAGAGCTCTTTTTAGTAACTCAAACCCTTTTCTTCTATCTGTTGTGGCATTCATTGCCCCATACAATAAAATTTTCGGCTTATTACAAATCTCAATCCCATAATCTTTTAAGATTTTTTCAGTATTAATTTCTTTATCTACCTTAAAAATATTTCTATCAATACTTAAAGGAATTTCAACTACTTTATGACCAATCGTTAATGGACTTTTTAATGCTACTTCATACATCCAAGAACTAGTAGCCACAAAAATCATTTTTTTATTCTTAAATATTTCATTTTTTTTTTCAAATATTGAACGAGATAAATCAAATTCTTTTTCATCTTTTATATAAGGACAAAACCCACAACCTTCTTTAAATCTATTACACTCCATAGAATAATGACATATCCCTGTAATTGGCCACATATCATGTAAGGTCCAAACAATAGGCTTATTTATTTTATTCAATGAGTTCAATGAAAGAAAACCATTATTAATCCAATGTAAATGAATAATATCAGATTCTGAAATATATTTTCCAAAATCTAAAAACCCAAACTTAGCAAGAGATATTTTCCCGAAAAGATTTTGATTTTTAATTTTTTCAATACTTTTTCTTTCTAAAAAAGATAAAACTTTTTGATAAATCTCTTGAAAAACATGTGGTTTGATTTGAGTGATTATATATTCACCATCTTTTGACTGACTTCTTCCTACTAACAATTTTGATTGAATTCCAGCTCTTAATAAAGACAAATGAATTTTTCTTGCTGCATCAGCAGCTCCTCCAGAACTACTACTGAAATTTAAGTGAGTGATTTTCATTAAATAGTTACTTATTTTATTATTTATTTTTTAAAAAATCTAGCCAAATTTTTGTAGCATATGTATCAGTTAAAGCAAATTTATTTTTAAAGTTATCGATACTTTTTTTCCTTTCTTTATTTAACATCCATTTTTCAATGTCATTTGTAATTTTGGGAATTTGCATTGCAGCTTCTTCATTAGATGTAAAAACTACTCCCACATCCTTAAGGGATTTATAAAGAGAACTAGCTTCCTCTCTGTGAATAAATAAATTTGAATTGGCAACAATTATAACAGGAATGTTTAAAGTCAAAAGTTCTAAAAAAGTGGTCCCGCCAAAATGGTCTATTATTACTAGCTTTGATTGAGCTGCTTCATTAACAAAGTTTTTTGAATTATCAGAAAAACTTATATTCGGATATGAATCTAAAAACCTTTTCTTTAATTTCCATCCAAAATCATCTTTATATAATCTGATTTTTATCTTTTTGCTAATTTCTTTGGAAAGTGAACCATATAGATGAATTTGATGTTCAAAATATTTTAAAAATCGGTTTCCAAAAACTATTTGTCCAACAAAATAGTTAAATCTACTGTCTGCAGTAGTAACCCATAAAATTTCATTCTTTTTGATGAAAGATTCCTTTTTAATATTTACTAACCTTGATGCCGGCATTGGGATAGTATTTTTATTTTCACTCCAGCCCCAGGTTATATATTGATCTGTTAAGTTTCTTTCAAGAGCTTCACCACCTAAAATTTGAACTTCTCCATATGTACCACCGTGTTGCATTCCATATATTTTAGCACCTAAATCTGCACATTTTGCAGCCCAAATTGAAAATTGAGAACTCCAAGAAAAGCCAATACCTGTAAAAATAGATGTAGGAATATTCTTATTGATATGTTTTGATGTTTCCTGTGATATTATATCATATCCCTCCAATATTTCTATCGGAAAAAAATACTTAACTGAATTATGAAGAATTGAGTCTGCAAAATTATTTTCAGTTGAAAAATCACTTATTTGGTTTCTCAAATTAACATCTATTTCTCTTTTTACCTTTACTGTTGTATCTTTAAAAATAGGAGCATACCTAAATCTACTTTTCCAGAAAAAAGTAAACAACTCTTTATTAGAAAACAAGCTAACATAAAATGCAACTTTACTATTATATCCTTTATTTAAAATTGAGAGGAACATCTCCTTAATTTTTTTTTTAATAGATTTAGATAATTGAGTTCTATCCAATTTTTTCACATCTTGAATTATTGAATAAGATGAATCATCAATAAACTCTACATTCTCATTATAAAAATCCTTCAAAATAACAGAATACTGTTGTAAGTGAAAAAAATTATTTTCTCTAATAGCATGAAGGAATTCCTTCGTGCTAAGTGGTGTTTGAAAACTAGAAAATGAAAGTGATGTTGTTTGGATACAAGGTTCTATTTCAAATGCCATGACAAGTCTTTTATGCTTATCTAAGTAATTAGTTATTGTTGAATGTAACCAAAAACCTGCAATTCTTTCCCAATATAGATTATTATAATTCTCATTGTGAATATGATTTAAATAGTTCACTAACACTGGTAAAATTAAATTGTAATTATCATTTACTTCTTTCTGAAAGTCATTTATTAATTTTTCATCATTTAAAAATGAAGTTACTAAAATTCTATTTTTAAGTGATTTACATTCAGGAAATATTAATGCATCTTCACTTAAATAGAAATCTGGAACAATCTTATTAAATTTAATATTTGTTAACTGTAAAGTTTTCATCAGTTAATTAGCTTTAGGAATTTATTTTTTAAAAAATACTTTTCATTTTTATTTAAAACAAATATATATCCTATTGTAAATAAATAAACCAACATTGAAAAAGATACTAATACTAACATTAACCAAGTGTCTATATTATTAATCCAATCAAGGGCTATAAAAAACAATAAAGAGCCAATAATTAATGGAAGTTGTGTTCTACCAATAATATTTAGGAAAAAATCTTTAAAACTGATATCAACATCTTTTAGCATCCAAGGAATGGCAATTGGAACAGACAGAACACCAACACAAATAGTTCCTAATATAACGCCAGGTAAGCCTATATAATTTACTAAAATAATACTTGTTATCACATTTAACACACCAACAATAATTGCAATAATTCCAGGTTTTCTTGAATACCCTAATCCTAAATAAATTTGTCCAAAGAGCGCACTAGACTGCCAAACAAGTTGAAATATGACACTTAATTTTATCAACCATAAATAATCTAAATATTTTACTCCAACCCATAACTTGATAAATGGTTCTGCAATAAAAAAGAGCATTAAAGTAATTGGCACAAAAAACAAGTTGTGCATTTTAACTCCAACGATTAGTATTTTTTTAATATCTGATGAATTTGAGCTTTCGTTCAGTTGACTGATAGCTGGCATAACTGCCGATCCTGCAAGACCAGAAATCTGTTGTATCATTCTAAATAAATAAAAAACTACTGTGTAAGTCGCTAAAAATGATGCTGAAAGAAAGCTAATGATTACTAATTGATCTGACTGATATTCTAACAATACAGCTACTTGCCCAAGCATTATCCAACCGCTAAAAGTAAATATAAATCGAAACGTATTCTTATTGAAATCGAAAACTGAAAATTTCCAGAATGGCAATTTCTTTTTTAAAATTTTAAACTGTATAAATGTTAAAAGAATTTTATCTAGATTAAAAAGCAAAAATATATATTCAATTTCCCAGTCTGTGTAAATTACCGCCAATATTGCTGAAACAACTGAAATTATTCTCCCAATTCCTAATAAGATATTTAAAGTCACAAAATCTTGGATTCCCTTAAAGACACCTTTAAGCAGAAGTTGTGGCCAAGAAATTAAAGCTATAACACTTGCAAATAAAAATATTTTATCTGAACTAACTGATAAATTGGGGTCTAAATTCAACCAAGAAACACCATCTAGTAAAAGCCATGTGATAAGAGTTAAGCTCACTAAGAAACCAATGCCAATAAAAAATATCAAAGAAGTATTAATAATGCTTTGTATTTTATAATATTCTTTACTTTCTAAATATTGAGAAACATATTTAGTAACACCGTCTGTAATACCTAATTCTAAAATATTGAAATAACCGACAACTATACTAGCAAAAAGTATGATTCCAAAACCCTCTTCCCCTAAATTATTTATTAAAATTGGTATTGCTAATAAGTTTAAAAAAAGCTGAACTGCTTTTAATAAATAATTAGCCAAAGTGTTTGAAATAATTTTTTTTAACATTTTAAAGCTTAGCTATCATCTCAAGAGAAAATGCGGTTCCTTTTTCTATATCTATATTTATTTTTTTACCTAAAACTTTTTTTAAGTATTTCGGATGCAATCCATAACCAGGTCTAATAGATCTAATATTCTCTTCATTAAGAACGTCATTAACTTTCATGTTTTCAACTACATATAAAGATCTAGAAAAACTTTTCCCTTTTATTTGTTTTTCTGTTAAGTTATAAGAAACTTTGCCTATAGCTTTTTCAGCTTCTCTTACCAACTTTACCATCTTAGAGAACTCACTTTCGTTCATTGAAAAAGATGCATCAGCTCCACCAATAGAACGATCTAAAATAAAATGTTTTTCAATAATTTTAGCTCCAAAACAAGTTGCAACAACAGGTACTGTACTTCCAATTGTATGATCCGATAAACCACTAATTACGTCATATCTCTCAGCCAAATCTTTCACCATACACATATTAGCTTCTTCTATTGGTGCCGGATAACTTGATGTACATTTTAATAAGGCGATATCATTATTTCCCATTCTTCTACAAGCATCTAATGCTAACTCAATGTCTGCCTCTTCAGCAATACCTGTTGATAAAATAATGGGCTTTCCTTTTGAGGCAACATATTCAATTAATGGAATGTCCGTAATTTCAAAGGAGGCTATTTTGTAAGCTGGTACATTTAAACTTTCTAAAAAATCAACTGCCGTTTTATCAAATGGAGAAGAAAAACATATTAATCCTTCTTCTTTTGCTACTCTAAATAATTCTTCATGCCATTCCCAAGGTGTGTATGCTTCTTTATAAAGTGAATGTAAATTTCTTCCTTCCCATATTGTACCTTTTATAATAAAATCGTCCTTATTACTATCAATTGTAATTGTATCGGCTGTATAGGTTTGTAACTTTATACAATCTGCACCAGCTCTTTTCGCAGCTCTAATGGTTTCAATTGCGGTATTTATACTTCCGTTATGGTTTGCCGATAATTCCGCAATTATAAAAACCTTCTTATTTATATTAAAATAATCTATTTTCATCATACTTTTTTTCTGTAAAGAAAACTCTCTACATTTTTGTGTCTTAATTCAGAATCGTATTTAAAACCAGCTTTTTCAAAAGCATATTTCGAATTTGAATTCTCTTTTTTTATTAATGCATTAACTATAAAATTTTCATGTTCTTTAAAAAAATATTTAGTAGAAATTTGCAACATTTCTGAAGCATACCCATTTCCTCTAAATTCTTTATCAATAGAAATTCCAATTAAAGCCTCATTATTATTTTCTTTTTGAATTCGGGTTTGTCCAATATAACAATTTTGTTCATTTTGAAAAAGCAGCATAAAACATGTCTCATCTTTTATTTTAGCTGTGAACCATTGTTTATGATTTTCAAGATTAATTAAATCTGAATCAAATGATTGTTTTCTTACACTTAAATCATTTGCCCAATCAAAATACAGCAAACAATCACTATCATTTGGCTTCCTATAGCTTAACATTTATGATTAATTTTTGAATGTATAACGACATCTAAATATCGATTATCAAATAAACAATGATCTTTTAACCTCGCATCCTTAATAAAACCTGAATTTTCTAAAGCTTCATATAAATGAGGTCTCAAATCAAATGCATATGTAAATATTTTATGAAACTTTAATTCTTCAAAAGCTACTTTTTCAATTAGTAATAAATAATTTATCCAATGCTTTTGAAAACTTTCAATTTCTGTATCTGTATTCATAATAAAAGATATTTCAGCATTTTTATCAATCCAATTTATATGCACCAAACCCCCATAACCAATGCATACATCGTTTTCTAAATAAGAAAATAGAATTTGACCCGGTTGCTCTTGTTTAAAAAGACTATGAACTATGTTGGTAAAGTAATTATCTTGGTCTTCAATTGTAAGATGTTTATTCTGACGTAAATGATACATCTGCTCATTACGCCAATTCATTATATCAAACCTATCTTCAAATCGAATTGGAATAATTTTAAATATACCTTTTGAAAAAATATTTTTATTTAAAACCTTATATTTTTTCATTAATTTAACCTTTTAAATCCTGAGTGACATACGGGCGCCTCTAATAAATCTTCGATTTTTATATTTCCTTTTTCACAAGCACTAATAATACTATAAACATCGTTAAGAGCTTCAAAATATAAATTTAGATTGTTTTCATTATGGGCTGTGGATGCATAAAAATTAGTACTGGCTAAATATCCTTTTTTGAGCATTTCTTGCGCAATAAGTGTCTTATACTCAAGACTTTTATTACTATTGAAACTATAGGTACTTAATGAGGGAATTCCCGAAATATCAATTTCTAAATTGTAATCATCTGCTAACTTTTGCCAACCTTTCCTCATTTTATTTCCAATGTTAGTGATTACCTCCCACGATTTAGTTTCTTCCATAACTTTTAAAGTTGCAAGTGCTGCGGTTGGTCCTATTCTTTCTGTCCAAAAAGTACTACTGATAAAAGTGGTCTGTGCTGCTTCCATTACTGCTTTAGTTCCAACTACTGCAGTTAAAGCATATCCATTTCCAAGAGTTTTACCATACATTGCCATATCCGGTTCAACACCATATTTTTGATAGATTCCACCAAAGGTTTCTCTAAAACCTGATGTACATTCATCAAAAATTAAAACAATATTACGTTTAGTTGCTAATTCTCTAACTTTGTGTAAAAAATTATCTTCTGGGCCAAAATTACGAACCACTTCCATTTTAATAACACCAATATCATTACTATCAACAATAGACAATAACTCTGCATAATTATTATAATTGAAAGGAAAAACGGTATCTTTTAAATTCTTTGGCACACCTTTTGGGCTTAAACCAGACAACAAATGACTCGATAAATTGTCTCCCTCATTATGATTAGCAGATAAATACCAATCGTGCCATCCGTGATAGCCGCATATAGCTACTTTATCTTTACCAGATGCAGCTCGGGCAATTCTAATAGCGATTGAATTAGCTTCACCTCCAGAGCGAGCAAAACGCACCATATCTGCCCAAGGGTTAATTTCAATTAATTTCTCAGCTAAATAAACTTCCTCGGGACAGTTTAATGTACTCATATTGCCTTTCTTAATTGTTTCCATAACCGCAGTGTCAACAATGTCATTACCATATCCTAAAGTATTAGTTCCAATACCCATTATCGACATGTCTATTAGCTCATTACCCTCAAGATCCCAAACTGAACAACCTTTTGCTTTAGAGAAATACGAGGGCCATAGTTCTGGCAAAAACATTTCAGGTCTCTTAGAAAGTAGCATGGTACCTCCAGGAATTAAACTTTTTGCTTTTTTATATAATTCTTGTCCTTTTCCCATTATTAATCGTTTTTAATAGATTTTAATAACCCTTCATTTCGGATAATTGAATTGTTTATTTTATTTAAATCGTTCTCAATTATATAATCAGTATACTCTAACCATGTTTTATTAGTGCCTAAATCATCAATTAAGACTTTTATTAAATCAAAATCTTTAGTCTCATCTACAGTCATTCTAATCTGTGAATAATTTGAATCACAAGGGTAATTTAATGCTTTGAATATGCTAGCTCCTTTAAAATCAGAATTATTTCGAATGTATGGCGTAACATGTTCACGCTCTGAAGATAAATTAGCATTTTTCCATGCTGATTCTAAGGCTGAAAATTTAAAAACTTCAATATCTTGACCATCAGGATAATTTTCAATTAACGTATTTGAACAATAGTCTCTATTATTATTATGTGCAAACTTAATTAACTTATCTACTAAAAATGGATCTATTAATGGGCAATCAGATGTCACTCTTACTATCCAATCAGGTTTTTCATTTCTTACAGCTTGATAAAATCGATCTAACACATCACGCTCTGAACCTCTAAAGGAATTATACCCAAGATCTATAGCATAGTCATAAATAACTTGATCCTCAGGTTTATCAGTAGTAGCAACTATGATTTTAGAAACATTATTGCACTTATTTAAACGTTTTAAGTGAATTTCAAGTAGAGATTCATCATTAATTTTCTTAAGTATTTTTCCAGGTAACCTTCTGCTTCCCGACCTTGCCTGTGTAATCAATATTGTCTTTACTTCCATAATGATGGGTTTAATAAATCTAAATTTTCAACATTTATATTATTAATACAATTTAAAGCTTCTTCATTAACTTCATAAGCAGCGGCTTTTATATTAGCATTTAATTGAGATATGGAATCAACACCTATTATGACATTATCTATATTTTTTTCTTTAATACAGTAGCTAAGAGCCAATTCTTCCATTGAACAACCTTGTTTTTTTACAATTTTATTTAAGGTCTTTAAATGAGGTTTTAGAGCCTGAACAATCCATATATAATTAGAAGATTTCTTAAAAAATAAACCTTGAAGAAAAGCAGATCTTGTATGAATTACTTTTCCTTTTATTTTAAGTTGATTTATTAAATCTCCTCTAACGTTAAAATTATCTAACAGATTGAATGGTAATTGTACAACTGTAATTAAATCTTCATTTAACAAGCTTTTTAATTGAGCATTTGTATAAACTGATACTCCAATATTTTTGATTAAACCATCCGATTTTAATTCATTCAATGTATCGAGTGAATTATAATTAGATTGGAAAGAATCAAATGAATGAAACATTATTACATCCAAAGTTTTAACATGCATTATATCGAGGTACTCAAGAACTTTACTCTTTATTAAATTATGTTTAATCTGATGTGGAAATTTAGTAATAATTTTAAATTTAAAATCATCTTGTTTTTTGTGATAATTTCCAATTAATTGATGAGCATTTCCATATGCTTCAGCTGTATCTAAAAGTCTAATTCCAGAATTGTAAGCAACTTTTAAAAGACTTAATACTTCATCTTTGTTAAGTTTTCCAATGGTATTATTAATACCATATTTTAAACCAAACTGAGCAGTTCCTAAAATTAACTTACTAATCATTAGAAATAAAATTTATAACTTCATCTATAACAAAATTTTGCTCATCAAATTTTAAGGTTGGATACATTGGTAGACTAATACATTTCGAGTAATAAGTCTCAGCATTACTTAAATCAGCTTCAGAGTAGCCTATATTTTTATAATACGGCATGGTATGCACTGGTACGTAATGTATTTGTGCCAATATACCTTTAGAGTGAAGGAGGTCATACAATTCTTTCCTGTTTTCAACCTCTATAATAAAAAGATGATGGGCATTATAAGTCCCAATGGGTAAGTCTTGAAATTTTATTTTTCCTTTGAAAGCTTTTTTATAATTAGATGAAATTTCATTTCTTCGTTCTACCCCTTTTTCATTTTTTGCTAATTGAGTAATGCCTAGTGCAGATTGAAAATCCGTTAATCTGTAATTAAAGCCAAGCGCTATCATTTCATAATACCAGTTCCCATGGTTTTCATCCATATT
>TARA_B110000503_G_scaffold139807_1_pt1 | contig 11222 bp, 5 predicted proteins | sample TARA_B110000503 | Tara Oceans TARA_B110000503 (sample SAMEA4397472) | marine metagenome | biome: Polar Biome; feature: [SRF] surface water layer (ENVO:00010504); material: water (ENVO:00002006), including particulate matter (ENVO:01000060) such as... | depth 5 m
TACCATAAGTAACGTACCGTATTCAGACCCCAACTCAACGGCAGCATTAGCCGAAATAACCCCAAGGATTAATGACGAGTTTGGTAATAAAAATAGCTTCACGACTATATCTGGGAATGGAACTTACACTGAAATAATTGAGATACCACCTGGTAATCCGGGTAATTTTACAAGTTCATTTTGGTTTAATGTAACTAGCACCACTGCTTTTACTGGTAGTATATCAGATATAGTTTTAGTAGAATCATCGGATGTGCCATTGAATTCAGAATCCGCAACTTGGTCAAACTATAAATCCGGAACTCCATCCGAAAATCAAGACGATTATCAAGACGATACTTATTGGCCATTGGATGGCTCGAGGTATGGATTAGACCCGCAACACGCGCAAGCTAACGGATCATTTTATATAGACGATCAATCGGGAAAAATACATTTTTCATCTAATGTTAGCGGGAAAACTGTGATCTTAGATTATATAAGCGATAGCTTAGGTACGGACGGTGAAATGCAAGTTCATAAATTCGCTGAAGAAGCTATGTATAAGTGGATATCGCATGCTATTTTAGCCGGAAGAGCTAACACTCCAGAATACCAAGTAAATAGATTTAAGAAAGAAAGGTTCGCTGCCATTAGAACGGCGAAATTAAGATTATCAAATCTTAAGTTAGAAGAACTCACTCAAATTTTAAGAGGTAAATCGAAACAAATAAAACACTAGTACATGCCAGAGATTAAGAAGCAATTTACGGGTGGTAAGATGAATAAGGATCTCGACGAGAGACTTGTTCCTAACGGAGAATATAGAGACGCGATGAACGTACAGGTGTCGACCTCAGAAGCATCTGATGTTGGTACTGTTCAAAATATACTCGGCAACAAGGCAGTCGAGGGGCTAAACTTTCTTAATGACAATAGCACATGTGTTGGTAGTATTTCGGATGAGAAGGACAACGCACTATATTGGTTCGTACACGAAGAAGTTCCTAGCAGCTTTCAATTCTCGCCACCACTTTCAGCAAGCGAATCCCCGGCGTTAATAAATATTAAGGCTTCAAATTATATACTAAGACACAGCGAAGGCCAAATCTCCGTTGTCTTCGCAGACGTAACCCACAAGCGTTGTGTTTCCCCATCCAATGCTTTTTTAACTAACATTTTGGCGGGCGCCTTACTTAACATTACGTTTCCATCTCACAACTTTGCCCCCGGAGATGTTATTACTACGATCCAAATACAAGGTGATGTATATACAGAGTTAACTTTACCTATCATTAGCACTACGGCTACCTCTATAGTGATTGATCTTGCTATAACAGTAAATAATACTGGTCTTGCTCTTAGTGATCTTGCCGCGATTATCGCGTCACCATTCGGTGCCTACACTTCTGTAACCACGGGGGCACTTGGCTTCACAGGTAGCCAGATCACTGGAATCAACATTATAGATGATATACTCTTATGGGCAGACGGATCAACAGAGCCTAAAAAAATAAACATACCACGTAGTATATTTGGTACGGACCAAAATGGATTATGGCGTACTAGATTGGTGGTTAACGGACAAATTCTTGGGTTCATAGAAGAATCTCACATAACTGTTATAAAAAAAGGACCATCCCACGCGCCTACATTAACCCAACTAACTTCATCAAAAGGAGTTGTCGCTATTTTAAAAGTGGACTCTCTTCAACCTGTCATACTATCCGGTTTGGTTGATGGCGACATGCTGGAGTTTAGTGTTGGAAGTGTAGATTTTGAAGTTGGGGATACGCTACTATTGACTCCTAGTGTTGGAACCACGGCGAGTGGGGACGAGGTTAGAGTGGTAGTAACAGTGGTTACCCCACTAAGCGTTTCGGAGTCAAAATTAACAGTAGAAATAATAACTATGCCAGACGCTGGAGGGTTATATAGTGGTCAAATTCTCAGCGTTCAATACGAAGAGGTTGGAAAAAACTTATTTAAACTAAAGTTTCCTAGATTCGCCCTTAGATATAAGTACGAGGACAGTGAGTACTCACCTGTTGGACCTTTTTCAAATGTAGCTTTCATACCCGGTAGTTTTGATTACCACCCAACAGAAGCCTTCAATCTTGGCATGAACAATGAATTAAGATCACTAACTGTAGAGGATTATATTGCTCAAGACATACCTAAAGATGTTACGCAGGTAGATATTTTATACAAAAACGATACAGCGCCAAGTATATATATAGTAAAGAGTGTTTACAAAAATGAAGCCAAAGACACTGTTACGGGTCAAAACACTTGGGACATAAACTCTTACAAGGTCAGCACTGAAAATATATATGCACAGCTTCCAGAGAACCAATTATTAAGGCCTTGGGACAATGTCCCTCGAGCTGCCCTAGCACAAGATGTCGTGGGTAATAGAGTGGTATATGGTAACTACCAGCAAAACTACGACATGCTAAGTGGTAATGGGGAGGTGATAACACCTTCTTTTGAAACATTCCTAACTGCTTATGATGGTACTAATGAAGAGGTTGTTGGTAGAAAGTCAATAAAGTCGATCAGAACTTACGATTTTGGAATAGTATACATAGATGAGTACGGTAGAGAGACACCGGTGTTCGCAGATACAAATGCCGCCCAAACAGTACCAAAGCTTTTTTCTGATAAGTCCACTAGATTTTCACTATCAATAAAAGATAACCACCCCGACTGGGCTGACAGTTACAAGGTATTTATAAAAGAAACTTCAAATGAATATTACAATTTAGCTTTAGATAGGGTTTACGATGCCGAGGACGGTAACGTTTGGTTGTCATTCCCCTCTGTTGATAGAAATAAAGTTGATGAAGAAACTTACTTGATACTTAAAAAATCGGAAGGAGAGAACGCTATAGCCGTTAAAGACGATAATAGGTATAAGGTTGTTGCAATTAAAAACGAGGCTCCAGAGTACATAAAGACAAATTGGGACGTGCTAAGCGAGCCATCAATTTTAGACATTAGAGGTATAGTGATTTATGGGTTGAATCCGGGTAGTGGGTTTATCCCTGCCACAGCGGCGTTGGCACCATATGTTGGTCACTCGCGGTTCACAATAAATAAGCGAGTTTGGAACGATCCTTTTACTCTTATCTCGCCAGAAAGAATGGGTCTGGGTGACTTAGAGAAATTGTGGGATGAAAAAGGTGAAGATGAAATTTATGTTTTTTTTACTGAAAACGAAACAGTTATAGACACTTTCACTGGTGTTGCTACCACTTCCCCAAGAAAATCCCAAAAGTATTTGGTCACTGATATAACTTTAGATACCACCGTCCTCTCAAGCGGAGTGTATGAGATTTCCATATCCAAGCCAATATCCGGAGAAGATGAGTGGATAACAACTGTCGTTGTTAGCGATTCGGTACCTGGAGCTAATACTAATTCGGATAGATCACACCCTCATTTTTACAAAAAAGTTGTTAAAAACTTACCTGAATTTGATGGTAGGTTTTTTGTTAAGATAATAGAAGACGCTATAATAAGAGACAAACTGAAAACCCCAATTGAATTAAGACAAAACTATATTGTAGAAAATTCTTTGGATGCGTATTACTTTCAAGATACTATACCTGGAGGAGTAACTGGTAACACAAGCATGGTTAACCCTGGTGCCAACAAGAGTAGGGATAGATCAGATTGGCTTGAGCTGGCTAAGTTTGGTGGTAGCACAAAAAAATCTGGATGGATTATTGACGGAGCCGCTTATGCTGGTGCTGAGAGGGTGCCGGTAGCTGGGGTTCATGGGATTTTGCCCCTTTCAGATACTAATGTGTATGCTAATGGTGGTTACAACTCATCCTTAATTACACAGTACGCTAATGACAATGTGCTTGGTTGGATAAGTGATTTTACATCCTTCCAAATCTACTACCATGATGGTAGTTCAAATATTTATGGGGCTGGGGCTGGCTTAGGTGGCAGTTTGGGTATTGGGTGGGGGAGTGGATATAGCAAGGCAATTGTTTTTGGCCAAGGGATTCACCAAGGCTCATATGTCTTAGAGCCTGATCACGAGAACACCGGTGGGTTTGTAAGTGGTACAGCTTCTACTGATAAACTTTACCTTAGCCTGTCTTACGTGGGCCCCATTGGAGGAGGACACACGTGGGGTAATGAGGTAAACGCGGGCGATGGTGCAAGTGACTACGCGAAGCTATATCAAAGGAATCCTTATCTTAGTGAAATGAAAAAAGTCTTGAAAAGGAACCAAAGATTTAGAATCATAGGGAGCGCTGGCATATATAAAATAAAAAAAGTGACTGAGAGGTGGCTCTTTAACTATAGAGGTGGAGTGGCTAATAATTGGTACTACGAGGAGCATGGAAATAACAGTTTAACTTACGACCACCAAGTTAGAGATTTTAAATCAAGGTGGAATAGAAGGGTTAATTACTTAATTGAATATGAGTTGGTGGATCCGGCTGGTGACGATTTAAGTAACAACGTGGGATTAACCAATGTTAGTCCTGTTGATTTTGCAAGAATTGAGTTCCTTAATGATTACTTTGAAGAAGGTCCTAATCCAATCAGTGCGTACCCAGCGGTGTTTGAAACTGAGCCAAAAGAAGATGTTGGTCTAGATATATACTACGAAGCTACAAATGCTTTGCCTTTAAAGTTAACATACTCAAATCAGCAGAATTTTGCTAGTATAGGTACTCTAGTAGAATTTACCACTGACTGGGGGATTAATGGACCACCGGGTGATTTTTACATTAAAGATTGGGGTAGTGGCGTGGTGGATCCTAATGTCTTGTTTTTAGATAGAGATCTACCTCAACTCACTGTTTTACCTTTTATAATAGGTCAAGTTACAGAACCTCACTTAAAATTCTCTAGACCAGACGGATCATTTGTTTTTGCTAATATAGTAGCTGGTTTCGGCCTGTATAGTAACCCAACCCTAACAGTGCTTAACACAACGGTAAATGTCCTAACCTACGAGGGTGTAGCGATAGAAATATTACCAAATGATATTGGGTTAGGTTGGCACAATTGCTGGGCATTTGGAAATGGCGTAGAATCCAATAGAATAGGGGATACTTACAATAAGCCTTACTTGACAAATGGAGCTAAAGCGTCTACTACACTGTTAGAGCAATATGCTAAAGAACACAGGAAACACGGGCTAATATATTCAGGTATATATAATTCCAATTCCAATACAAATGGCTTGAATCAATTTATAGCCGCAGAGAAGATCACTAAGGACGTTAATCCTACTTATGGTAGTATTCAAAAGTTGCACGCTAGAGATTCAAACCTAGTCGTTCTCTGTGAAGATAAGATATTAAAAGTAACGGCTAATAAAGATGCTTTATACAATGCCGATGGAAATCCACAATTAATAGCTACAAATAGAGTGCTTGGGCAGACAATACCTTTTGTAGGTGAATACGGCATATCTAAAAACCCTGAATCATTTGCATCGGAATCCTATAGAGCTTATTTCACTGACAAAGCTAGAGGTGCTGTTATTAGATTATCCATGGACGGTATAACGCCTATATCTGAAGCTGGCATGAGTGATTGGTTTTACGATAATTTAAAGCTAAACGATACAATCATTGGTAGTTATGATGATAATAACGCCGAATATAATATAACCCTAAAGCACACTGTCGAAACGACAGGTGGATATGAGTGTGGTCCAGAAGATACTATTGTTGTACCAAAAACAATATCATTTAAAGAAAGTGTTAAAGGTTGGGTTAGTTTCAAATCATTTGTCCCTGAAAATGCGATTAGTTGTAATAATGAATATTACACATTTCTAAACGGTAAGTTATATTTACACCATGACGAAAGTGTAGATAGAAATACTTTTTACGATGACTTTGCGGAATCTAAACTAAGTGTTGTTTTCAATAATATGCCAGGTTCAGTAAAATCATTCCGAACGTTAAACTACGAGGGCTCTCAGGCTAGGGTAACCCAAGACCTTGGGGATGATCAATACTTCAATCTCAATGCTAGTGACGGTTGGTTTGTTGACTATACATTTACAAACAAGGAAGAGGGTAGTTTAAACGAGTTTATAGAAAAAGAAGGCAAGTGGTTTAACTACATAAAAGGAATATCGTCCACTGTCGACTGCACTTCTGATTTAGCTGGATTTAACGTACAGGGGATTGGGGTTTATTCATGCGTTAATACACCTAACTCTCCGGATTACGTACAAGGCACTGGTAGTTGTGGTATACACGTGCCAAGAGTTGATGTTATGCCTTATTATAATAACGTTGAAATTCCAACATCCCCTTTCCACCCCGTTACCGGAGTGAATATTGGGTTGGCCGCTCAGGGAATCCCAGACGTTAATGGTAGAAACGTTAGCTATTTTCAGATGAAGTGGTTTTTCGAAAACCCAAGTGTAAACTTTAATGATGTTAGTTTTCATCACATTCAAGAAACGGAAATTACTGGTGGCTGCTTAGTTAGTTCTAGTAAATTGGGCTTTGATCCTAATATGAATAATTATTGGCAAGCATATGATGTTGTATACCTGCAGATTGATGGCACAGATTATAACGGTGATATAAATGGCAATCCTATTTTCCCTCTTGGTAGCAATGTTGCATTATCAACAACGGCAAACGTTATTAGTTTACTAGCGTTTGTTCCTAATAGTGCTAGTACCGGCTTACCTATAGCTGGCAACAACGGAGAGGGAAACAATTATCAGGCTGTTTTTAACTGGGTAAACACTCACTTTCCTGGAGTGACAAATCCTAGCATGACTTATAACGAATACTTTACCGCACTGCAAATATATGGAGTCAAGCAAGCCGTTGGCAATTGGATCGAACCGCTGTTCGGGACAGCTACAACTGGTACGCGGGGGAATATTTGTGGCTGTACTGATCCTAACGCCTCTAACTATGATCCGCTAGCTAACAGTGATGATGGTAGTTGTATCTACCCAGTGGTACTCGGTTGTACGAACCCACTTGCAACAAATTACAATCCATTAGCCAACACGGATGATGGTACCTGTGTTTTACCTGTGTTTGGGTGTATGGACAAAAACGCCTCAAACCATAACCCATTAGCAACTGTTGATGATGGTAGTTGTTTGTATCCACCAATAAGTATACCTGGGTGTACAGATCCTTTGGCAACAAACTACAACTCAGAGGCAACGGTAGATGATGGTTCTTGTATTTACCCCCCACCACCTCCGCCACCACCACCACCACCTCGGCCACCAGCTGGGCTGGGCTTTATGGCTGTTGAATTGATAATTGATACTGATTCTTCGAGTCGAGGCGTTGAGTCACCAGCCGCGCTTTGGGTTGTTCCAGCCAGCGGTATTGGAGCTAGTAGCACTTTTTACTCACAGTACGTGGGGTCACAAGGAAGCGGAAATTATACGTATTCTTGGAATATAAATGGTGTTATTTCAACTGGAGCAAACTCCGCTTTATTGCCAAGTGCTTCTGCCTGGAGTGCAACAATTGTAGATGTAATGAATGGATATACAGTTAGTTTTAGTGGCACTGGAGTGCCAAGCGGAACGTCAATATTACATGCAATTTCGTAAACAACCAAATAATAAAAATGGCAATACAAAACTTAACTTTAAATTTTCCAAATGTAAATGTGTCCGCTCAGCTAGGTGATCTCGTTTACTACTCTATGCCATCTACGTCCGGAGGGTTTAACACGAGTAGTATTCCAGTCACGTTTGTTTTTGGGGTTATAATTGCAATAACAACTACGTCTATAACTGTTGAATACGACAATGCTGTAGTTAGTCCGCCGGCAATAGGATCTTTTATATTCTTCCAAAAAGATAAAAAAGTAAATATGTCTAGTATTCTTGGATATTACATGCAAGTGGATTTTGTAAATGATTCAAAAGAAAAAGCAGAGTTATTCTCTGTTGGATCTGAAGTAAGTGAAAGTAGTAAATAAAAAAATACAATGGAGAAAACAATACAATCATTCGAATTAGACTTGTCAAGCTTACCAGCGGCGTCATCAGTTAGACCTTTTAGTATAAAGGGGGACGATGGGGCTGTTTTTACTTTAGAGATCAAAAACGAAGATAGTTATTACTATAATTTTATAACAAACCTTTTTCAAGCTAAAAAAACTGGGTTAAACAATAAAACAATTATTGGTGGCCTGTTTAAAGGGAATATAGTGTTCCCAACTGTAACAGACGACGATCAGTACGACATATTCTTATTCGCTCAACCAGTTACGACGAAACACGCAGAATATAGCGAAACCAGGTTTGGTGACGGTAGCATCGATATAAACTCGACTACAGGCTCTAATTCACTACTCTTAACTAAAGTTATATACCAATACACAAATAACACATTAACACTGACTCCGTTCGCCGCACAAGGGACAGTGGAGGTAAAAACTGGGGCTACTTTAATCACTGATACTATATCTATTGCTGAGGGCACAGAGGCTGTTAAACAGGCTTTTAGTATATCATGCTCTGTTGCGACAGCATCTAAATGCTACCGAATAATAAAACAACCAACGCATAACGATGTAGTGGCTTTTCTTAGTCTTATAATCGGTAGTGCTCCAGCTAAAATCCCTAGGGAAAACGAATACCCCGTAGTCACCGGGACTGATATCACTGATGGAGTTGTTAGTGGTACTTCCGTAACAATGGCAGAGGCCGTTGCCGATACAATGGTGGTTGGGGATAAGGTTACTGGGGCTGGAATTCCAGCAGCATCAAACGTGACGGTTGTCAGCTTAGACTCTGCAAATGTGTTTACAGCATCCCAATCGCTGACTATAGATACTGGCATAACACTAAGCTTTAGTAATCAAATGAACTATAGATGGCCTATAACAAATCAAGCCCATTTGATAAAGCCGGGTATGAAAATCATAACAAACACGACTAACTTAACCACTGATACAACTGTAGCCGATTACTTAGATACGACAACGCTTTGGGTTGGTACGGAAGAAGAGGAAGCGTTGGTTAATGTTAGTTTACCAGCTATTGATACTATTGGTTTAAAACCCGTTATAACTAGAGGGGAAATAACAACACAAGCTGGCCAGGTTATATTTGATAAACAACAAAAATTAGCTTTAGCCGGGGACTCTTTAAGGATAGGTGGTTATGGGCAGAGAGAGATAGAGAGGCTTTATGGTTGGGTGGTTGCTTTTAGTGATCTTGCAATAGCACTAACCCCAATTACAACAACTACAACTGGAGCGGTTAGTAATAGTACAAGCGTTCCAGTTACTGAAAGAGGTGGAATACTAGATGACGTTAGCGTTGTAAGTGGTATAGGTATTGATGCTTCGGTTGCGGCTCCGACGGTTGATACAGGTGCTGGCGCTGTGACTGGTGCTGGTACATTGGTTCTTACCGCAGCTCAAACATTAGAAAGCGGCGTTACACTTGCTTTTACTGGCGCTGGAACTATAGCTACTATAACTGGTAATATAGAAATATTAAAAACAGGGTCTTCCTCAGCAACACTTAGTTTTGATGTTGAGAAGCTACTGTCTATAACATAAGAGTAAAATAACAGCGAAAACTGTGACTATAAATAACAAATAAATAAGATATGTCAAACAATAATAAAGCCGCACCTACTAAGTTTTTAAATGCCTTGTTTGGTGGAGCTCAAAGAAGAAGAGAACAAAGAGCTGCAAACGAAGATATGGGTAATCAAATGGATGCTTGGGAAGATACTAAAATGACAAATCCATATGCTGGTGTTAAGAACCCCTATTCTGACATGGAAAATGTTTATGAAGATCAAACCGTGGATTTAAAGGCAGCAGAATTTGAAAAAGAACAATCACAACAAAATATGGCTAACATAATGTCAAGCATGCAAGGTGCTGCAGGGGGAAGTGGAGTCGCTGGTCTAGCTCAAGTACTGGCTAACCAAGGACAGAAACAAGCGCAGCAATCAGCAGCTAACATAGGAGTTCAAGAAAAAGCGAATCAAGCTAGAGCGGCTGGCGAGGCTGGTAGACTACAACAACTAGATAGAGAGGGTGAGCAAAAAAGAGATATGCTAGTTAGAGAGGGTGATAGAATGACAGAACAATTTGACTTAAATAAGCAGGATAAAATGCTTGGCTTTGCAATGGATAGAAAAGCAAGTGCAGATCAAGATATAGCTAACGCAAATGCACAGTTAGACCAGTTCGTAACAGGAGCTGTAACCGCTGGCGTGACTGGAGGAATTGGGTTACTAGGTAAATAATAAAAATAAGATATGTCAGCAGATAAACAAGTAAAAAAATATTTTGAAAACATGCCTTATGGAGAAGATTCTAAATCTTCAGAAATACATGGTAAAAAAAATCAAGCTGTTATTAACAAATTTGTTGCTAGCCTAGTTAGAGCATACGATAAGCATATGGCTAACGGTGATAAAGAGCAAGCTAGCTTTTTTAATAGTGCAGTTAAAAACATGTCTAAGAGCTTAGATAACTTAAAAGCCATTAAAGAGGAGTTTGCTATGAATTATGGTGGTGGGGCTGGGGGTAAAAACTTGTTCTCCAACTATACTAATTTAAACTTTGACAGGCAGTTCTTCACGGAGAATGGTGATATATCGTTTGATGAAAATATGAAACCGGTTCTTTCGATTACAAACGAAAAAGGAGAACAAACAGTTAAAGGCATAGAAGATGTGACTGAAAACTGGGTTGTAAAAAGCACTGAAGGTGCTGACTTTATGAAGATGCAGCAAAGTGCTCAAAAACAAAGTAACTCCGTAGGTCAACCCTTAGATTTTGATGTAGATTTCGCGGTTGACAATATGCTCTCCGCTAACGATGCGTGGAAGGTCATGGTTTCCGACAAGGTTGGTGGCAGATATTTTCTACATGATTATCTCCAAGAAAACCAAGAGGCAGTTGCTTCTGGTAAGATAACAGATGAAATGCTTCACCCAGATTCATTTGATCCTGACTTTGACACTAGGCTACATCAATACTATGCTAGTAGATTAAAAAAATCATTCGACCCAGATTTCCAAACAGCAAGAGAACGAAGAGCGGCAGACGAGTTAATAGCTAAGTCTAATAATCAAAACAATCAAGTTTAATATGAATGATAATTCATTTGGAATAAGAGAGGCTAAAGCTACCATAAATCAATCTGAATTAGATGGAATTATGCAAGGCCACATAGACTCTGGTCAATTCAATAAAGAACAGCTTGCTCAGATTAGAAAGCGAGAGGCTAA
>TARA_B110000503_G_scaffold86740_1_pt1 | contig 11222 bp, 7 predicted proteins | sample TARA_B110000503 | Tara Oceans TARA_B110000503 (sample SAMEA4397472) | marine metagenome | biome: Polar Biome; feature: [SRF] surface water layer (ENVO:00010504); material: water (ENVO:00002006), including particulate matter (ENVO:01000060) such as... | depth 5 m
CTTTTCAGCAAAGGTCCTGAGGCCTTCCTGGGCATTATCGCTGTGGTAGTGGTATTCGGCGGCATTGAGACTCGGGGCGATGAACGCCGCGAGAAATCCTGTATAGAGCGTGGCGGCCAAGGGCTTGAGTGTCTTGTTGGTGATGTCGGTCTCTCTCATCGGTTGGTTGCAGGGAATCACAGCTGAGGATTGTTTGTTCCGCAACGTGTGACTCTTGGAGTGTCGACAGTGCCAATTTGTTACAAGCGCGGGTATTCTTGCTGATACAAAGTAAATAATAATGCGAACTATCATAGTGTTGTACGAATATTTTTTCGTTCCCCTTCTTGTTGCGGCATACTACTAAAACACTGTCAGCGTATTTGGAGTCACTGTGTCGGTATCTGCAAACCATGAGGATTGGATGCGTCGCGCGCTGGCGCTGGCGGACCGTGCTGCCAATGAGGGCGAGGTGCCCGTGGGTGCTGTGGTGGTGCGCGATGGCGTACTATTGGGCGAGGGCTGGAACCAGGTGATTGCCACGCAGGATCCCAGCGGACATGCCGAGATTGTTGCGCTGCGCGATGCCGCGCGGGTAGAGGGGAATTACCGGCTGCCGGGCGCGACGCTCTATGTAACACTGGAGCCCTGTGCGATGTGTGCCGGAGCGATGGTGCATGCGCGGATAGAAAATCTGGTGTTTGCTGCGAAGGAGCCGCGAGCGGGCGTGGTTTGTAGTGCATGCCAGTTGCTGGATGAACCCTGGTTCAACCACTGTGTGAACTGGCAGGGCGGTGTGCTGGCAGAGGAGTCGAGCACGCGACTGAAAGATTTTTTTCAGGCGCGGCGTTAATTGCCATTGCCGCCTAAAGTGCTTGTAACGCCATGTTGCGGAGGGGCGCTGGCAGATAGTCATCGCCGCGCAGCGGCGGCAGCGGTTGGATATCGGGGATTTCCTGCCAGGCCAGCACGCTGTAGTAGCGGCGAATATTCTGTACGAGAGTAACCGCCTCTCTGCCTCTGGCGTAGCCATAGCGGGTATTTTTGTAGTATTGGGTCTGTTGCAGTAGCGGCAGCCTCGCCATGACATCTTGCCACAGATGGGGGTTTCCGCCCTGGCGTTCAGTGAGTATTCTGGCATCCTCGAGGTGGGCCAGTCCGATATTGTAGGCGGACAGTGCCATCCAGGTTCGATCTGGCTCCTGGATTTTTTTAGGCAGACGGCGCCTGAGGTTTTTCAGGTAGCGCGCCCCCCCGCGCAGGCTCTGCTCGACATCCAGCCGGTTATCCACGCCCAGTTCCCTGGCGGTGGCTTTGGTCAACATCATCATACCGCGGACACCGGTAGGCGACGTGGCTTGGGGGTCCCAGTGCGACTCCTGATAGGCAATGGCTGCCAGCAGGTGCCAGTCCATCTCGTACTCGCTGGCGATTTTCTTGATCAGCGATTCATACGTGGGCAGGATGTCCTGCACATTCCGCGAAAACTCAAACGCATTCATGCGCGTGACACCATCAGTGTGTCCGAAGTGTTGGTCGCGCAGCCGCGTCAGTGTCCCGGCGTTCTGCAGGCCCAGTATAAAGTCGTCGATAAACGCCAGAAGCCTCGTGTTATCGATCCCGGGGGCTAGATACCAGACCATATCCTGCTCCCGACCTAGATCGAAAGCCACCCGCTGGCGCGGGTAGAGTGATTGCTGGACAGCAAATTCGTTGGAGTCGATGATGGCCAATTCGGCTTGATCGCCCCTGAGTTGCTCCAGTAATTGTGTGGTGTCGGCTTCGTCGACTTCCTCCCACTGCAGTTTGGGGGTTTCGCTATGCTGCAGTGCCTTTAGCATCTCGATGTGGCTAGAGCCTGCCAGCACAGCGATTTTCATTCCGGCGAGCTCGGCGACGCTGCGCGGCCGAAAATTGCCCGCCACATAAATGACCTGGGGCGTCAGCTTGTAGTAGGGGGTAGAGTGCGGATATCTGGCCGCGCGTTCCTCTGTCAGGGTGAGGCCAGCCGCCGCAATATTCGCATTCTGGCGATCCAGTTTGTTAAATAGATCGGGCAGGTTGTAGGCCGTTTCCATTTTCAGGTCGACGTGCAGGGCCTCTGCCAGCAGTGCAGCAAGAGCGTACTCAAACCCGGTTGGGCCGCTATTCTCCAGGTAGTACGTAGTGGGGCTGTTGCGGCTTACCACCACCAGTTCCCCGCGCTCCCGGATCTCGGCGAGGGAGTCCTGTCGCTCACACCCCCCTAGCAGGGTTAGCAGCGCTATGACATTGAACAACGTGTGGCGTCTCATGGGCACTATTGTAGCTGTGCGTGGCAAACGGACACAGTTAAAAATAGTATGGCAATTTGGGCGCGATTTACGGTAACGGTGGGCGGTCAAATACAGTACAATGTCGCCACCCCTGAAATACCTCCTAGTGGAGCTCTTCACAGCATGTTATCTCTGCGCGGCGGCGCCGCTCTGTCCGAATTTCGCCTGGAGAAACTGTCGCAAAAAATCGACTCCATCCATTCCGACATCCGATTGCAGCACACTGAATACGTTCACTTTGTTCAACTGTATCGACCGCTTGTAGCGGAGCGTCAGGCGATACTGGCCAGTCTGCTGGCCTATGGTCCGCGATTGAGCACGGGTCATTCGGACGCTCTGGCGGACGCTACGCTGCTGCTGGTGGTGCCGCGACCGGGTACGATTTCTCCGTGGTCCAGCAAGGCGACTGATATTGCCCATAACTGCGGCCTTGAGGAAGTCGAGCGGCTGGAACGCGGTATCGCGTGGTACGTGCAATTGCCCGCGAATCTGGATGAAGCAGCACGCAGGGAGTTTGACGCACTGCTTCACGACCGCATGACAGAGACCATTCTGCCCTCACTAGAGGGGGCAGAATCGCTATTTGTGCACGCTGCGCCGCAAGCGCTGACGAGTGTCAAATTATTGGAGGGCGGGCGTCAAGCGTTGGTGGACGCGGATCGTAACCTGGGCCTCGCCCTGGCCACTGATGAAATTGACTACCTGATGGAGAGCTTTACCGCGCTTGGGCGCAACCCTAGCGATGTTGAACTGATGATGTTTGCACAGGCCAACTCCGAACATTGTCGTCACAAAATTTTCAATGCGGATTGGACTATCGATGGTCAGCCGCAGACTCATTCCCTGTTCAAAATGATTCGCAACACCAACGAATGCGGTGGCGAGAATGTGCTCTCGGCCTATTCCGATAACGCGGCAGTCGTCGCCGGACCCGTCGCGGGACGTTTTTATCCCGATCCACAGACCGGAGAATACGGCTACTCCCAGGAAAAAATTCATTTGTTGATGAAAGTGGAAACGCACAACCATCCCACTGCCATCGCGCCTTATTCAGGTGCGGGCACGGGCGCAGGTGGGGAAATTCGAGACGAGGGCGCCGTGGGGCGAGGTTCCAAGCCGAAAGTGGGCCTGACGGGTTTTTCTGTGTCGAACCTGAATATTCCCGGCTATGGTCAGCCCTGGGAGCGCGAATACGGTAAACCCGATCGTATCGTCAGCGCCCTCGATATCATCACAGAGGGGCCTATCGGCGCTGCGGCATTCAACAATGAGTTTGGCCGGCCCAATCTGTGCGGGTATTTTCGTAGCTTTGAGCAGGAGGCGCCGGGGGTGGATGGCCCCCATGTGCGTGGCTATCACAAACCGATCATGCTCGCCGGTGGCTACGGCAATGTTCGTGCTGAGCATGTGGAAAAAGGTGAATACCACCCAGGTGCCAAACTGATCGCCCTTGGTGGATCGGCGATGCTGATTGGGCTCGGTGGAGGTGCCGCATCCTCGATGGCGAGTGGGCAGTGTCATGCGGATCTTGATTTTGCGTCTGTGCAGCGACAGAACCCGGAGATGGAGCGGCGCTGCCAGGAAGTGATAGATCAGTGCTGGCAGATGGGAGAGGCCAATCCTATCGCGTTTATCCACGATGTGGGCGCTGGCGGCCTGTCCAATGCCTTTCCTGAACTGGTCAAGGACGGCGGTCGGGGCGGGCGTTTTGAATTGCGCAATGTGCCCATTGATGAACCGGGTATGTCGCCGCTCGAGATCTGGTGTAACGAGTCGCAGGAACGTTACGTCATGGCGGTGGAGCCAGAAAATCTCGCTCGCTTTGAGGCCATTTGCCTGCGCGAGCGCTGCCCCTTTGCGGTGGTCGGGGAAGCAACAGAGGCAATGCACCTGCAATTGACCGATAGCCATTTTGGCGATTCACCGGTGGACATACCCATGACGGTGCTGTTTGGCAAGCCGCCGCGTATGACTCGGGAGATCCGTCGACAATCTGTGCCACATCCGCCACTGCATCTGGAGCTATCAGTTGAGGACGCACTGCAGCGGGTGTTGCAAGTGCCCAGCGTGGCCAGCAAGAGCTTCCTCATAACGATTGGCGACCGCTCGGTAACCGGAATGGTCACCCGCGACCAGATGATAGGGCCGTGGCAGATACCGGTAGCAGATTGTGCGGTAACCACTGTTTCCTATGATTCTTATGCTGGCGAAGCCATGGCGATCGGCGAGCGGACGCCGCTGGCCCTGGTTGATGGCCCCGCGTCCGGGCGTATGGCGGTTGCCGAGGCGATCACCAATATTGCCGCGACCGCGATTGGCGACATTCGCAATATCAAGTTGTCTGCCAACTGGATGTGTGCCGCTGGCTACGGGGTTGAAGACGAGGCTTTGTATGACACGGTGCGAGCGGTAGGCATGGAGTTTTGCCCGGCGTTGGGTATTACCATCCCCGTGGGCAAAGATTCCATGTCCATGCGAACCGTGTGGCCAGAAGGGGATCTGGAAAAATCGGTCACTGCGCCGATGTCGCTAATTGTCTCGGCCTTTACACCGGTGCTGGATGTCCGCTTGACAGTTACTCCGCAATTACAGCCTGACGCAGATGCTGTGCTGGTGTTGTTGGACCTGGGGCGCGGTGCCAGTCGATTGGGGGGCTCTGCGCTCGCTCAGGCCTGTGGCCAGATCGGTAATGTGGTGCCGGACATCGATGACGTGACCGACCTCAAGAACTTGTATACCCTGGTACAGGAGTTGTTGGGCGCTGGGCAGCTTCTGGCTTACCACGATCGCTCTGATGGCGGTCTGCTGGTAACGCTACTGGAGATGGCGTTCGCTGGTCGCTGCGGTTTGCAGCTTGAAGTGTCTTCGTTGTCTGGCACTGCGTTGGAGAAGTTGTTCAATGAGGAGGCGGGCGCTGTTCTTCAGGTCGCCAGCCCGCAGTTGGAAGTCCTGCGCTCGCGGGCCGAGGAACTGGGTCTGAGCAAGTGCCTGCACGCCATAGGACAGGCAGTCAGTGGCGATGCCGTTAGTGTGATGGATGGCGGGCAGACCCTGCTCAGCCACAATCGGGCGAGTCTGCAACAGTTGTGGTCACGCACCAGCTATGAAATCCAGTCGCTGCGGGACAACCCGCAGTGCGCATGGGAGGAGTACCAGCGCCATACCACAGATGATCCGGGGCTCTCTGCGGTCCTGAGCTTTGATGTCGCCGAGGATATCTGTGCGCCCTATATCGCCACAGGCGCGCGACCCCGGGTGGCCATCCTGCGCGAGCAGGGCGTAAATGGCCATGTGGAGATGGCGGCAGCCTTTCACCGCGCAGGCTTTACTCCGGTTGATCTGCATATGAGTGATTTACTCAGTGGCCGTGCCGATCTCGGGCAATTTCGTGGTCTGGTGGCCTGTGGCGGATTCTCATATGGCGATGTCTTGGGCGCCGGAGAGGGATGGGCCAAGAGCATCCTGTTTAACGAGACGATGCGCGAGCGTTTCAGCACGTATTTTGAGCGCGACGATACCTTTACTCTGGGTGTTTGCAATGGCTGTCAAATGATCTCGGCGCTGAAGGGGTTGATCCCTGGCGCCGCGCATTGGCCGCGCTTTGTGCGCAATCGATCAGAGCAGTTTGAGGCCAGGCTGGCCCTGGTCAGGGTGGAACCCAGTCCCTCAATTCTGTTATCGGATATGGCCGGTTCACACCTGCCTATTGTGGTCGCACACGGCGAGGGGCGCGCAGAATTTGCCAACGGAGCGGCGCAAACCGCGTGTGATACCAGTGGTACGGTGGCCCTGCGCTATATCGAGAACTCGTTGTCAGTGGCTGAACAGTATCCCGCCAATCCCAACGGTTCGCCTGTGGGTATTACTGGCTTGACCAGTGAGGACGGGCGCGCCACCATCATGATGCCCCACCCGGAGCGGGTTTATCGCACAATTCAGAACTCATGGGCGCCGCCACAGTGGGGCGAGGACGGGGGTTGGTTGCGGCTGTTTCGCAATGCCAGAGTCTGGCTGGGGTGAACTACCCTGAAACACCCCTTGTGACTGCTGCCTGTTAATTTATAATGATTCTCTTTTCGCCCGGGGCCTTTTTTGTGCCCCTTTTCTGTTTTTTAGTTAGAGCGACACTATGCTGAACAAGTACCCAATGTGGAAATACCTCCTCGTGTTGTTTGTGATTCTGCTCGGCCTGTTTTATGCCGCGCCCAATCTCTACGCACCGGATCCCGCGCTGCAGATTGCGGGCGAGAGCAGCGCTCAGCAGATCGATGAAAAAACCTGGCAGCGGGCGCTAACCGCGCTGGAGAAAGCCGGTATTGATCATTTTGGCGAAGTCATTAATCCCGATGGACGCAATGCGCTGCTGCGATTGACCGACGCCGATCAACAATTAAAAGCACAGGCCACGGTTTCCCGCGCACTCGGTGACGGCTATATCGTAGCCCTCAACCTCGCCCCTACCACGCCAGATTGGCTCAGCACCTACGGCGCACAACCAATGAAACTGGGACTGGATCTCAGCGGTGGCGTGCACTTCAAGCTGGAAGTGGATGTGGATGCCGCGGTGGAACGGCGTATGGAAACCTATTTAAATGCCACTAAACGGGCGCTGCGGGAACAAAAGATCCGCGGCTACGTCTCACTCGATAAGCAAGGAACGATTGAAGCGCAGTTTAAAACCGAGGCTTTGCGCGAGCAGGCGCGGGATCTGATTGCCGATGAGAGCCCTGGATTGATACTCGAACGCGCGGAGGCGGGAGATAGCTGGAATCTGGTGGCGACCCTGTCAGAGCCGGCGCGCGACGAGATCGCCGAATACTCGGTCAGCCAGAACCTGACGACGCTGCGTAATCGGGTGAACGAACTGGGTGTGTCAGAGCCGCTGGTGCAGCGCCAGGGCAAGAGCCGTATCGTGGTAGAGCTGCCCGGTATCCAAGACACCGCCGAGGCGAAGCGGATTTTGGGCAAGGTAGCCAACCTCGAGTTCAGATTGGTGGCCAATATGGACGCGGCCCAATCGGATAAACAAAGTTTCGATTATCGCAGTGCCGATCGCGCGGGTGCCAGCGAGTGGTTGGAGCGTGACGTTATTATTACCGGTGAACGCGTCTCCGGTGCGCAGGCGAGTTTCGATCAGAATGGGCAGCCCAATGTGCAAATCAGCCTGGACAGCGAGGGTGGCACCCTGATGTCCCGCGCTACTCGGCACAATATCAAGCGGCGCATGGGCGTGTTGTTCATCGAGCGCAAGTATCGCACCCGCTATGAGATGGGTGAAGATGGCCAGGAAGTTGTGATGAAAATCCCCTACGACGAGAAAAAACTGCTAACGGCTCCTGTCATCCAGTCTGCGCTGGGCGCGCAGTTTCAGATCACCGGTTTGGACAACCCACTTGAGTCATCAGAACTGGCCCTGATGCTGCGTGCTGGCGCGCTCGCGGCACCGATTTCGTTCGTCGAGGAACGTACTGTAGGGCCTTCTTTGGGGGCCGAGAATATCCGTATGGGTCTGCAATCGGTCTATTATGGTCTCACCCTGGTGATTTTGTTCATGATGCTGTACTACCGAGTCTTCGGTGTAGCTGCTGTCATTGCGTTGAGTTTCAACCTGGTGCTACTGGTGGCGGTGATGTCTTTGCTAGGGGCCACGCTGACGCTGCCGGGTATCGCAGGCATTGTGTTAACGGTGGGTATGGCGGTGGACGCCAATGTGCTGATCTTTGCGCGGATACGCGAGGAACTGGGCAACGGTCTATCGCCACAAATGGCCATTCATTCCGGCTTCGAGCGCGCGTTTACTACGATTATGGACTCCAACCTCACCACGTTGATCGTTGCTGTTATTCTCTACGCTGTGGGTACCGGGCCAATCAAGGGGTTCGCGGTAACCTTGTCGGTGGGGATCCTGACCTCTATGTTCACCGCTATTCTGGGTACCCGGGCACTGATTAATCTGGTTTATGGTGGTCGTCGCGTGAAGAAACTGTCCATCGGGGGGCGTCAGTCATGAAAGTGATTAATTTTATGGGTCAGCGCAAGCTGGCGATAGTGTTCTCGCTCGTGCTACTGGCAATTTCCATTGCTTCGCTGGCAACCCGACAGCTTAACTGGGGCCTGGATTTCACCGGGGGCACGCTGGTGGAGGTTCACTACAGTGCCAGTGCCGATCTCACAGCCATTCGCAGCACTCTGGAAACCAGGGGTTTTGGCGGCGCGACGGTAGTCAGCTTCGGCAGTGATCGCGATGTCATGATTCGTCTGCCGCAGGGCTATTCGGATGAGCGGGGTGCTGAATTATTGGGCATACTGCAGGAGAGCTTTGTCGCGATTGAGCCAGGCGGTACCGTGGAGTTGCGCCGCTCGGAGTTTGTCGGGCCGCAAGTCGGGGACGAACTGCGCGAGCAGGGTGGCCTGGCCATGCTGCTGGCGCTTGGATTGGTGACACTCTATGTCGCTTTTCGCTTCCAATTGAAATTTGCCCTGGGCTCTGTCGCCGCCTTGGTTCACGACGTGATCATCACACTGGGCTTTTTCTCCGTGACGGGGATGGAATTCGATTTGACGGTGTTGGCGGCGCTGATGGCGGTGATTGGTTACTCCCTGAATGACACGATTGTTGTGTTTGACCGGATCCGGGAAAACTTTCGTAAAATTCGCCGTGCAGACCCGGTTGAAGTATTGAATATATCTATTACAGAGACCTTGGGCCGTACGCTGGTGACTTCCGGGACTACCTTATTGGTGGTCATCGCACTGGCACTGTTTGGCGGCGAAATGATTTTTGGATTCGCGATCACCCTGATTGTGGGGATCACGATAGGCACCTATTCTTCGATTTACGTAGCCTCTGCTGCAGCGCTGATGCTGGGGGTGACCAAAGAAGATCTGATGCTCCCCGCCAAAGAAGGCGTCGAGCAGGACGACCTCACGCCCTAATTCACTCTCCAGCTTTACTTTCCAGGATATGCCCATGGAACCGATGATTAACATAGCGTTGCGAGCTGCCCGCAAGGCGGGTGAAAATATAGTGCGGGCATCGGACGAGTTGCACCGTTTTGAAGTCAAAGCAAAAGGTGTCAACAACTTTGTTACCGAGGTTGATATCAACGCTGAGCGGGAGATTATCTATCACTTGCAGAAAGCGTATCCCGATCACGCTATTCTGGGTGAAGAGAGTGGCCTGATTGGCAGTGCGGATGCGGAGTACCGCTGGATCATTGATCCACTGGATGGCACCACCAACTTTGTTCGCGGTATTCCCCATTTTGCGGTGTCGATCGCCTGCATGTACCGGGGCCGGATAGAGCACGCCGTTATCCTGGACCCAGTGCGACGGGAGGAGTTCACTGCCTCTCGTGGGCGCGGCGCTCAACTCAATGGCCACCGCATCCGCGTCAGTGATCTGGCGAGCCTGGACGGCGCTCTGCTGGGAACCGGTATCCCATTCAAGGCGCATTGTGACGACAAGTTAGAGGCCTACAGCAAATCCCTGCAACAGCTGGCTTCGCAGTGCGCCGGTATTCGTCGCGCTGGCGCGGCATCGCTGGATCTGGCATATGTGGCCGCGGGCCGTCTCGATGCTTTTTGGGAGATTGGTCTGGCGCAATGGGATATAGCTGCAGGCGTGTTGTTGGTGCGCGAGGCGGGTGGCCTCGTGTCGGACATCGACGCGTCGGATAAGTATCTGGAGTCGGGCAATATCGTGTGCGGTAACCCCAAATGTTTTAAGGCCGTATTACAGGTGGTTAAGCCACTGTTGGGCTGAGGCCAGCCCCCGGAGAATACTGAAGCAGCCATGAATCCTGAGAATATTCGCGTAGTACTGGTACACACCAGCCATCCGGGCAATATTGGTGGCGTCGCACGGGCGATGAAGAATATGGGCTTGCGGCGCCTTTATCTGGTCGCCCCCCGCGACTATCCCAACGAGCAGGCCGTGTGGCGCGCTGCTTCTGCTAACGATGTTCTGGAATCTGCCATTGTTGTGCCGATGTTAAATGACGCGATAAGCGATTGTCAGTTTGTCGTGGGTACCAGCGCCCGTGAGCGGCGTATTCCCTGGCCGCTGATGGATGCCCGGCAATGCGCCCAGCGCATGGCTGTGGCATCGGGGCAGGAGCAGGTGGCAGTGCTGTTTGGCCGCGAAGATCGCGGCCTTACTAACGAAGAGCTCAAAGTCTGTAACCTGCACCTCAATATACCGACGGACGAGGCTTACAGCTCACTCAATCTGGCAATGGCAGTACAAATAGTTGCATACGAGTTGCGTATGCTACAAACCGCTACTGATCGGCCGGTTAGCGAGCCCGATCAATGGGATGAGCCCTTCGCATCGCAAGAAAACATGGAGCGATTTTATACCCACCTTGAAGAGACCCTGGTCGATATTGAATTTCTGGATCCAGCCGCGCCGCGCCAGTTGATGTCTCGCCTGCGGCGTTTATACAGTCGAGTGCGGCTGGACGAGATGGAATTGAATATTCTGCGCGGAGTCCTCACCGAGACCCAAAAGTGGGTTCAGCGCGGGCTCGGCAGGAAATCCTAGCCGCGCTATACCCGACAAAAAAAGTCGGGTATATAGTTGACCAATTTAGTAGGGTATTGCATACTCTTTCCCAGCTGATGAGGGAGAAGAGTGATGCGACTGACAACGAAAGGCAGGTATGCGGTGACCGCTATGCTGGATCTTGCGCTGAACGGCGTTAATCGTCCTGTGAGTCTGGCCGATATTTCGGGTCGCCAGGATATCTCCTTGTCTTACTTAGAGCAGCTTTTCGCTAAACTGCGCCGCAACAGCCTTGTCAGTAGTGTGCGTGGCCCCGGCGGCGGATATCGTCTCAGTCGCAGTGGCAATGAAATTTATGTCGCGCAGATTATCGACGCGGTCAACGAGGCTGTCGATGCCACAGGTTGTGGCGGCGCTGCTGA
>TARA_B110000503_G_C7172201_1_pt1 | contig 11219 bp, 9 predicted proteins | sample TARA_B110000503 | Tara Oceans TARA_B110000503 (sample SAMEA4397472) | marine metagenome | biome: Polar Biome; feature: [SRF] surface water layer (ENVO:00010504); material: water (ENVO:00002006), including particulate matter (ENVO:01000060) such as... | depth 5 m
TCTCCAGCGCATAAATCGGATCAGTGGCAGCTCCCTTGACCTGTGCATCAGCTAAAGCGATCGCCTGTACCGCCTTAGAAAGTGCGCGCGGAGTCCATCCTTGTAATTGGCGGCGCGCTTTATCAATTTGCCACGGCGCCATCCCCAGTTGTCCAGCTAATTCAAAAGATTTTGCACCGCTGGCAGCGCCCGATACTTTCGCCAGCGAACGAAGCGCTGATGCAATCGCTGAGGTAACCATTACCGGATCAGTACCTGTATCCATGGCGCTACGAAGGCAGATTAAGGCCTCCGGTAAATTTCCATTGATCGTGGCATCTGCAACATTAAAGCCCGTAGTTTCCACACGACCTTGATGAAATTTATCAACCATCGCTTCATCAATTACACCAGCCGGTGCATCTAATGAAATTTGCGAAACGGCCTGCTGTAGCTCGCGCATATCACCACCTAGTGCGCCTACTAGTGCAGAGATTGCGCCAGCACTTGCTTTACGTCCGCCATCTAAAAATAAATCTCTAACGAAAGCTTCTTTCTCAGCCTCTTTCTTTAAGGGATCACAGGCAATTATCTCTGGCTTAACTTTCTTGATCGCATCAAGAAGAGCCTTCCCCTTTACGCCACCCTTATGAATAAAAATTACTGTCGTTGTCACATCAGGATCAGGTAAATACCTAGTTAGTTCATCTTTAGAATCTTCTGGTAGATCCTGTAAATCTTTAATAATCAGCGCACGCCGCTCGGAAAAGAGTGAAGGCGCTAGCGCATCTGAAATATCTCCCACCAACGCATCGGCGGCAAAGATAGTTGTCACCTCGGCCTGTTCCTCTTTTAGCTGCGAGAGAAGTTTGGCCAGAGCGCGATCGGCTAGGGCAGGCTCAGCGCCAAGGATGAGATAGAAAGAGTTCATCTATCTTTCCTCAATTCTTACTCCCAACGTAGAAAAGCAAAGTGGTATTTGCTGGTCTTAATCCGTAGTCGATGATCTTGGGCGCGAATTGCAATCGCTCCATCAGTATCGGTACGTAGTACTTTAGCGCTTACCTGCGCCAAAAGTTCAAGTGTGCCTGGTGCGGGATGGCCATAACTATTACCAATTCCAGCGCTAATCAATGAAATCTGCGGTGATAAGGCGCGGGTAAAAGCCTCATCTTGATATGCAGAGCCGTGGTGGGAAACTTTATAAATATCAACTGGCGCAAGCTCGGCCGCAATCACCGCTTGGGTTAACGGCTCCATATCTCCGCCTGCAAAGAGCGAATAGTCTGGCGTATCGATACGAACTGCAATACTTGAATTATTCGCGTCATAGCTACCAGAATCAGGCCAAAGAACTTTTACTTGCGTTGTATCAATTTTGGCAGATACACCGCGTTGCACATTTCCATACCAAGTTGTCCCGACTTTTCTATCTTTTACCGCACCCGCTAACCCGGCAATGTGATCGGCATGTCCATGAGTGAGAATTAATAGCGGGATCTCTCGAATCGATAGCTGCTTTAAACATCTGTCGATAAGCGCTGGATCAGGTCCAGTATCGATCAGGATTGCGCGATGGTTACCTAAATTCACAACTAGTCCATCGCCTTGACCTACATCACAATTTACAACTTGCCAATCACCTCCGGGAAATCTCTGCGTGTATGCCAGACCTAGCGTTACGAGTAAGACTATGACAAGTATTTTTCGCGGAGCGAGGAAAAATAGTAGAACTAGCGTGGCAACTATAAAGAATCCCAGTGTGCCCTTCTGCAAGGAAATTACTCTAAATCCTGCTGCCCAGTGCGCAACAGTGGCAATCCACCAGGCCATTGGTTTAATTACGCTAACTAATATCGATGATAGCGCTGGAGAAAGGGGTGAAATGAGAGCGGCAATAAAGGCAACAATGGTTATCGGTGCAACTACCGGTGCTGCGAGTAGATTTGCTGCGATACTCATTGGCGATAAAAACCCTGAAAGCGCAACAATTACTGGGGCACAGAAAAGCATCGCAGCCATCGGTGGCGCCATAGCTTGCGCAGCTAACTTAGGTAGAAATCTCTCAAAGAAGGAGATAATGCTTGCTGATAAGAGTAAAAGGCCAGCCGTTGCTAAAACCGATAGCGCAAAACCAGGATCGCGCCCTTGCCATGGATCGCCAATTACTACGATGGCAATCGCAAAACCTAGAGCTGGTAGAGAATCTTTCCCACGTCTAGTGGCAAAGGCGATTAGTAGTACCGCTGCCATTGCTGCCGCACGAAGCACTGATGGTGATGGCCTGACAAGTGCGATAAATGCAAAGAGTGCAAAGGCTGTTGCTACTACTCGCATACGGGTGCCACGAAAGATAAATTGCATGCACCAGAGGACGAAGGCGGAGACAATTGCAAAATTTGCACCACTTACTGCAACTAAGTGGGTCAGACCAGAGCGACGCATATCGCTTTTAAATTCATCACTTTGCAGTGAGGTATCACCTAAAACCATTCCCGGAATTAAGGATCCGCTATCGCCGCTACCGCTAGCTATGCGCAGACCTAAGCGAATGCTGGCTAAGGCCTTAGCCCAGGCAGATGGTTGGCTAATTACTTCTATCTCACCGTTTGAAATTAGCAGCGCCGCAACCCGTGGTTCTCTGCTCTTGAGAATGCGAAACTCTGCCTTTATCCGCTGTCCCGGCAGAACCTCTCTAATGGAGATATCTGTCGTAATTAGACGCACTGGAACATGTAAATCAAATGACTTACCGGCAACGTTAAATTTCTCTAACGAGCCAAGCGCACTAAAACTGGGTGGAAGAAAGTTACGTCCACTCACCGCTTTTGCGGTACGTTGTGGATCGGTACTTAACTTCAATATTACTTCGCCACTTTGATCAAAGTAATTAGCGATTGCACTCGATTGCAGACTCTGCTGTCGAATAGACATAAGCGTTGACCCAAGTGCAATAGCAAGGGCTAAAGTTATAAACCTGCCCTTTCTTTGACTTAGCGCAAATATCGAGATCAATAGTGCGGCGATAGTGGTTCGCCAAGGAGCTGCCCAGCTTTGAGTCAGTGCGCCAATCCAAATCGCACCGCCTAAAGCTAGTGCGCGGAAATCAACTAGATTCGTATCTTCTCTTTAAATTTGGCAAGGGTGGCCGGACCAATTCCAGATACTTTCAATAGATCCTCTAGATTTATAAAGGCGCCGTTCTGACTGCGATAAGCAACTATGCGTGCGGCAAGCACTGGACCGATTCCATCTAGAGTCTCTAACTCTTTAGTATTTGCGCGATTTATAAAAATTGGACCGGCAGGTTTGGGCTTGGCCCGCTCTTTAAAGATACGTATTGGTCCTCCACTCTTACTCGGAGGGTAGATATAGATCTGTTCGCCATCTTTAATAATGCGCGCTAGATTAATATCGGAAATATCAGCCCCTTTCATGGCATTGCCAGCCGCCTTTAGCGCATCGATTACCCGAGAATTGATAGGTAAGGCATATACACCTGGTGTATTTACTGCTCCTGCGACATCAACTGTTACTTCAGCAGTCTCTGCAGTAATAGCAAGTTCTATCGGCGCCGTAGGTACTTCCTGCGAATTGCCACGTATGACCAAGAAGACAGAGAGCGCAATAACTAGCGCTGATATAGCGAGTAAGGATCTTTTCTGTGGAGCCGAGAATGTGATCTGGCTCCACCAAGATTGAATATTTTCGGAATTTAGATTCATGGCGCGATTGTGGAGGAATAAATAAACTTAATTTTAAGAAAATTAAAAGCTGTGGTTAAAGAACGATATTTACTAGTTTTGGTGCGCGCGCGATTACTTTCCTAGGGGTGGCGCCATTTAATTCAGCAGCGATAGCAGGTAGAGCCAAGGCCAACTTTTCGATCTCGCTATCGGAGATATTTGGTGAAACTTCGATTCGCTCTTTTATCTTGCCGTTTATTTGAATTACCGCTTCTACCGCATCTGCCACAAGCAACTTCTCATCCACAACTGGCCATCCTGCGGTTGCAATTGCTGGTTTATGCCCTAAGCGCTCCCACATCTCCTCAGAAGTAAATGGGGCAACAAGCGAGAGCATGATTGCGGTTGCCTCGGTTGCCTCGCGCACAGCCGGATCTGCCGCCCCTGGGCCTGCATCAATTGCCTTACGAGTTGCATTAACAAGCTCCATGATGCGCGCCACGGCCACGTTGAAACGAAATGATTCAACGGCAAAGGCAGCATCATTTAGCGCTCTATGCGTTGCTTTACGTAAAGGTAAATCCCCAGTTGAAAAATCAACACCGGGCTTTGATGTCACATCGCCAGATAAGCGCCAAGCGCGACTTAGAAATTTAACTGAACCAGCTGGTGACACATCAGACCAATCAACATCATCTTCGGGCGGTCCAGAGAAAACCATCGAAAGACGAATCGCATCCACCCCATGGTTTTCCAATTCATCAGATAGCCGGACTAAATTTCCACGCGATTTCGACATGGCAGAGCCATCCATAACAACCATGCCTTGATTTAGTAAACGGGTAAATGGCTCGGTAAAAGAGAGCATGCCAATGTCATGAAGTACCTTTGTGAAGAATCTGGAGTAGAGCAGGTGCAAGATGGCATGGGTTACTCCCCCAACATATTGATCGACAGGAAGCCAAGTATCAATATCAGCGCGTGAAAAAGGCTCGTTATGGTTGGTAGAAGATGGATAGCGCAGGAAATACCAAGAAGAATCAACGAAGGTATCCATAGTGTCGGTATCGCGCAGCGCTGCCCCGCCGCACTTAGGGCAGTTGGTATTTACCCAATCGGTAGCAGCAGCTAGTGGAGATTGGCCCTTGGGTTTTAAATCTAAGCCTTTGGCATCTGGCAGTTGCAAAGGAAGTTGCTCTGCCGGAACTGCGACCTCGCCACATTTTTCACAATGGACGATCGGAATAGGCGTACCCCAATAACGTTGACGAGAGACTAGCCAATCGCGCAGGCGGTAATTGCGGGCAGATTTGCCTAAACCATCTGCCTCAAGTTGGGTGTTGATTGCAGCGATTGCCTGCACTTTATTTAAACCATTTAAAGTTCCAGAATTAATTAGCTCTCCATCACCGGTAGTGGCTACGCCACTTGAATTTGGATCCTCTTCGCCAGTTTCAACAACTACGCGAACAGATAACTCCATGGCACGCGCAAAATCTAAGTCGCGTTGATCATGTGCTGGAACTGCCATGATCACACCAGTACCGTAATCGGCTAAAACATAATCTGATGCCCAGATTGGCAACTTCTCACCATTTACAGGATTAATGGCATAGCGTTCGAGAAATACACCAGATTTTGGACGATCTGATGCAAGTCGATCAATATCAGAGGCTGCTTTAACAGATTCGCGATATTGAATAAATTTAGCTTCAGCTGCGCTACCGCTAGAGAGCTCTGCAGCCAGCGCAGAATCAACTGCAACGACCATAAAAGTTGCCCCGTATAGAGTATCGGGACGTGTTGTGTAGATAGTGATTGGATCGGCGCGACCTTCAATCATAAAATTCACATTCGCGCCTTGTGATCGACCGATCCAGTTGCGCTGCATCATTAATACTTTCTCGGGCCATTTGCCTTCGAGTTGAGCCATGTCATCTAATAGACGATCGGCATAATCTGTAATTTTGAAATACCACTGGTTTAACTTCTTCTTGGTAACTGCCGTATCGCAACGTTCACAAAGTCCAGCTATAACTTGCTCGTTGGCAAGTACCGTCTGACAGCTCGGACACCAGTTAACTGCGCTATCTTTGCGATAGGCCAAACCACGTTTATGGAGTTCAATAAACAACCATTGATTCCATTTATAGTATTCAGGATCGCAGGTATTAAAAACGCGATCCCAATCAAATGAGCAGGCGTACCTGCGCATAGAAGCTTTCTGGGTAGCGATATTTTCGTAGGTCCAAATTCGTGGATCTTCATTGCGTTTAATTGCCGCATTTTCCGCAGGCAGACCAAAGGCATCCCATCCAATTGGATGCATAACGTTAAAACCTTTTTGGATCCAGTAACGTGCGATTACATCGCCGAGGGCATAAGCCTCAGCATGGCCCATGTGTAAATCACCTGATGGATAGGGAAACATATCTAGAACATATTTTTTAGGACGCAGATCATCGGGGCGGCCAGATTTAAATGGCTCTATCGCATCCCAAATTGGCAGCCACTTCTCTTGGACATAGGCAAAGTCATATGCCTGATGTTCTTGTGAAGTGCTCATCCCTTTAGTTTATCGGGCTTTAGCGCCAGATTACGCCAGTCAATTCTTCGCTAACACTCCACAAATCCCCCGCCAAACGTTGATCATATGCAATCGCTGCCGCTCTTGTGATTTTTGGAAAGCCGCGCATCTCCATAAATCCATCAGGTCCGATGTATGAAGCGCCGTAAAGACCTGGGAAAGTTGCCGCGCATAGCGTCGGTAGCGCACCGCGTTCTGCACTTTGTGCAAAAAGTGCATTAGCTAGAGCACCTGCGCGGTCTTGCACTGATGCTCCAGTAATCAAATTTGTATCTGCATAACCTGGATGAGCCGCGATAACTTCTAAATTCCAATTGCTGCGAAGTTGGCGCCGCTCTAGCTCGTGAATAAATAATAAATTGGCTAATTTACTCAAAGCATATGCAGGCCATGGGTTATATGCCCCGATACCTAAAGCTTTATCCCGCAGATCATCTGCCGTGAAATTAGAGATACGGGCCGCGCGATGGGCCTGCGATGATACTGCCACAATGCGTTCTTTAATCTGACTGCGGAGTAAGCCGGCTAACGCAAAGTGTCCTAGGTGATTGGTGCCCATCTGTAATTCAAAATTATCTTTAGTTAGCGAAAATGGAGTACCCATAACGCCAGCATTTAGGATTAACACGTCAAAATCTGTATTTACAGATTTGGCAAAGGAGCGAACTGATGAAAGATCAGCTAAATCAAGTAATTTAAAATCAACGAGGTCGCTACCGAGTTCAGCAACCGTATTGGCACCCTTAATCTGGTTACGTGCCGTAATTGTGACACGTGCACCAGCGCGCGCTAGCGCGCGTGCAGTCACTTTACCTATGCCACTGGTGCCGCCAGTAATCAGAAATAACTTTCCAGTTAGATCACCGAGATTGTCGGCATTCCAGCCGCGTGGGACTGTAGTTGCGCTCGCCATTTAACTTTTCCTCTTCGATTTGATCAATGATTTACTCAAGTGGAGATAAGGGGATTCGAACCCCTGACCTCTTCCATGCCATGGAAGCGCGCTACCAACTGCGCCATATCCCCTTTTGTAAGAAATACTACATATCTTTACTGATTAAGAATGTAACTCTAGCGCACGTGATCTGGTACCTCGCCACCGGATTCTTCACCGAAGACTGGCTCCAAGATACTTCCCGCATTATGTTCAGCTAAATGCCAACCTTTGGGGCTGGTCTTTAACATTGACCAACGGGCATTGGATAGCCCACCGATCTTTCCCCAGTGCGCCATTGGTAAATGTAGATAGTGGCCAAGAATGCAGCGAGCAGTGCCGCCATGCGTGGCAACAACGACTACCTGATCATCTTTATCTCCCAGAAATTCATCAATTGCAGCGCTAGCGCGAGCGGCAACTTCACTACGGCGCTCACCAGTGGTTCCGGCTGGATTATCGTTGCCATCTATCCAACGTATGAAATTCTCTAAATCTGCGGCACGATTTTCTGCACCGGTTTTGCCTTCCCAATGCCCACCATTGGTCTCACGCAGACGCTCATCAATGGCAATCTCCAAGTTAATAATCTCTGAAAGCTTAGCGGCCGTATCTCGTGCACGTGAAAGATCGCTGCTGAGAATCCCGGTTGGTTCCATGCCAGCAATAATCGCAGCAGCCTGTTCTGCTTGATAAATTCCTACCCCATTTAAATCAAGATCAGAATGGCCTTGAAAACGGTTGAGTACATTCCAATCTGTTTGACCATGTCGCCAAATAATTATGCGATTATTTTTACCCGCCATTTGCAACGTTCTCTCTTACTACATCTAAATCAATTGTTGGGCAATCATTCCAAAGGCGATCTAACATGTAATATCGGCGCAATTCTGCGCTTTGAATATGTACAACTAGATCTGAGTAATCTAATAAAATCCATTCATCGGTACCTTCACGACGTGCTGGTTTTTCACCAATTAACCGTAATTTTTCTTCAACTTCATCAGCGATGGCATCGACTTGGCGCACATTGGCTCCGGTGACAATTAAAAAGACTTCAGAGAGAACCATCTGATCGGAGAGATCGATGGCAATCATCTCTGTTCCAAACTTTTCAGCAGCTGCGCGCGCAGCAACTTGGGTTAACTCAGTAACGCTCTTACTTGCTGGCATATAAATCGTGCTCCTTTATATAAGCAGCTACCTGCGGAGATACCGAAGTGATATCTCCTGCGCGTACGGTGGTAGCTGAAATGTTGAGTGCGCCAATATCCAAATTTGGTGCGCCCGGAAAATCAGGTCTGTCGATGATTATGAAGTCGACCATATCCTTTAATTCGCTAGCGCGATGCCACTGATCAATCTTTGAGTAGGCATCCGTGCCTACAATCACCGAAATTTGATCATCTGGGAAGCTATTTACCACTGCTGCAACTGTATCAATAGTGTAACTAGGACCTTCACGCAAAATCTCAATAGGATTCACCTCTACCAATTTGGCAATCTCAGGGCGCAGATCGCCAAGGGCGGCAACACACATTGCGCGGCGTTCTGCCGCAGATGCAACTGGAACACTTTCCCGTAAGCGCGGCTGCCCCGCAGGAATTAAGAGAATTTTATTTAACAGACCGCGCTCAAGGATTTCCGTGATTACATGGAGGTGGCCCTTATGAATCGGATCAAAAGTTCCGCCGTAGACACCGATCTTTGCCAAATTTATCCCTGGATTATTTCTACTATTAGTCGCTGGCGTCTTAAATAAAACTTAATCGTCGAGGCGAAGTGCTAGATAGAGAAATAGTGCGAAAATTAAAAAGGCTCCGATACCAAAGGCATAAGGTGGCGCTGGAAGCTCGCGCAACCCCTCTGATGCCAAGCTAATTGATTTAAAGTTAATAGCTGCCATGATCATGGGTACAGACTACCCCCGTCCTGCAAGTAAATCTAAAAAGCGCGCCTCATCGATGATCGCAACCCCCAGCTCTTGCGCCTTTGCCAACTTAGATCCTGGGTCACTTCCCGCCAATACATAATCTGTTTTTTTAGATACTGAACTGGTGGCTTTTCCTCCATGTGCGGTAATCGTTTCAGCAATTAAATCGCGCGTAAATTTATCAAGTCCGCCAGTTACAACAAAGGTTAAGTTGGCTAACGTCTGCGGGAGCTCCAAGGTTGTCTCTGTCTGCATGAGAACGCCAGAAGTACCCCATTTTTCAATTATTCTGCGATGCCAATCAACTTCAAACCACTCGACTATCGATTGCGCAATAGTTTCGCCCAGACCATCTATCTCAGAGAGCTCCGAAATTGTTGCCTTAGAAATAGCCTCCATCGAGCCAAAATTTTTTGCTAGCGCTTGGGCTGCAGTTGGACCAACATGGCGAATTGAAAGTGCAACGATAATTCTCCAGAGCGGACGCGTCTTTGCTCTCTCTAGCGCGGCAAGAAATTTCTCACTATTTTTGCCGGCGCTGCCATCTTTCTTGGTGAAGAATTCAGAGCGCGCAAGTTGGGTAGCGTTTAGATTAAATAGATCAGATTCATCGATAATTATCTTTTCATTTAAGAGGGCAATGGCCGCCTCTAAACCAAGAACATCGATATCAAGGGCTGCGCGTGAGCCGATGTAATAAATACGTTCGCGTAATTGCGCAGGACAGCTCTGGGTATTTGGGCAACGAATATCAACATCACCTTCAGATATTGCGCGTAACTGGCTGCCGCACTCCGGGCATTTGCTTGGCATCACAAATGCTCGCTCGCTACCTGTGCGCTTATCTAACACTGGCCCGAGTACTTCGGGGATTACATCACCAGCTTTTCTAATAATTACGATGTCACCAATAAGTACGCCCTTGCGTTCAATCTCTTCTTGATTATGCAGCGTGGCATTGGTGATAGTCGAGCCCGCAACTTTAACTGGCTCCATAAATGCAAATGGTGTAATTCGGCCTGTTCGCCCAACGCTAACTTTGATATCAAGTAACTTGGTAGTTACCTCTTCAGGTGGGTATTTATAGGCGATCGCCCACTTTGGGGCGCGCGAAGTGAAACCTAACTTCTGCTGATCTAATATCTCATCAACTTTTATTACAACTCCATCAATCTCGTGCTCAACGCTATGGCGATTTTCATTATAGAAATCAATAAATTTCTCAACTTCAACTCGTGAAGCGCAGACATTAAAGCGCTCTGAAGTTGGCGCACCTAAAGTTTTTAACACTTCATAGGCTGCTGATTGAGATTTAAAGGCGATCCCATCGGATGCTCCCACGCCATGTACAACGACGTTCAGTGGACGTGCGGCGCTAATACGTGGATCTTTCTGGCGAAGGGATCCGGCAGCGCAATTACGCGGATTGGCAAAGAGTGGTTTGCCTGCTTCCTCTAGCTCCTCATTTAATTGGTTAAAGGCGGCAACTGGTAGAAAGACTTCACCGCGGATTTCAATTAGCTTAGGAATATTCTTACCGGCTAACGAATGTGGTAGACCTTTTATGGTCTTAACATTTAAAGTTACATCTTCACCGGTAACGCCATTGCCGCGAGTTAGCGCGCGCGTTAATAGGCCTGCTTCATAGAGCAGGTTAATAGCTAGTCCATCAACTTTTAATTCACAAAGATACTGCGGGGTTGGTACTTCCTTTTCAACGCGATCAAACCAGGCAGCCAACTCTTCTAAATCAAAGACATTATCTAAACTCATCATCTTTTCAATGTGATCGTGTTGTTCAAAGGTTGTGGCAAATCCCCCACCGATGCCTAGCGATGGAGAATCAGGTGCGAGCAACTCTGGGTTCTTTGCCTCTAACGCTTGCAACTCTTTTAAAAGTTGATCAAACTGAGAATCAGTAATGCTTGGAGTATCTAAAACGTAATATTTAAATTGATGATCACGAATCTCATTGGTGAGCTCGGTAATCCGATGGCGCGCTTGGTTGCTCATGCGCTCTCGCAGATTGTCGCCGATCCGACTACCCGGTCACCGTCGTAGATAACTAGCGCTTGACCGTTAGCAATTCCTAATAATGGG
>TARA_B110000503_G_scaffold133358_1_pt1 | contig 11219 bp, 9 predicted proteins | sample TARA_B110000503 | Tara Oceans TARA_B110000503 (sample SAMEA4397472) | marine metagenome | biome: Polar Biome; feature: [SRF] surface water layer (ENVO:00010504); material: water (ENVO:00002006), including particulate matter (ENVO:01000060) such as... | depth 5 m
CTGGGACCAATAGATTAACAGTCTACTGCTCTACCAACTGAGCTATCAAGGAATCGCTCAATGCGAGGCGCGAATATTAATGATGTATTGGCCTTGAGTCAAGGTAAAAAACCATTTTATATGAATAGCTTAACCTTTTTGTGAGGTTGATGCTGTGTGCTACAGTTTTTACCCTTTGAGACTCATTTTTACACTCGGGATATAGCGTGTTGGCTAATGTATCCGAAATTTCAAGTTAATTTACTAATGTGACTTAACGCCGGCCACTCCTAACAACTCGTAAACAACAAATACAAACATTATTTTGGTATTATTTTGAAGGTCGATGAAATACCTTCCGTGATATGATAAATAAATTATTCAACTCAAGGAAATAACCGTGGACGCTACGGCCAATAAGTTACTGGAATTGGTGTTAACACCATTAAATATTCATCATTATCAACTAGCTAACGATAGTCACAAACACAGTGGTTCGGCTACTGATAGTCACTACAATTTAGTATTGGTATCTGATGATTTTTCAGGCATTGGGCCTGTGAAACGTCACCAGCAAGTGTATGCATTGGTTGGGGAATTAATGAGTAACCCAATTCATGCGTTAGCGCTGCATTGTTATACCACTGAGCAATGGCAGGCCAAACAAGAGCAGATGCCGGCAACTGCTCCTTGTATGGGTGGTAGCAAAGCTGGCTAGTGGTGGGCACACCACTGCTGGGCAGCATCTAAAATCCACTGCCGGAATAGCATTGCCGCTGGCTTGTTAAGTGTGGCTTCGTCATAAAGAGATAATAACCGTAGCTGTTAAGGCTTGATGACGACTTGCATAATATAGCTGTTCACGGCCCTTTGGCGTTGTCGAAACTTAATGTGCAAGCGTCTATCGACTTGTCTAGTTTAGGTTACTTCAAGCATCAAGAGGCCAGGTTGTTTGGCTATGATGTGCGTATTTCTATAACCGGCTAATCTGGCGAACGAGGCTATGAGATTTTTGCACCCGCACATGGTGTGGACGACATTTGGGGTAAGTTGTGTAACTTGGGTGTGACCCCTTGCTCGTTTACCGCATTAGATAAGGTGCGTATTGAGGCTGCATTGTTGTTTTACGGCTATGACATGACAGAAGATCATTCCCGATGGAAAGTGGGCTTGGGTTTTTGCGTTAACCTTAATAAGCCTGACTCTAGAGGCAAGGCTGCTGCAGTGGCTAGTCAGCAGGAAACCTGATTTTTTGGTGTTGGCTTGAGTATAGATCATAACCAAGCATTAGTAGGTGGAGAAAGCCTTTGGTTTGAAGGTAAAGAGGTGGGCACGATTAATAGCCCAGCCTATTCTCATAGGCTACAGCTGTCATTGGCTTTAGCTCATGTGGCCTGCAACGTAGCACAGGCAGGCACAACACTGGAAGTTCGAAGCGATGATTTTAATGGCAAAGCAGAAGTTTTGAGTACGCCTTTTTATGATCCACAAAAAAGCCGAACCTATGCAACATAATAGTGCTTAGATTCGGCTGTGTAGAGGGGCAGTGCTGTTAGTTAAAAGTCGCCGGTACCCGCAAGCTCTTCTCTACGCTTGGCCATAAAGTCGTTAAGACCGTCGTCAATGCCTTGATCCAAAGGAGGCGCTTCGTATTCGTTAAGCATTTTCTTCCAAAGCTTATTAGCACGCTGTTGCATGTCTTGACTGCCGTCTTCTTCCCATTGCTCAAAGCTGTTGTTGTCTGCAAGGTTAGACATGTAAAACGCTTCTTTGAAGTTGGCTTGAGTGTGAGCACAACCTAAGTAATGGGCGCCTGGGCCCACTTCACGGATAGCATCCATAGCTTGGCCATTTTCTGTAAGGTCTATGCCTTTACAGAAGGTATGAGCCATACCTAGCTGATCCAAGTCCATAACGAACTTCTCATAACCCATAGACAATCCAGCCTCGAGCCAACCGGCAGAATGCAATGCAAAGTTAACACCAGCCAAGATGGTAGGCATTAACGTGTTGGCACTTTCGGATGCGGCTTGAGCATCGGCAATCTTAGAGCCAGGCAATGAACCACCACTACGGAATGGAATACCTAAACGACGGGCAAGTTGCGCTGCGCCGTAAAGTACCAACGCAGGTTCAGGCGTGCCAAAAGTAGGTGCGCCAGATTGCATGGAGATAGAGCTAGCGAAGGTGCCAAAGATGCACGGTGTACCAGGACGGTATAGCTGAATAAAGCAAATACCAGCCAATACTTCTGCAAGTATTTGGGCCAAGGTGCCGGCAATCGTTACTGGTGACATAGCACCGGCTAAGATAAACGGTGTTACCACACAGGCTTGGTTGTTTTCTGCATAAACTTTTGCGGCACCTAGCATGGTGTCGTCAAAAGTCATTGGCGAGTTAGCATTGATCAAACTAGTGGTTACGGTGTTGTTCTTAACAAACTCTTCACCAAATACAATCTTCGCCATGTCCACAGTATCTTGGGCACGAGAAGGTGCAGTTACAGAGCCCATGAAGGCTTTGTCGCTGTATTTAATGTGGCTATAGATCATATCTAAGTGACGCGTTGTCACTGGCACATCTACTGGCTCACATATAGTGCCACCAGAGTGGTGCATGTAAGGAGACATGTAGGCCAACTTAACAAAGTTTTGGAAATCGTTGATAGTAGCGTAACGACGGCCGTTGTCTAAGTCACGTACAAATGGAGAGCCATAACCAGGAGCAAATACGGTGTTCTTGCCGCCTATGTCTACATTACGATCGCTGTTGCGCGCGTGCTGAGTGTAGGTAGAGGGCGCAGACGCTTGAATGATTTGGCGACACATACCACGTGGGAAACGTACACGTTCTCCATCTACACTAGCGCCAGCAGCTTTAAGTATTGACAGTGCTTCTGGCTCGTCACGGAAATCAATACCAATTTCTTCTAGAATGGTATCGGCATTACGCTCGATGAGCTCTAGTCCAGCTTCGTCCAATACTTCGAATGGATTGAGCTGGCGGGTAATGAAGGCTGGTGCTTGTATAGTGTCTGCGGCACGTGATGCTTGACGTGCACTACGACCACCACCGCTTTTGCGGCGACCGCGGGCTTCAGTCATGGAAATACTCCTCAATAAAATGGTGCGGGTTAATATGAGCCAGATTTTGCAGTCCTTGAGGGTTTTGTGCTGACTACGCGGCGACCGCTTGTTGTGTTTAAGCGCCACTTTATATGTAAGGGAATAGGGTGAGGTACAGGTTAAGTATCAATATGAATAGTATTCATGTTGTTTTGAAAAAAACTCAACTTGATTTACAAGACCAAAACCCCCTAAAGCTAGCTAACAAGTATGTAGGTAGGTAGCATAGCGCTATTATTCGTATTTTTTGAGATATCAATTATGAGTGCCAATCTACTTCAAGAGTTATTAGCAAAACGTGGTGTTCTACTTGCTGACGGTGCTACCGGTACTAATTTATTTGCTATGGGCCTAGAAACAGGTGATGCGCCTGAATTATGGAATGTGACTCATCCAGACCGTATTGCTGCTAACTACCAAAGTTTTGTAGATGCAGGTTCAGACATTATTTTAACAAACACTTTTGGTGGTACCCATTATCGATTGAAGCTACATGATGCAGCTCACCGAGTGCATGAGTTAAATGTGGCTGGAGTTAAAATAGGCCGCGAAGTGGCAGACAAAGCAGGCCGTCTGGTAATTATTGCGGGATCCATTGGCCCAACGGGCGAAATACCAGAACCTATGGGTACTTTAAGCCATGCTGATGCTGTTGGAGCATTTGCAGAGCAAGCTAAAGCATTAAAAGATGGTGGTGCAGATGTATTGTGGATAGAAACCATGTCTTCAACACAAGAAGCTGAAGCTGCTATTGAAGGCGCTAACCAAACTGGATTACCGGTTATTTGTACCTACAGCTTTGATACTAATGGCCGTTCTATGATGGGCATTACGCCTGCTGACATGGTGCAATCTTGCGCTCATGAAGACCATACTGCTTATGCTTGTGGTTCTAACTGCGGTGTGGGCGCTTCTGAATTAGTGATGGCTATCCGCAATATGCGTAATGCGCCAGGTGGTGATAAAGCCATTTTGGTGTCTAAGGCCAACTGTGGTATTCCTGAATATGTGAATGGTGCTATTCATTATAACGGTACGCCAGAGATCATGTCTCGCTACGCCACTATGGCTATGGATGCTGGTGCAGACATTATTGGTGGTTGTTGTGGTACTTCTCCAGAGCATGTTGCCGCTATGCGCAAAGCGTTAGATGGCCATACTAAGGGAGCTGCGCCCACCGTGGAAGAGATTGAATCAGTACTAGGTGAGGTGTCTAAAGGTGGTAAGGCGCAGTTTGCTGGTGACTTAAGTGTTGCTGGTGGTGCTGCTGAAGGTGCTGTTACCGACCGCCGCTCACGCCGTCGTTAGATTTTAAGTGAGGATAGCTCAGGATGTCATCCTGAGCGTAGTCCAGAGATATATGTCCACTAAGTTCGTTTTAAAGCAATGCCTTTGCCAGCACTATTTGGCCAAGGCAGCTCTGCTTGATCGGCCTGCAATTTAGCAAGGCTTTGCAGCATCATGTCACTAAAATTACTCACCTTTTTAGCTTGCAGGTTGTAGCATAAAAATAACATTTCCACTGTGGCCAAAAGTTCATTCTGGTCATTAAACATGGTGTGGAAAATACGCATGCGCTTGTTGTCTGTCTCTAGTATTTGTGAGCCGACAGTTACCATCTCCCCCAAACCAATTTCTTGTACATAGGCTAAGTGGGTCTCTACTGTGAATAGTGTCTCACCTGTGCTTTGGATGTGCTCTAAGGTTAAACCTAAATGGTTTTGTAGTTCGTCTGTCGCCTTGGTGAAGATAACAAGGTAATACGCGTCGTTAAGATGGCCGTTGTAATCAATCCAATCTTTTATTACTGGTGTTTGTAGAGTGCGTAAGGCTAACAAAGAGGTGGGCATGTTTTTATTCCGTAATAGATGAAGCAGATAGCAATGTGTAGATTAGGCGTTGCAAGGACCTTAAAGAATGATTAATATCGCATCATTGTTGCACATTCACGACTTCCCTCCCACTATGTTTACAGCTAAACCGATCACCAAAACGATTAACGTGGCTTTTTATCTGGTACCAGAGTTCTCTATGCTTGGTTTTTCCGCTTTGGTAGATCCTTTGCGTCAGGCTAATACTATGTCTGGCGAAACGTTGTATCGTTGGCAGGTGGTGAGTGCTGGAGGTGAGGCGGTAGCGGCAAGTAACGGCATGAGTTTGATCGCCGACTGCGCTATAGGCCAAGAAACATTGCCAGACATGCTTATTATCTGTGCTGGTTTTAACCCAGAAAAAGATCAATCTAAAAAGCTACAAATGTGGCTGCAGCAGCATAGTCGTCGTGGTGTTTGGTTAGGTAGCCAAGATACGGGTAGCTATTTATTAGCTAAAAGTGGTTTGTTGAATGAGCGCCGAGCCACCATCCACTGGGAAAATCTCATGGCTTTTAAGGAGGTGTTCAGGCGTGTGGAAGTGGTAGATGAGCTATATGAAATTGATGGTCGTCGTTTTACTTGCTCTGGTGGTTTAGCAGGGTTGGATATGATGTTGTATTTAATTCAGTGCCAGCGTGGCCACGAGTTATCTTTGTCTGTTTCTGATGAGCTAATTTATAGCCATATGCGTGAAGGAAAAGCACCTCAGCGTATGAGTAATGCTTTAAGGCTAGGTACCAATAATCGAAAATTACTTACGGTTATTGGTGCTATGGAAGATCACTTAGAAGAACCCCTAAATATTCCCACGTTGGCAGCTATGGTGAACGTTTCTGAACGTGAGTTAGAACGGTTGTTCAGTCGACATTTGCAGCAGTCCCCAGGGCGTTATTATCGGGCTAAGCGTTTACAAAGAGCTAGAGTGCTGCTGCAACAAACAGACAGGCAAGTAGTAGATATTGCTATGGCTAGTGGTTTTGGCTCGGCAGCACACTTCTCTCGTGCCTATAGGCAGTTTTTTAACGTGGCACCGAGCCAAGATAGGAAGCGGCAACTACGCCGTGCCTAAGTTGGCTAGGGCTACTTACCTTGCCACTGCGGCTCTCGCTTTTCAGCAAAAGCGTTAGGGCCTTCGCTGGCATCTTCTGAATGTAGCATTTTTTTATACACAGGCACTTCTTTGCGCATGTAGGCATACGCTTGCTCTAATTCCATACCTTGGGTGGAGCGAGTAATGGTTTTTATAGCGGCTAAAGACAAAGGCGCAGATTGAGCGATCTCTTGAGCCCAAGCCAAGGCTTGTTCCACCAACACCTCACCCTCACAATGACGGTTAATAAGGCCAAAGTGTACGGCTTCTTCTACGGCCATACGGCGTCCAGACATTAACATATCCATTGCTACTGCTTGCGGTAGGCGCCGCGGTAATCTAAGGACACCACCGCTGTCTGGGATGATGCCTAAGGTGGCTTCTGGTAAAAAAAACTGTGCGTGGTTAGCTGCGATAATTAAGTCGGCAGCTAGCGCTAATTCAAAACCACCGCCTGCGGCATAACCATTTACCGCAGCAATAACAGGCTTATCTAAGTTCCACAGCTCTGTAAGCCCGGCAAAACCGCCACGGCCAAAATCGGCATCTACAGCTTCGCCTTCTGCGGCCGCTTTTAAATCCCAACCAGCACTAAAGAAACGCTCGCCATTGCCGGTGATAACAGCTACACGTAAACTTGGGTCATTGGCAAAATCAATGAAAGCTTCGCCCATAGCATGGGATGTGGTGGCGTCTATAGCGTTGGCTTTTGGACGGTTTAGAGTGATGAGTAAAACGGCGCCATGGCGCTCGCAAAGGACAGAATCGGTCATGGTGTTTGTTGGCCTAGTTGGATTAAGGCATCAACCGCTACTGCACCGCGTGATAGGGCAAGTAGGGGATTAATGTCGAGTTCATATACGGGGTTTTGTTGGCTATAGTCTAGCACTGCCATTACTGCATCTACTATGGCGTCCATGTCGGCAGGAGCTTGGCCCCGATAGCCTTTAAGTATAGGTGCACATTTTAAGCTAGCTAAGGCTTGGCTAACTTCGCTTTTGCTGGTGGGTAATAACAAGCTTTGGGCGTCTTGTAGTATTTCTACAAAAATACCGCCAGCGCCCAGCACTAAGTATTGACCAAATAAAGGGTCTGTATTGATACCAATAATTAACTCGGCTACAACGCCTTGCACCATTTGCTCTACCAATATAGTGTCGCTGAGTGCAAATAACGCTGTGGCAGCTTGCTCTACTTGAACTTGGTTTTTAAGGTTGAGTTTAACAGCGCCTAGTTCGGTTTTGTGGGCTAAATCTGCACCTACGGCTTTTAAAGTGATGGGGTAGCCAAGGGTGGTTATTATGTTAATCACTTGTTCTAAGCTAGAGGCTGTTTGGCCTTGGGGTACAGGTAAGCCGTGCTGGTTTAATGCGTGCTTGCTCTGAGCTTCTGAAAGAGGAGGCATATTTTCGCCAGGCGCATCGACGTTACGTATTTGTAACGGCTGAGGTACAGGCGCAGCAAAGGCTTGGCCAATGTTATAAGCATGGTTTAGGGCCGTGAGGCATTGATCCATGCCAATCATAGGCGCCATACCGTGCTCTATACAGGCGGCAATAGCATGAGGCGGCAGACATTCAGACATAGAGGCCAATACAATGGCTTTGTGATGGCCTGCTTGGGCTGCATCTGCTAGGGCCAGCAATGCAGTGTCCCATTCTTCTGGATCTGCGGTAGCGTTGTTAGGCCAGTCCAGTATTAGCAGAGTAACGCTAAAATTAGCCTTCATGTGGGCTTTAAAGGTAGCGGCCATTTGGTCGCGTTTATTCCACATGTAAGTTTGGTAATCCAGCGGATTGTCCACTTGCTCGCCATTTGAGAAAGTGGCTAGCGTGGCCTTTTTTTGGGAGGGCGTGAGTGGCCCAAATACAATGTTACGACCATCAATGAGATCTGCCATCATGCCAGCTTCGCCGCCGGAACAGCTCATAGATGCAATATTTTTATGAGCCAATGGGCCTAAAAGGCTTAGCAGCTTTAAGGTCTCTAAAAATTCTGGAACAGTGTTAACGCGGGCAATTCCTAGGCGGGTAAATAGGGCGTCAAAAAGGCTGTCTGCACCAGTCAGAGAACTGGTGTGAGATAAGGCTATTTTGGCGGCAGCTGCGGTACGCCCAGTTTTAATGGCCACTATGGGTATTTTTAACGACAAAGCACGACGTGCTGCAGCATCAAAAGTGGTTAGGTCTGGAATGCCTTCAATGTGTAGGCCAATTGCGGTTACCCTTGGGTCATCCAGCATGGAGTCTATTACTGTGGCAATATCCACCTGGGCTTGATTGCCCATGGTGAACATATATGCGATGGGCAGGCCTACTTTTTGCATGGTCATATTGAGACCAATATTTCCACTTTGAGTGATGATGCCTACGCCTTTGTCTACGGGCTGGCAGCCGTGTTGATCAGGCCATAATACGGCTTTATCTAAGGCATTAATAACGCCATAACAGTTAGGGCCAATAATAGGCATGTCGCCTGCAGCCTCTACTAATCGCTGTTGACGTTCTAAACCCATAGCTTTTAACTCGTCGCCTAGTTCGCTAAACCCAGACGCATAAAGCAGGGCGCCACCGGCTCCCATTTTATTAAGTTGAGCGACAGTTGCTATGGCACCTTCAGCATTTACTGCAACGTAGGCAGCATCTGGTGCTTGGGGTAAATCTAAAGCTGATTTTAGGCATTTAATGCCCATCAGTTCATCACGCTTAGGGTGTACTGACCATATAGGGCCAGTAAATCCCATGGCTAGGCTTTCACGAATAGCAAAATCAGCACCACGGCTACCAAATACAGCAATGGATTTTGGCGCTAACAAGCGCCGTAAACGTTGTTTATTAATCATTCTAAGTTAGGTGCCTAATAATGCATCAGTAATTATGAAAGTGGTTATGCTTCTAGAGGCCGCAACATAGCGCGGGAAATAATATGGCGTTGAATCTCGCTAGTGCCATCCCAAATGCGTTCTACGCGATGGTCACGCCAAATACGCTCTAGTGGCAGTTCATCCATTAATCCCATGCCGCCTAAAATTTGGATAGCTTCATCAGACACCATTGCCAACATTTCTGTGGCTTTTAGTTTGGCCATGGCTGCATCAGAATCAGTCATTTCGCCAGTGCAATCTCTCCAGGCAGCATACATAGTAAGCAATTCAGCGGCTTTAAGTTCTGTAGCCATATCAGCCAACTTAAAAGACACACCTTGGAATTTACCAATGGTTTTACCAAACTGTTTGCGGGTAGCGGCCCAATCTGTGGCAATTTCTAAGGCTCTTTCTGCACGGCCTAAGCACATGGCGGCAACGGAAAGGCGGGTGGCGCCTAACCATTGATTAGCCACGTCAAAGCCGTGATCCTCTTCACCTAATACTTGAGACTTGTGCACGCGACAGTTATCAAAATTAAGGATGCAGTTGTGATAACCACGATGGGATACGCTGTTGTAACCGGGCTCTACAGTGAAGCCTGGAGTGCCCATATCTACAAGAAAGCTGGTGATTTTCTTTTTTGGTCCCCGTGGTGTGTCTTCTACACCACTTGCGGCAAACAAAATAACAAAGTCAGCCACGTCTGCATGGCTAATAAAATGCTTAGTACCATTGAGAATAAAGTCATCGCCGTCACGCTCTGCACGACACTGCATAGAGCGAACGTCAGAACCTGCGTTGGGCTCGGTTAGGGCTAAACAATCTACCTTTTCGCCACGGATGCTGGCATGAAGGTAGTTTTCGATTTGGTCGCCTTTACAGGCTAGTAGAATGTTGCTCGGACGGCCAACAATATACTGTAAACCAAAGTTGGCACGGCCTAATTCACGCTCCATTAAGCACAGTGTTAGGCTGTCTAGGCCGGCACCGCCGTGCTCTTCTGGCATGTTGGCAGCATAAAGGCCTAGATCTAAGGCTTTTTGTTTAATCTGTGCATAAAGTTCTGGGCGGATTTTATTGGTTTTTTCCACCTCCATTTCATGGGGGTATAGTTCTTGTTCAACAAAGGTTTTAAGGGTGTCGATGATCATTTGTTGTTCGTCGGTAAGGCTAAAATCCATGATCTTGGTCTCTCTATAAGGGTGGTGTATAGGTTGTTAGGCTTAGGTTAGCTTAGGTTAGCTTAGGTTGGCTTAAATTAGCTAAACTAAACTTTCTTAATGGGTGGCACAGCCATTACGCGGCCTTTTTGTTTGGGTGCTGGCATGTGTTGATGAGCTTGCCAAATCTGCTCTAACACAGCTAATACATGAGCTTGGATAGGTGCTGCTGTGGAGGCGTTCATGTCTACATGCAATAACATCTGTTCTGTAGTTGCCAGTAAGTCGCCTGTTTGGCCATGATACATGTGGTGGAAAAAGTGGAGACGTTTATTATCAAGGCCCAATATCTGAGTGGTGAACCGTAGAGGTTCACCCTTGGCTACTTCTTGATAATAGTTAATGTGTGTCTCAACCGTATAGAAGGAGGAACCTGATTCACGATAGGCTTCATTAATGCCTACATAACGGAAGAGGGCATCAGACGCTTCCCCCATGGCATATAAGTAAAAAGACTCGCTCATGTGGCCGTTGTAGTCGATCCATTCTTCACGAACATTGTCAGTGAAAAGTGCAAGAGGGCAGTCTATCTGGTCGCCAGATTGATGGATTTGGTATTGTTTGGTGAGGTAAATATCGTTATCCATAAATAGCTCTTGTTGGGTGCTAGCTTAGGTAGTTTGTATGTCATTACTATGATGATACTATGCCTTAGAGTTTTTCCTTCAACTTGATTAAATACGAATAATTATTAGTCAATAACGATCAATCAAGAGGCTACTTGACGTTGGGCATGGTGATACCATTGGCAGTGTAAATAACATGTTAAAATCGTTACATATTTCAACAGAATGGAGTCGAATTGCTGTTAAGTTTCCTTTTGGAAAAGCGTTTGACTTGTGTTTCTTATAAGCGCCATTTTTTATGGTTTGAGGGCTAATGAAATGTCGTTTTTAAGTATGTAGTTAATTTACAAAAGCGTATTATTTCCCACCACTATTCCCATGGTCTGTTATGCACTTGTGCAAAACGTACTAAATAACCACAAATTGACGCCCATTCGGCTCGATTTATATTACCAAGGTAAAATCATGTCTAAGACTTACTTGTCCGACATCGACATTG
>TARA_B110000503_G_scaffold63002_1_pt1 | contig 11214 bp, 10 predicted proteins | sample TARA_B110000503 | Tara Oceans TARA_B110000503 (sample SAMEA4397472) | marine metagenome | biome: Polar Biome; feature: [SRF] surface water layer (ENVO:00010504); material: water (ENVO:00002006), including particulate matter (ENVO:01000060) such as... | depth 5 m
AGAACGCGCTCATGCGCTGGCCAATGTAGCCCACCCACAATTCCGAGCTTCCCTGCACGAGTCCGCTGAGCGTTTGGGGGCCATCTGAGCACCCGCTAAAAGTCTCTGGATATATAGGAAGGGTAAACACCCTTGATTTCCCCAATAGGTAATAAAAAGCCGGCTATTGGCAATTGCCAGGTGATTACCAGCTCATTGGTTGTACAGTTATTGAGCACAAACTAAGGTACCGTCAACATAACTGACCGGAGTTGATAGAATCGGTGGATGAATACTTATAAACGTCACCGCTTCCCTCCTGACATCATCTTCGATATAGTCGGGTTACTTCCGTGTCAATCTCACCCACCGTGACATTGATGTCCCCTGGGCTGAGCGAGGTATAAACGTCACTCGGGAATCGATGCGACTCTGGTACCCAAAGCAATCGCTTCGATGAGAGGGCAGGCAATTGGTTGGAGCTCAACATCACCATGATCTTAGGGTTATTGCGTTTAGCGAGTGGAGCAGGGCGGTTGCGTGAGATATCCAGCCCGGATTACCCTGGTTTCAAAGAGTTAATTTGTCATATAGTCATGTCGATCTCCCATTCGACGTTAAGTCCATCAGACTAAATCTAGTCTGGAAGACCCCGCCTGTCTAGCAGCGTAGGTGGGGTTGGTTCATTACATTAGTACCCATTTATCGAATCAATTGCAAAAGGAGACATAAAATGTTGAACCGCATTTCACGCAATACTTTGATGACTTTGATGACTGTGATGGCATGTGCATTTTCATCTTTATTGGCGGCAGGGCAAGGCCACCGGGCTTCTAAAGACTTCTCAATTATAGAGTATCCCAATGGTGGAGTGACTGAAGCACTAATCTCATTTCCACAAAATCAGTATACAAACCCTTTAACAGGCTCAAAAGTCCCAGGTGACTTCGCACAAATTGGAAGTCTTTTTCCTTTCAACAATAATTTTTATTCAGATACCGCAGGTCGCAATCCCAATAAACCATTTCCTGTTAATCTGCCAATTGCAGTGGCTATAGGGTCCTCCATTGGTTACGACAGCGGTGCGTGTATTTTAACAAGACCTGCCGCGCCACCCAGTCAAGATCCACTAGCCAGAATTGGGAGCGTTTATGATTGCGCGTGGACTAATGTCATTTCAGGAGAAAAAAATCGTATTGGTTCAGGATCTATTATGGTGGCAGGGCCCTTCTATGATTTCACAACGTCTAGACTTGCAATTACTGGTGGCACTGGCGCTTTCATTGGTGCTAAAGGTGAAGTGTATGTGACGCCTATTTATAGAGATAGCTATGGCGTGATAGTGGGTGGTGACAACCCTGCTAATGCGGCTGATGCAACTGCGACGGGCATCGATTTTTTACAAACCAGTTATAGATACTTTTTCCATTTCACACGCTAGTTGTGTCGGCGTTTAGACTTGCCCGATCTGAGTGGTGTGCGCGTTCTCGACATGGGGTGCGGTTACCGACTTGCACAGGGATATTGTCAACTTAGCTACCCAAAACTGATAGCATGGACACACGAATATCTATAAGCGCCACCGATTCCCACCCGATATCATTCCTATGCTGCCTGGCTCTACCACAGATACAACCTGAACCATCGAGATATCGAAGATCTACTGGCCGAGTGCGGCATCACAGTCAGCTATAAATCGATCCGACTCTGGTACCCAAAGCACTCGCTGCGCTCATGGGGCAGGCGCAGAAATCCTGAGCGTGCATGCCGCTGTTTATAATCTATTTAAGCTAGACAGGCATTTGGTTTCTGCTAATCGCTACCGGGCGCTTACGGATGAGTGTGTTCGCTGAGTAGAGTGCGGCAGTTGCTTAAGATCTGGGGGTAGATTTTCCAAGCCTTAAGAAATTAATTTGCCAGTACCGTCAGGGCGCATTTTAGAGTGGGCGATTACTCCAGGGCAGCCAGGCCAAGCTTAATCAAGCCTTTGTTTGGCCCTGTCATGGACATTTATGCGGCAAATAGTTGCTGGTTATGCCGTTCTCAGCACATTAGGCTGCTAGCCCGAAACTATGGGCTGCAGACAACCATTTATCGCGCTACAGGCTAATCGATGAAAAGCTTATTTCGTTGGTGTGTTGTCGGCCGATTCTCGCATGGCTACCGCAACGACTTTTTTAGCCAGCGCGATAAATGAATCTAACGAGCCAGCGTTCGTTCTAAAAGATTCGCCTTCTATCGTTACTAGGCCCTCGCCAAGCAGTTCATTAGTTTGACTGTCAGTGATCTTACTTTCCACCACTAATGCAGGTGTTTTTTCATTCACACCACCCACATAAGCTGCCCCATTGACCGCTAGGCCAATTGGTGTGAAGTTCCATGGCTCAAGGCCATCCGCTGAGCTTTCAGCGCCAGTAATGCCTACAGAAAGGCGTATCACGCCAGGCCCAGGCTCAGTGACAATCTTCATATCACCTTTGCTAAGCACGGCTTTCACTATCGCAGATTGCAAGGCTTCTTGGGTTTTTTGGATCGTTTCCGCAGTCACATCCTTCGTAACTTCATGCTTCAAAAAAATAGGGTCTAAGATAATGGCGGTATATTGGTCGCGACTAACGCCTGGCTTCCGATAACGCCACATGCGTGCGTCAGCCTTATCGGTTGGTGCTGAGGCAAGAAGAGAATAGTCCGGCAAAAAACCAGATTCTGGCATTGGTTGACTCGCCATTTCTGGCGTTGAGCTGCATGCAGCTATGAGTGTCGTAAGACTAATTACCGCAACGAGCGCGACTACTTTCTTCATTATCTTAATCCTTTTAATGGAGACGTTTTAAGTGCGTGAGATAAAATTAAGTACCATTCCCACTTTACATGCCATGATTTTATGTGTCTAATTTTAGAGCTCGCGCAGCGGTATTGCCAACTTATCACGTAGTCCAGCATTCCTCTACGACCCAGTTGAGCGCCTCTTTCATTCTCCAGCTGCCGTAGCTGCCCTCTGTCGCTTCGGCGATGTCTTCCACGGCTTCCAGCGGCTTCTGGTAATAGTAATCGATTTTGTCACCTGCGCGCCGCTGATAGCTATAATAACCAATAACCACTAGGGGTAACGCTCAATTGTCGACACATCAGGTCAACAGGCCAGGTCTTCTTGTGTTGGGCAATAAACACATACTTCACTTTGGTTCCTCGGCAAAGAGGTGATGCGGCATTCCGACAGTCGCCTATTTTAAAATATCTTTCTCCATCTCAAGGCGCTTTACCTGCGACTTCAGCTTTCTTATTTCCTCCAGTTATGGATATTGTCCCTTAACTGGGTTGTGCAGATCTATTAGACCACCTCAGTACCGAATAGAACGGTTAATTTGTCGAAGCCATTATTTAGCCGCCAGCGATGTCTTTCATACGTATATAGTCGGCCTCGGACACATGGATAAGGCCGGCGACCTGGCGAATTAGTCGTTCTTCATATTCATCAAGGCTACCGTCTACGTGCGCCACACGCCACATCGACTGGATCAGAAGGAGCTTTTGGTCTTGTTCAAAGTGCTCGTCAATCAACTGCGTGAGTTCGGATAATGAGTTTGTCTTGTCGGCAGCATCACCGGCCAGCTTAATCAGCTCGATGATCTCACTTTTCTCCAATCCCAGCGCGGCGTGTAATACCACCGTTAGCGTCCGCTGTTCACGACTGTCGACCACGTAGTCGGCGCGAGACATTTCTATGAGCAGGGCTGCCGTCGCCAGCTGCAGCCGATGCTCTAGCATGGCTTCGTCTTCTACAGGGGGTTTTGAAAACAGCGATTTTAATGACTTGATCATCGAAATTTACCAATAATTGTTCCAGTTGACCTGGTCGATACAAACTTGCGAATACATTCAGCCAGCTCTCCGGTTCTCATGGTCAAGACATTGTGGGAGTAGCGGGTACATGTTCGCAATATAGTACACGATTCTCATCTTCACAATGTTGTCTTTCGATAACTTCACCATGTTCATTTCGTGCTTGAAATTGAGCCAGGGCAGAGCTCAAAGTGTTGGCAGTTTAAGCGTATCGGGCGGTTATAATGCAGTTTGCGTAGTGCCGGCCTGTGACCTAAAGTTAATGTATCGGTACCATTTGATGAAACAGACAACAGGAAAGCCAAGTCTATGAAATGTCCTATCTGCGCATGTGAACTGATGCCCAAAACCTATGCCGATCAAACGGTAGATGTCTGTGAAATCTGTCGTGGTATCTGGTGTGACAGCGGCGAGCTTGGTGCGGTGGTAAATGCCCTGATTAGTGCAGACAAAGTACCCGCGGCGGAGAGCTCTTCTGCTGGTGAGTCGCGACAACACGAAGATCATGACCGCCAGGCTAAACCGTGTCCTCGCTGCGCGCAATTGACCGAGCCATTTAACTTTGCTTACGACTCGAACATTTTTCTCAACCGCTGTAACGCCTGCGACGGAGTATGGCTGGATGGTGGGGAATTGCGCAGCGTCGCACAGTTTGTCAAGAGGACATCGTCAAATTGATCCGTTGAAATCACTGGAACCGAAGGATTAACAGGTTTAAAGGTCACTGATTCTCATGGTCGGTGTGCCTCGCACCGCACGCATGTAATGAACCATCCCCATCCTAGCCGCTAGCGCGGAAGGACCTCAACTTTGAATGGGAGATCGACATGACTATTAGCATGTTGAGCATTGATATTGCCAAAAACACTTTTCAGCTTCATGGCGCCGACAGTACCGGCAAAGCGGTTATGAAGAAGAGGTTGCTTGAAGATGGACAGCATTTCCCCGGTGGTCATGATCGGGCTTTGCGTGGCCTGCCTCGCGTGGTCCCTGTCTTTTTGGCTACCTTACTCGATCGACGTCTTCTCTGGGGCGATTTCGTTACACTGAGATCTTTCAGACTCGCTGGCAGTGCGGTCTGGCTCTGTGCGATCAGTTCATGGAGCGATAACAGCAAAGGTTGCATAAATCCGTTATAACTACCCTTGCGTTGACTGATGGCATCGAGCTCCGTTTCCCAACGGGCCGTCATATCAGGTGTGGCGGCGATCTTGGGTAGGCTGTGGATTAGACCCTTGCCCGCCGCTGTCGATCGGATTTGTTTTCCAGTGCGTGTCAGAAACTGTCGGGTAAATAGTAGTTCAATAATACCCGCTCGGGTGGCATCTGTGCCCAGACCGTCGGTTTCTTTCAGAACTTTGCGCAGCTCCGGGTCTTGCACATACCGAGCAATACCCGTCATTGCCGCCAGTAAACTTGCATCGTCAAAGTGCTTCGGGGGCGTTGTTTCCTTCTCCAGGATCTCCCCGTTGTCGCAGAAACACGTATCGCCCTTCTTCAGGCTCGGCAACGATGCATTCAATGCAGACTCGCCCTTAAACGCGTCACTTTTGGCCACGAATAAAGTTTTCCAGCCGAGATTCAGAGAGGCTCTGTCTTTGGCAACAAAACATCCACCGGCAATTTCCAAGTCAATCTGGCTGTCGCTGTATTCATGGGCAGGATAAAACTGGGCCAGGTATTGGCGGGCCACCAGCTCATACACATTCCGCTCTGATTGGTTTAGCTGGCTGGGGTCCATCTTTCGGGCGGTGGGGACAATGGCATGGTGCGCCTCGATCTTGCTGTTATTCCAGGCAGCGCTTTTCAGGGTCTGGTCAGCGTCTTGGGCAGCAGGGGTCAGGGGTGGGCAGTTATTCGCCAGGGCATCAATGACGGTGTTGCGATCTGCCCAATGTTCCACCGGCAGGTAACGGCAATCGGAGCGGGGGTAGGTCAGCAGCTTGTGGCGCTCGTAGAGGGTCTGGCAGGTATCGAGTACCTGCTTGGCGCTCATCGAAAAATGCCGGGCGGCATCAATTTGCAGGGAGGAGAGGTTATAGAGTAGGGGTGGGGGCTGCTTCTTGGTTTTGTGACTGCTGGCGGTCACGTTAGCCGTTTGCTGGGTGATTCGAGACAGTACATTGTTGGCCAATGCTATGGATAGGACCCGGCCCTCGTCATCCTGCCAGGGCAGGCAAGCCTCACTGGGCTGCCACCGGGCTTTAAAGTGCTCGGCCGCATGCGTGACCACATGGGCGATGAGCTGATAAAAAGGTTTAGACACGAAGCGTTCAATCTCCTCGTCACGCCTTACCACTAGCCCCAGTAACGGCGTTTGTACCCGGCCGACCGAGAGCACGCCTTGATAACCGACCTTGCGCCCCATCACCGTGTAGGCACGGGTTAGATTGATACCGTATAACCAATCCGCACGAGAGCGAGCCAGAGCTGAGGTCGATAGGGAAATAAAGTCCTTGTTGTCCCGCAATTGCCCAAGGGCGCGTGTCACCGCCGCTGGATTTAGGTCGTTGATGAGGCAGCGCTGCATATTGTCTCGTTTGTTGCCGCGCACCTTGAGATAGTCAATCACCTGATCGACCAATAGCTGTCCTTCGCGGTCAGGGTCGCCTACATGGACAAGTTGGTCAGCTTCTCTCACCAGTGTACGTAACACAGCCAGTTGCTTGTGGCTATTGGCCTTGGGTTTGAGCTGCCATTCGCCTGGCACGATCGGCAGGTGCTCCAGACGCCATTGCTTGAAGCGGGGATCATAGGCATCAGGTTCTGCCAGCTCTAGCAGGTGCCCGACACACCAGCTGACACAATCACCATTGCCGACATAAATGCAGCCGTCCACCTTGCGGTGTGGCTTGGGCATCACGTCGGCTATGGCACGGCCCACGCTGGGCTTTTCGGCGATATACAGTTTCATGGTTTCCACCTTACTCTAGATAAAAGAGAGTTACCCAAAAATGTCGTGGTCCGCAGTGTGTGTGCCTTCTTGGAATAATTTGGGTGCCAACTGGACAAATAATTGTTTTCTCCTCGTTCACGCAAAAAAACTGAAGAAGACTTCTCCCCGACCATACCTGCATCAGCAGGCACGGTACCACCAACGTAACCCCTGACTGAAGTTGATAGAATCGGTGGATGAATACTTATAAAGCTGCCACCAAGCGATTCTTCAGGCGGCTATTGCGATCACAGGGCCGGTGAGCCCAGGAGGATCGTGACAGACAAGCTGCGCAGTTATGTTGTCGCGTATCGGGAGTCGATACCAGACACGATCCACAGTGCTCAACAGTATGAGGATAATTGGGCTGAGCAGTCACGCAAGGCGACCAGAGTTAGAGAGTTAGGGATCCTAAGTTTAAATCAATTAGGCAGGCGCGGTGATTTTTGGGAGTTCATGCTGCGGTCTCACATCTATCCAATCTGGGAAGGCACTTGGTTGGAGCTCAACATTACCGTGGTCTCAGGGTCATTGCGTTCAGTGAGTGGAGTAGGGTGGTTGCCTGAGTTAGAAAGAGCCAGTTTGGTATCATTCAAAGCTGGCTCTTTCTTATTGGTTTGCAGATTATTTTGCAACTAACCCATAGGGAAGTGAATCAAAAATAGTTGGTTGTTGCGTAAACGTTGGTGCCTGATGGGGACCTTTCCAGTCCAATAACATAATGGCCAATACATTCCGGTGTTCGCTGGAGGCTAAATTGAGGTCACCTGTCACTGAAGGAATTAATCCATGTTGATGATCTATTGCTTGTTCTATTACTTTTTGCGTTTGTAGCAGCACTGGATCATCGTTTAACCCAGCTAGTAAAAAATTAATTCCTACTTCGGCAATCACATCTTCTTTGGTACGACTGATAATGGTATTAATATTGCGGCGATAATAGTCATATATCCATTGAAAATCCTGCTCTTTAATCGCTCGCTGATAATAGTGGGAAGCGGCAAAAATAATATGTGTTAAACCATAAATTTTATTGCTGTACTGCTGGTTTGAAAGTTGATTGTCATTACTGTCAGGGTAGGTTTCTCGAAAGCGCTGAATAAAGCTATCTACAACATCTTGCTCGCCTAATTGGCGCAGCCAATAAACTTGATTAGCGAGTTGAGCCGCCCATGCTGTTATCATTTTTTTATCAGTGACATATTTTGTAAAATCATAGCGGCGTAATACTTGGCGTAATTTTTTATCCTCTTTGTGTTTCAGTCCATACTCATCTGCGCGGGCCATCGCGCCTAGCAACCCAACCCCTAAATACACATATTCGGGCATACTTTGCATTGCTTGATAACGTAATTGAGTGCGCGGCTTTTTTTCAGTCGCATAATGAGCCATGGTTTTAGCACTATATGCTCTAATCTGTTCTGGTGTTTGCACTTCGTAGGCATAATAATTGAGTGAACTGGCAATCCGCGCCATATCAGACCATAAGGTCATCGCATATTTTTTATCCAGCGTTTGCCGATACATTCGCAGGCCATAATGACCTGCCGTATAGGGAGGAAAGGTAAATAATTGTTTCTCAAATGTCTGACGAATCAATTGTGCATCTTGTTGTAAGTGCTCGTTTATCTTCGTTTTTTTAGCTGTTAAAGCCTGATGATCAGCATAAGCAGGCTCTAGTAGTATGGAGATCAGTAGCAGGGCACAAAGCCATAATCTGCCGAAGTTAAATACGTTATAGGCAGATGCATGTTCGCCCAAAAATCGCTGTGCCTGCTCCATCGATTTAAGCTTACACCTACCCCGCTCGGCCAATAGGTCCTCGACGTCACGATGATGCAGATTGAAACGATGGTGAAGCCACATCGCATATAGAGCGATTTCGGTCGGAAATCGATGGCGCTTGTGTAATTTTGCTTGATTCACGTGCTCAATAAGCCGCTGGCGGAAGTATAGAAAATATGAATGTTGCTGCCCGCAGTGGGCTATCTACTTACTAAAGCGCAGCTAACTTGGCTGTACCGCCGATAGCAATCAACCGAACCAAGGTGTCAGCCCTAAATATTGTGTGCTGCGATAGCTTCAGCTTGCGCCAGCATAGTAATCCCTGCGTGCAACGACGGTTTACAGGTAAATAAGATTCATCTGTCATATAGGGGCCGTTAGTAGAGCAGCACTAAGGGACCGAGGCACTCATATCACTCCACCAAACATGCCGTGGGTCATGGCGGTCATGGCCTCAGCGCAAACGTCATCAGCCAGTTTGTCGAGTTCCCCGCCATCAAGCCACACACCATGACATTTGGGGCACTTGTCTATAACAATCATATGGGCGATCTCCTTTTTCATGGGAGATGCATCCAGTGGGCATTGACGAATATTTTCATCGGCAGCATCCAGAATGAGCTGCATTTCCCGAGCGCAACTATCGCAAATCGGCCTTCCTTCCTCTTGATTGCGGGTTCGCTGTCCACATCGGTCGCATTTGGGGGCAAAAATAGCCATAAAATTGTATCCCTATTAGGTTGTAAATTATGTTTTCTCGACGCCAGAATACTGAAACGGGAGCACCGTGATCTCGGCGATAACGCCAACATTGATGAAGCATGGCACCCCCCTGAGTGATGGTGGGCAACCCTTCCCCACTGGCCTTATGGACATTAAGTCGCTCAATACAATGGCACCACTATGCATGTTGTGCAGCGCACCCGCAATACGAAGTTGCACGGTTTTTTACATCTCCCTGGTGATAGGGTTGCGCTCCCCGATTAAGTCGACGGTAACGCGGTGTTCGCCTCAGTCACCAGCCGCACATACGCTTAATTGGCGCTGGTTTTATCGCTCACGCAGCCGGCACAGCGGTAGTGGCCGGCTTAATATTCTCCAGTGTCGCCGTGATGTTGCCGAGTTCAACGCCGCCAATCTCCGACTTGATAACGCCACAGTTCATAAGTCTAAAAGTATAAGAAACATAAACGGGGTATGTCTAGCAGATTCTCTGGTCCGTCTTGGTCGGTCACCTGCGCACAATGTGAAAAATCTGCTGGAAACTCTATTTATGAACTGTCTACTTGGTGGGGAAGCTTGCGATAAATAGTCTCGGTTGTGGCCCCAATGTGATTCATGTATAGTCGCGCCGCGTTTAGTATCAACGTGAGTGATGTTCCAGCGATGAAGCGACTTTTACTAATTTTCAACTTGCGTACTATTCTGATCGCGTTGGCATCGGTTGCGACAACGTGGCTATGCATACGATATCAAATAACCGCTTTCTTCCCTATGACGATGATTGTTGCAGCGATTGTTTTTCCTCTCGCTTTTTCAATAAACAGCGCATACGAACGTCGTGAAAATGCGTTGGGTCACTATGCATCTCTCAAAACTGAGGGTCGGTCAATATACTACGCATCCCGAGATTGGCAAACCGAACCAAGCCCCGAATCGTTAGCGCATTTGCGCGAGTTATTGCGCGACATAATGGATCATACTATTACATTACTCACCGACCCGCGCGTCAACGTTGAGCTTAATGAAGCGCGTGTTTACGCTGATTTTTCTGCTCTGAGTTATTACATACGGACGGATCTTCGCGGTGAGGGTATGGCTGCAACGGAGGTTTCACGGGTTAATAATTTTCTCAATTCGATGCTGGGAGCTTTCGAAGGGCTCAAACATATTTATCAGTATCGTACGCCAAGGACACTAAAAACGTTTGCTGATATTTTTGTTATGCTCGTGCCTCCACTGTACGGACCTCACTTTGCCAATTTGGCCTTTGAGTATTCATTAGGCTATGGTTTGGAGTATCTCATGCCAATTCTTTACGCCATATTATTGTCCTCATTAGCCAATATACAGGATCAGCTCGAGGACCCATTCGATCAATTTGGTGAAGATGATCTAATTTTTAACACCGGAAAGTATATTAATAGCATAGCAAAAGATAGTTGAAAATTAATTCAGAAGTATTGATGTGATGCGGGAAGCAGAGTGCTCTGCTAATGTGCGCCAATGCGCCTGTGACTTCGCTCCCGTATTAGGAAACAGGGGTGTGCGATACACCCCCGGCCTCAAGCACGCTAGCTGTATCGATAGGGGGGGCCTGCTTTTTCCATATCGGCATTGTACTTCCTGAATATCTCAATCACTTTGGCCTTGGTTTTCGATTCTGCCGCAATATCATCCCAGAAGTTCTCAGCCGCCTGCTGAACGGTGGCCCACTCTTTATCTGGAATCGTCGTGAGTTTCATCTTGGTGCCATGCACGCGCAACGATGCCTCCCCACCCCAGTACCACCAGAGGCGACGGTAATGGGAAGTATCCATTGCCATTTTGAGTAGCCCCTGAAGATTCTCCGGCAACGCATTGTATCTTTCCATATTGGCAAAAAATGACCCTATCCAGGCGCCAGAAATATTGTTGGTAAGGAAATAATTAGTAACATCCGCCCAGCCGAC
>TARA_B110000503_G_scaffold45374_1_pt1 | contig 11201 bp, 12 predicted proteins | sample TARA_B110000503 | Tara Oceans TARA_B110000503 (sample SAMEA4397472) | marine metagenome | biome: Polar Biome; feature: [SRF] surface water layer (ENVO:00010504); material: water (ENVO:00002006), including particulate matter (ENVO:01000060) such as... | depth 5 m
TTTAAAGGAAACTACCCAATAAGGCCTTTAACCTTTACGTATTTTGATCCAAATACGGAGACCTATAAATCGATTTCCTCTAACGAGATTGTTATTAATGTAGAGAACGGTCCGGTAACGGCAAAACAAGTGCCTTCGCCTGGGGGTTTAAATGGAGAAGAGACGGATGTGCTAACCAAGGACCAGTTTCGGTATATTAAATTGAATTCAGATTTAGAACCAATTGTTCAGCTTTCTTTTTTTAAGACTCGGTTGTTTTGGTCGTTGCTAGGAGGACCAATAATGCTGATTCCTCTTTTTATTATTGCCGGTAAAAAGCGCAAACAGCGTATGTCGGATGTGAAAGGAAATAGGCTTCGTAAGGCAAATAAACTTGCGCGAAAATATCTTTCAGAAGCAAAGAAAAATATGGGGAGTCAAGTTGTTTTTTATGATGCCCTTGAACGAGCGTTACACAATTACTTGAAGGCAAAACTAATTATTGAAACTTCTGATTTTTCAAAGGAAAAAATCGCAAGTTTATTGTTGGATGGGGAGGTAGACTCCCTAAACATAGATGCATTTGTCGGACTCCTTAAAAGTTGTGAATTTGCGAGGTATACGCCAACATCAAATGTGACAATTCAAAAAGATTATAAAAAGGCCGTAGAGGTGATCTCTGCTATTGATAAACAAATATGTTAACTTTTCTAAGTTCAATGAAACGATTATTGTACATATTGCTTTTTCTGTTTTCCATCTCGAGCACTGCTCAGAATGTTTCATTATTTGAACAGGGTAAGGAACGCTACAAGCAGGAAAAATATCAAGAAGCCATCAACAGTTGGATGAAAATAGTAGCGAACGGAGAACATTCTGCAAACCTTTATTTCAATCTTGGAAATGCACATTATAAATTGAACAATGTTGGACCGAGTATTTATTATTACGAAAAGGCTGCTCAGTTATCGCCTCTAGAAAGCGACATAAAAACGAATCTTGCCTTTGCTGAAAACGCAAGAATTGACGCCATAGAACCTTTGCCAAAAACAATTTTTTCTAAATGGCATAAAACGGTTTCTAGTTTCCTAAATTATAACGGATGGGCTTGGGTAGCGGTTTCTTTTTCCGCTCTTTTTGCCCTCTTGTTTTTACTGTACTATTTTTCTAATACGGAGCGTAGAAAGCGCTTATTGTTTATAAGTTCAACTGTTTCTTTGTTCGTGTTCTTAGCCTCTTTGGCCATGGCCTTTCAGGTTAAGGGAGAATCATTAAACGACAATCCAGCCATTATTTTTGCTGAAAGCACTGACGTTAAAAGTGAGCCGAAAATGGGAAGTGAGGTTGTTTTTATTCTCCATGAGGGTACCAAAGTGCAAATTATAGAACAAGATGATAATTGGGTGCGGATAAAGTTGGTGAATGGAAAAGACGGATGGTTACCAACAACAGACTTAAAACCCTTGTAGCATAGTGTTTATTCTTCGTCTTTAGAGGTTTCTATTTCCTGTTCGTCGTCCCCGTTTGTATAATTTTCAACTTCAGCGATTATATCAGGAAGCAAAAGTGGCGCGATTGAAGCGACAGGGCTGTACAGTTTAGAAGACGCTTTTTTTTCTTCAGAAATTAGCAGTCCGCTCACGGTTGTTGAGGCGCCAATAAACATAAAAATAACGCTCACAATAAAGGCAAATTTCAGGGCATTAAAAACACCACCGGCAATTTTGTTAATCAATCCCAATGCCGCAAAATCTGCTATTTTGGTAAGTAGTTTTCCAGCCAATGAGATTACAAAAATAATCCCTAAAAAGGTAACTGCGAATGCGGTGAGATTCGTTGCTTCCTCACTCCAGTTAAGGTAGTTTGAAAGGTAGGCTCCAGCATAATCAGAAAAATATACGGCACCATAGACTCCCGCAATCAAACCGATTAAGGATGCTAGAGTGACAAACAACCCTTTTTTTAGACCTGTGTAAAAGGCGAACGAAAGAATAATACCTAAAATAATATCGATGATGTTCATTAAAACTGTCTTTTAGTAAAGATAACAATTCTTGTAAAACAGAAATTGAGAATGATAATTTTAGGGTCTTAAAAGAATGCCGTAAGAATTATACAAGTATCTTTGTGATAGAAACAAAGCTATGGCAAGAGATGAAGAATTAAAAGAGCGTTGGGAAGCAGTGGTTAAACTGCTAGGAGATCGCTTCGCTGATGGTGAAAAATTAGATTTGGACGCAATCATTTATCTTATAGGTGTTCAGGAACTTGGGCAACTACACCGAAAGTTTAAAAAGGATGAAAAGATTAACCTGATGCATATTGCCATTTGCCGATTGCTAGAGCCATTTGGTTATTATGAGTTTGAATACTTTGATGAGGCCGGCTGGCCACATTATAAAGTTTTGGAACAATTACCTTCCTTAAAAGCTGGAGAACAAAGCGTGTTAATGAAAGAAGCTGTTGTGCAATACTTTGTAGAGAGAGAAGTGGTTAAGTAATTGATGCAATACCAGACTCTTTTCTTCTAACTAAAACAACACATAGAGTTTTTTGGCCAAAAATAAAAAGGCAACTTATGTTCAAGATTAAAAGTGTAATTTTGCACATTGAATCAAAGTACAATGTTAGAGAATATTAAAAAACAAATTGCTGAAGTTGAGTCTTTTAATGGAAAATCCATTGAGGAAATAGAACAGTTTCGGATTAAATATCTGGGTAAAAAAGGCCTGCTTAATGATTTTTTTGCTGAATTTAAGAATGTAGCGAACGATCAGAAAAAAGAATTTGGTCAAGCGGTAAATAAATTGAAAACTACGGCAGAAGCGAAGGTGAATTCATTAAAAGAAACGCTGCAAAATGCTGAAGACTCTCAAGGAATATATGGGGATCTTTCCAGACCTGGGGACCCAATCACATTGGGGTCTAGACACCCGATATCTATTGTAAAAAATAGAATTATAGAGGTTTTTTCTAAAATTGGATTTAACGTGTCGGAAGGACCTGAAATAGAGGACGACTGGCATAATTTTACCGCATTAAACCTTCCAGCGCATCACCCCGCTCGAGACATGCAGGATACGTTTTTTATACAGACGGACCCAGATGTTTTACTGCGTACACATACGTCATCGGTACAAGTGCGGTATATGGAAAATAATAAGCCGCCTATTCGCACCATCTCACCGGGCAGGGTATATCGTAACGAAGCTATTTCTGCACGATCTCATTGCTTTTTCCATCAAGTTGAAGGTTTGTATGTGGACAAAGGAGTTAGTTTTGCAGATTTAAAGCAAACGCTTCAGTATTTTACCACAGAGATGTTTGGCAAGTCTAAAATTAGGTTACGTCCTTCCTATTTCCCCTTTACAGAGCCAAGTGCTGAAGTAGATGTTTATTGGGGATTGGAAACGGAGACAGATTACAAAATGACAAAAGGTACTGGGTGGTTGGAGATTATGGGTTGCGGTATGGTAGACCCAAATGTCCTTACCAATTGTGGAATTAATGCCGAGGAATACTCTGGTTTTGCATTTGGAATGGGAATCGACCGTATTGCCCTACTACTGAATCAAATTCCCGACATTCGCATGTTTAGTGAAAATGATGTTCGTTTTCTAGAACAGTTTAAAAGTTCATTCTAAACGGTATTCTCAATGAGAAAAGACATAGAAATACCAAAAGTTAAAGATGTCTACGTGGCAGCCGTATTAGAGTTTAACGAAGACTTCAAGACACATGATTGGAATATATACCTTATTAATGACAGTTTAGAAGCAATTGAAACGGTACTCATCGTTGCGCAGGGGTACGATGAATTGGATATGACCTCACCAATGCGAAAAACCATCAAGATAGTACCTCCAAAGGGCTATGCCAAAATTGAGTTTATTGATGAAAGTGTTTTTAAGCTTGATAATTTTTTCAGTATTACCTACTTCATAAATGATATTATGTACGACAAGCGTTATGAGCTGCCAAGGAATTCTATTTCAGAGGACCATGGCGTTGACCTCCCCGTTTTAGGTAAAAAGGGAATTCTGGCCATATAGGTAGTTACGAAAGTTTTTCGGTTAATTCTTTAAATACTTTTTTTGGGTCTTTGTTCTCATAAATAACCTTGTAGACGGCATTGATGATTGGTGTTTTGGCTTTTTTATCCCCCTTTTCTTCGTTTAATTTGTAGGCGCTTTTTGTTGCATAATAGCCTTCAGCAATCATACTCATTTCTAACTGGGCGCTTTTAACGGTATACCCCTTTCCAATCATGTTTCCAAACATGCGGTTTCGACTAAACACAGAATAACCTGTAACTAATAAATCACCTAGATATGCAGAGCCATTAATATCGCGCTTCATTTTATGAACTCTTTTCACATAACGCTTCATTTCTCGAATGGCATTACTCATAAGAACACTTTGAAAATTATCGCCATAACCTAAGCCGTGTGCGATACCCGCAGCAACCGCATAAATATTTTTTAGCATAGCAGCATATTCTGTTCCTATAACATCGTCACTGGTATTGCATTTAATATAATCACTTCGTAATACGTTGGCAATGAGATTTGCTTTTGTTTCGTCCTTACAAGCAATGGTAAGGTATGAGAGGCGTTCGAGAGCAACTTCTTCGGCATGGCAAGGTCCGCTAATAACCACGATATCTTCAAATGGGATATCATAATTTTTTAAAAAATGATCGCCAACAATAAGACTGCTTTCTGGAACTATTCCTTTAATTGCAGTTACGATAACTTTCCCTTTTAGTGAACAAGTTAGTTTTTCTAACTCAGTTTGGACAAAAGCAGACGGGATGACAAAAATTAAATAATCAGCATAGTCAACCATCTCGTTGATATCATTACTCAATCGTAATTGAGATAGATTAAACTCAACAGAACTTAAATAATTAGGATTGTGCTGCTCTTTTTTAATATGCTCTACAACAAATGCACTCCGCATATACCAACCCACCTCATCAAGATTTTCACTAAGCATTTTTACGATAGCGGTTGCCCAGCTTCCGCCTCCAAACACGGCAAATTTTGGTTTAGTTGACATATATTAAATTTGATACCTTCAAAAATAAGAAATTATCAACGTAGTAACACCAATAATAAAATACTAAACTAAAAATAGGTGTTACCATATTAATTAGAGCTAAATTAAATTTGGAGTAGTATCGTTTTAGACTACAAAAAAGCATATTTAGTGAATGTGTGTCAGATAGTTGAACATAGTGTAACAAGGAGATCTTCTCAAAAGCTTTGGCTCTATAGGAAGATGTAATTAATTCGAATAATTAAAGTAGTTATTTATAAAAGCTCATTTCATCAATATACGTCCAAACAGAATGTGGTAACATGGGTCGAATATCTTTCCCTGTCTTGATACTATTTCTTATGAAAGTAGAGGAAATTTCCATAATAGGTGCATCTACCTTATGAATTTTAGAATGATTCTTAAAGCGAGTTTTAATAGGGCCTTCAGATATTCTTGGATAGACATAGATGGCGTACCTATCGAGAATAACTTCATGATTTTTCCATTTATGGAAATTCTTCAAATTATCTTCCCCCATGATTAAACAAAAACTTAAATCGGGGTGTTTTTCTTCAAGATGAACTAGGGTATCTACAGTGTAATTTGGTTGGTTTAGCTCGAACTCGGCATTACTTGCTTTTAATTTGGGATAGTCTTCTAAGGCAATACGAACCATGGAGAGACGCTGCGTATCGTCTAGCAGCGTGTTCTTCGTTTTGTGTGGGTTGTGTGGGGTAACTATAAGCCACACTTCATCCAAATCACTAAACTCGACCATATAATTTGCAATGGCTAAATGGCCAACGTGAATAGGGTTAAAAGTCCCGAAGTATAGTCCTATCTTTTTCTGAGGTCCCAACGAATTGAATTTGGTTTTTTAATGGATATATAACAGCTAAATTTTCTCTTCTAAAACAAAGGATGATACCAATTTATTTGCTTCTGATAAAGCAGTATTCAAATCAATGTTTTCAATAATATAATCAAATTGAGGTGCGGTTGCCAATTCAACAGATGCTTTTGCGATGCGCATATTGATTCGCTCTTCACTTTCTGTTTTCCGTTTTTTCAAACGTATCTTGAGTTCGTCTATACTTGGTGGTTTTACAAAAACAGCCAAGGTTTTTTCCGGAAACTTCTTTTTAATCCGAAGACCGCCAACAACATCAATATCAAAAATAACATGCTTTCCTAGCGCCCAAATACGTTCAACTTCGGTCTTCAATGTTCCATAGAAATTATCGCGATACACTTCCTCCCATTCAAGAAAATCTCCATTTTTAATATGCACTTTGAAGTCTTTTAAAGAGATGAAGTGGTATTCTTCACCATCTTTTTCATCACCGCGAGCGTCTCGTGAAGTAACCGAAACTGAAAAATCTAGGTTCAGTTCTTTCTGATTGAGCAGGTATTGAACAATCGTTGTTTTTCCACTTCCTGAAGGTGCCGAAAATACAATTAACTTACCACCCTCCATTATAATACGTTTAATGCTTGTTCCTTAATTTTTTCAAGTTCATCTTTCATTTGAACTACTAATTGTTGCATTGGAGCAAAATTAGCTTTTGATCCAATGGTGTTAATCTCACGACCAATTTCTTGGGTGATAAACCCTAATTTTTTACCATTAGAGTCGCTAGAATCGATATTTTCATTGAAATAATTAAGGTGATTTGTTAGACGCACCTTTTCTTCCGTGATATCATATTTTTCAAGGTAGTATACAAGTTCCTGCTCAAAACGGTTTTCGTCTACACTCTCTTTTAACTCTTTTACCGCTTTATGCAATCGCTCCTTCACATTTTCCATGCGCTGTGGATCAATTTCAATGACCTGCTCTAGCAAGGCAGCAATTTTTTTCGAACGTTTCAGAAAATCATCTTCTAGAACCTTGCCCTCATCCGTCCGGTATTTGTTGATTGCTATTAAGGCAGTGTCAATGGCTTCAATTATTACCTGAAATTCGGCTTCGTCAATTTCCTCGCGTTCTGTTTTTAATGTGTCCGGCATGCGCACTGCCATTTTAAGCAACTCTAATTGATCGCCATCAGAAATATTTTGAAGTTGCCTTATATATTCTTTTACAACGGGTTCATTTAATCGCGCCGTGGTAACTTCTCCCACACTTTCAATGTAAAGATTAAAATCTACTTTGCCGCGAACTAGGGATTTGGCAAGACGATCACGCATTATCAATTCCTTCTCTCGATATGTAGAGGAAACCCGAGTGTTTAGGTCAAGGTTTTTACTGTTGAGAGATTTTATTTCTACAGTGATTTTTTTTGAAGGCAATTGTACTATGGCTTTACCATAGCCCGTCATGGATTGGATCATATTGAAATTTTAGAATGGTAAAGGTAATGAATTTAGTAGTTGGTAGTTGTATAGCACTTATTTTGATTCAGAGTGTGGTTTATAAATTATGTGGCAAAAATGACAAAAAACACAACTAAGTTCAAAAAGGCGCATGCTTGTTACGAATGATTACTCTAGTTTTTTGATTTTGATGTTGCGATACCAAACCCTATCGCCATGATCCTGGAGCGCAATATGACCTGTTGGATATTTTCCGAAGCCTTTCCAATCCTTGAACTTAGAATTGGCAACCATCCCATCCCATGCCTCACCGTGTACCGGGAAGTTAACAATCTCTGTTCCATTGAGCGTTACTTTTCCAGTATTGGTAGTTTGGTTAACTTCAATAATACTAGTGTTCCATTCTCCGGCCGGATTTGTTACATCTTCAGAAGGTGCAATCATATCATATAAAGCGCCAGCTGTGTGCGTCCCTTCCCCAACAAAAGCATCTGGATGTTTTTTATTATCGAGTACTTGAATTTCCGGGCCAGTCTCATAGGCTTCTGGAAACTTTGAGTCTTCATGAACCCCCCAAAATATTCCGCTGTTTCCACCTTCAGAAATTTTCCATTCCAGTGATAAAATAAAACTGGTAAATTGCTCCTTCGAAATGATGTTCTTTCCGCCATTCTGTCCAGGCATAAAGGCCATAGCGCCATCTTCGATTGCCCACTCTGGGGGCATGGTTTTGGTTAAATAGCCACGCCAATTGTCATAAGAAGACCCATCAAACAGGTTAATCCACTCTGAAGCTTCTTCTGTTTTTGTGTCTTTGACAATCGTAGTTTCTTGCACAACGTCTGTTGTTTTATTTTTACATGAAATGAATGCAATAAATACAATTAAAATAAAAGCTGTTTTTTTCATTATGTTTTAAATTAAAGTTCTCGAATCCAAATATTCCTATAACTCACCCCACTATTGTCGGAATGATCTTGTAATTTGATTGGTGCCGGTCCGTGAGCATCATTTTTAGGCAGACCAATATATTCACTTGTGCCTTGAATGTTGAAATGATCTTGCACCAAAACCCCGTTATGTAAAAGAGTGATTGTTGCCGATTTCGTTTTTTCACCATTCTCATTAAACGCTGGTTCGTGATAGATAATATCGTAACTATTCCATTCTCCTGTTGGCACTAAGGCTTGCACTAAAGGAGGGGATTGCTTATAAATGGATGCGGCCTGCCCATTTACATATGTGGGATTATCATTATTGTTCAAGACCTGTATTTCGTATCGATTTTGTAAGTAGACACCGCTATTGCTTCTTGCCTGCCCTTTCGCTGTGTTTTCAGGAGAGCTACGCCATTCGATATGCATTTGAACACTCCCAAAGCTTTGCTTGGTTTGTATATCACCAGTTTTGTCTTTTACCGTCATACTGCCGTCTCCGTTGAGACTCCATTGTGCAGCGGTGGAGTCTCTGGCTGTAATCCATTGATCAAGATTTGAACCATCAAAAAGAACAATCGCATCACTAGGCGCTCCTTTTTGTCCATTTGGATTTACAATAGCTCGAACAGGCTCCCATACTTCAGTTTCTTCTGGTTTCGGAGGAACTTCTTGTGCTGCCTCCTCTATAACTCCCGTATTAGTATCATCTTTTTCTTGACTTTTCACGACCTCATTACAGGAAACGAAGAGTGCGGTAATTGTAACTATAATGACTAATTTTTTCATCTGTTCTACGTTTTTAAAGGCCTAATATTTTTTTTAGTTGTTCTTTGTCAATATTCTCTCCAGCAAAATCATCGAATCGTTTTTGAGTAGCTTCAATAATATGATCACTAATAAATTTTACCCCTTCCCGAGCGCCTTGTTCAGGGCTTTTAATAACGCATTCCCATTCCATGACAGCCCAAACATCACAACCGTATTCTGTCAATTTACTGAAAATAGTTTTAAAATCTATTTGACCATCCCCAAGAGAACGATACCTCCCAGCTCGGTCTTTCCAGTCATTATAACCGCCAAAAGTGCCGCGTTTACCGTCTGGTCTAAATTCACTATCCTTCACATGGAATGCTTTGATGAATTCATGGTAGTGATCTATGTATTTAATATAATCTAATTGTTGCAGTACAAAATGGCTTGGGTCATAGAGAATATTTACGGCCTTATGATTGCCTGTTGCCTCCAAAAATCGCTCAAATGTATCTCCGTCATGAAGATCTTCTCCTGGATGAATTTCATAACAAACGTCTACCCCATTCGCTTCAAATTCATTCAATAGGGGCAACCATCTTTTTGCAAGTTCTGCAAAGCCCATTTCAACGAGTCCATCAGGACGCTGAGGCCATGGATGCATGGTATGCCACAATAAGGAACCGCTAAAAGTGGCGTGTGCTTTTAATCCAAGGTTTTGACTGGCTCTTGCGGCACTGATTAGTTGTTGACGCGCCCATTCGGTTCGTTTTTTAGGATTGTTTTTACAGTCGTTAGGAGCGAAGTTGTCGAACATAACATCGTAAGCCGGATGGACGGCAATTAGCTGTCCTTGAAGGTGCGTGGAAAGTTCTGTTATTTCTAAACCGTAACTATTTATTTTACCTTTAAATGCATCGCAGTAATCCTTGCTTTCTCCAGCTAGAGTAAGATCGATTAATTTTTCTGAGGTAGGTATCTGTATTCCTTTATAGCCCAAATCTGAGGCCCACTGGCACAACCCATCCAAGGTGTTGAAAGGGGGTTTTTCATCCATAAATTGAGCAAGAAATACGGCAGGACCTTTAATTGTTTTCATACTGTTTATCGCTTAGGCGGTTTTCTTTTATTAAAATTCCTCAATTATTCTTGCGGCCATTTATCTTTTCATTGTGCTCAGACACAGCTAGTGTAAGCTATGAAAACTCAATTTTATAAAAAATAAATACATTACAATGCTTTCCAAATATTTCCGTCCTCATGAGAGGCAACAGCAACTTCAATAAAGTGCATTCCCCGAACGCCGTCCCTTATTGACGGGAATTCAGCAGGGTCGTAATCTTGACCTCTTATGGCTTTAGCCATGCCTTTATAAATATTCCCCATAGCGTCAAAAATGCCTTCAGGGTGACCTGGAGGTAATTTTGTGCCGTCTAATGATAAATCGCTATTGTATGCATGACCGGGCTTAAAAACCTGCAAAGGCTTTCCATCCTCTAGTAAATAAAGATAGTTAGGATTTTCTTGATTCCATTTCAATCCTGCCTTTTTTCCGTAGATAGCTACAGTGAAATTGTTTTCTTCTCCGGTTGCTATTTGACTCGCTCTTAAAACGCCTTTGATGTGTTTGTCAAAACGCAACAAAACCGTACCGTCTATATCCATTTCATTATCATCATACAAGTGGTTTAAGTCTGCTAATATGGAATTAACATCCATCCCGGTCACATATTCTAACATCTGATAGGCATGTACACCAATGTCACCCATACAGCAACTAATTCCAGATTTTGAAGGATCCAGTCTCCAGGTTGAACTTCTAAGTTCCTTATCATGGATTATTGGGTTTATCCAACCTTGATAGTATTGTGCATCAACTTTTTGAACATCACCAATCACACCTTCCGCAATCATTTTTTTCATCTGGCGTACCATTGGATATCCAGTATAGGTATGCGTTAACGCAAAATGATTTTTATTTGTATCCTGCAGCTTAGCTAGAGCAAGAGACTCGGCATACGTCATGGTCATTGGCTTTTCACATATCACGTTGAATCCAGCTTCCATAAGCTGTTTGGCCATTGGGAAATGCAAAAAATTTGGAGTCAATATTGAAACTACCTGAATCCGATCTGATTCTGGAAGCTTCATTTCTTCGGAAATCATTTCGTCCAA
>TARA_B110000503_G_scaffold142504_1_pt1 | contig 11181 bp, 7 predicted proteins | sample TARA_B110000503 | Tara Oceans TARA_B110000503 (sample SAMEA4397472) | marine metagenome | biome: Polar Biome; feature: [SRF] surface water layer (ENVO:00010504); material: water (ENVO:00002006), including particulate matter (ENVO:01000060) such as... | depth 5 m
ATTGGCGTAGTTGTATAAATATATCATATGCTGAATAGGTTGATTGCCGTGTGCATAATTTCCCATATTAGAAATTTGCATTTCACGTATTTCATGGATTGTAAACCCGTAGTAAGAAGCATCAAAATCTGGCGGCATTTCAAAAACTTCATCTAATTTAGCTACAAAATTATCATTGCCTCCCATTAAATCAATTAGCCCTTGTGTATCGTGAAAAACGGACCAAGTATAATGTAAACTATTGCCTTCTGTAAAAGCATCACCCCATTTTAAAGGATTGAAAGGCGTTTGAAAACCTCCATCTTCATTTTTACCACGCATTAAATTTGTTGAAGCATCAAAAAGGTTTTTGTAATTGAAGGACTTTTCTAAATATGTATCATGCAATTCGGTTTTTCCTAATTTATCTGCCATTTTCGCAATGGTAAAATCGGCAAAAGCATATTCTAAAGTTCGTGCTGCATTTTCATTAATTCCGACATTATAGGGTACATAACCTAAGGTGTTGTAATAATCGACACCAGCTCTACCAACCGAATTTACTGGACGTCCATCATTTTCAGTAGCATTTTTTAATATGGCTTCTAATAGAATCTCTACATCTTTTTCTGCCATATTTCCTTTTAAATAAGCATCTGCAATAATTGTTGCCGAATTTGAACCTACCATACAATCACGATGTCCAGGACTTGCCCATTCTGGCAGCCAACCTGATTCTTTATAGGTATTTGCTAGACCTTCCATAATATGACTATTAAGCTCTGGATACATCATATTAAAAAATGGAAACACCGCTCTAAACGTGTCCCAAAAGCCATTATCGGTAAACATATATCCTGGTAAAACCTCTCCGTTATATGGGCTGTAATGCATTACATTTCCGTCAGCATCATGTTCGTAAAATTTCCTTGGAAACAATAGCACTCTATACAAACAGGAATAAAATGTTCTGATATTATCTATGTTATCATCTTCGATAACAATTCGATTCAACTCTGTTTCCCATAATTGTTTTGCTTTTTCTTTCGTTTGCTCAAAGGTGTCGTTGCCTATTTCTGTTTTTAGATTTAAAGTAGCTTGCTCATGACTAATAAAAGACGAAGCCACTTTTACATGTACTTCTTCTCCTTTCCCAGTCTTAAAACCAATAATAGCTCCAACATGTTTTCCTTTGTTATTAAGTGTGTTTTCTGCTAAAACCCAATCATCTCCCCAAGTGTGGTTTAGTTCAAAATCCTTATCAAATTCTGCTACAAAATAGTTGTAAAAATTCTCAGGAACACCACCAGAATTATTTCTGCAATAGCCAATTATTTTTCGTTCTTCTGGAATAATCTTCACCATAGATCCTTTGAAGAAAGCATCTAACATAATATAAGAAGAATCTGCTTCGGGAAATGTAAATCTAAAATGAGCTGCTCTTTCAGTTGGGGAAACCTCAGCTGTTATATCGTAATCGGCAAGATATACGCTATAATGATTTGGTTTTACAATCTCAGCTTTATGCGAAAAATACGATGCGCGCTCTTCTTCTTTAAATTTTAAATCTCCAGTAATTGCCATAAATGAAAATGCTGCGTAGTCATTAATCCAAGGACTCGGTTGATGTGTTTGTTTGATACCTCTTATCGTTTTGTCGTCATATTTATAGGCCCAACCATCACCCATTTTAGCAGTTTGTGGTGTCCAGAAATTCATGGCCCAAGGTGTTGCGATAGCTGGATAAGTATTTCCATTGGATAAATCGAAGGAAGAATCTGTTCCCATTAAAGGATTTACATAATCAATAAGTGATAAAGCTTCATTAGTTGCTGTAAACTCAGTGTTTTTTTTACATGAAAAAATAATAGACAACATTACAATAAGAAAAACAAGGTTTTTATTCATGAGTTATTATTTTAAAAGCGCTTTGGTTTCTTTAATTACTTTTATATATTCTTCTGTTAATTGCGGGCCATCATAGAAAGCCACGCCTTTTGCTCCATTCTCTTTGGCCAATAAAATGGCTTGTTTTAATTCTGCTCCAGATTTAAAATCGGGTAAATAAATACCCGTATTAATGGCGATTTTACCTTGCACATCTGTAATACCTTGCTTAGTCGCGTAACCTATCCAATCTACCTCCTCATTATAAAATCCATGATAAATCATAGGGTAAACTTCATCAATAGTCCATTTGTCCCAACGCTGACGAACCATATGATCTGCCATTTCTGGATACGGAAATACAGCAGCAGTTAACTTTTTATTATTAGTCTTTGCAATTTTATAAGCATCATCAACAATGTTTTTTATACTATTTAACCTAAAATTTTTCCATTCCATGTCAATTGAAGTATTAGGAGAATCCATTGGACTTTTGTGATGAATTTTTTCGAATTTAGAAATACAAACATCACAATAGCAAAAATCAAATTCTGGTAGTTCGGTATCTTGTACTAAATCGTATTTAGGTAATAAGCCAATAGGTAAAAAGACATCAGAAAAACGAATATAATCTAAATGTACACTCTCAATCCCTTCAACTTTTGCCAAACCTTCTACTAGCCCCAAAATATGATTTCGTGATTCTTCTCTATTAGGGCAAAGCCATTGATAATAATCAACATAAGGTCTAGTGTCAAAACATGATTTACCTTCTTTACTCACGGCATACCATTCAGGATGTTTTAAGGCAATACTATCTCCTGGGCGATTCATAGCCATAATCCAAGCATGTACTTTCAACCCTTCTTTTACTGCAATAGGTGTCAATCTCGTAAGTAACCCTGCATCGGTTAAGGTATTAATTAATACTTCGTCAATACCTGCATCTTTGTAGCCTTTAAATTCCTTACTGTAATCTTCGTCAGTTCTTTCTGAATTTGCTGTTATCCATGTACTAAACTCGAACGATGACTTTTCTACTGAAGTAAGATCCTTTTTTTCTTCTTTATTTGCGCAAGAAGATAGAATCAGCGTTAATACTAGGAGTGTTGTTTTAAGTGCCTTCATTTTTTAAATTTTTAATTTACTGTCATCTTACCATCTTCGGTAAGAATTAGCTCTTTTTTCGTAAAAGGGCTTATTGCTGTAAGGTTAAAGCCTGTTTTATGGTTTTCTAATACCAGTGTTATAATTTCGTCATTAATTATGACTTCAGCTTCTTGTAATTCAATTAAAGAAGTAATCCATGTCTTATACTTGTTATGATGTGCTTTTTGTTTTCTAAACAATTCATACATCGCCCATTTTATTTTTTCATCATCAGGAATGGTAAATGCATCTGTTTTAGCTTCTTTAGATGAAAAATAAACATAACCCCATTTTTCGGGTTCGTGCATATTGATCACACCTTGAGAAGACCATACCCAATTGTATTCGGGTAAATATTTTTCGTTTTCGTCCTTTTTTCTTGAATATTTTCCGTTTGTAATATCATAGTTCCAATTTACTCTAGAAAAATTTACTCGCCAAAATTTATCCCTAGGCACAATATCTTGATAATATGATGTTTTATAAACTGACCAAGGAATAGCGATCTCCAATGTCCATCCTTTATCTACATCTGAATCATTATTTAAAGTTCCATCAACATATACTGCAGATTTTAATCCAGTAATATGCCAATCGTTTAATACAGGTGAATTAAATTCTCTATATGGCTTGGTAATGAATAAATCCCAAACGGTATTTAAAGCATTAATCTCTAATTCGTAATAATTATGTGTATCTCCATCAGGGTCTATAAAAACTTCAAAATTGTTATTATGATAAATGATGGCATCGTGTTGCTTAATATCAGCCCAAACATGTGGATCTTCAATTTTTGCTAATATGTAAAAGTGGTTTTCATCCCACAACATTTTTACAATGGTTTGATATTCTGGTATTTTTACTCCTGCAATATCTATAAAATTTGATGACCATTCAGTTGACTCCCAAGCGGCTTCATCTGCTTTACCATCGATAGTAATTAGGTCTTGAGTTTTATATACAGTATACGTTTTAGGTGAAATTATTTTTTTTGATTGAGAACAGGCATTGAATGAAAATCCAATCAGGAAAATTAAACATATAGATTTAAACCAATTCATTTATAGACTATGCTCTTTAGTAAATTGAACGACTTCACTTAAATGCCCAAAAGCCAGCGCTACTACGGTATCTGCAGCACCATAATATATTGCTAATTTATCTTGCTCAACATCATGCAAAGCAGCACAAGGAAATACTACGTTTTGTACGTCTCCAACCATTTCGTACTGTTCAGAAGGACCTAATAAGTATGGTTGTGTACGGTACTTCACTTTATCTGGTTCGTTTTCATCTAAAAGTGCAGATCCCATTGAATAACGAAACCCATTACAGGTATTAATTACTCCGTGATAAATCATTAACCAACCTTCGTTTGTTAAAATTGGGATTGGACCTGCTCCAATTTTTGTGCATTGCCAAGCACTATCTTCAAAAGGCGTAGCTTTCATAACACAACGATGTTCTCCCCAATATTTCATATCTGGACTATAGCTGATATAAATATCACCAAAAGGTGTATGACCATTGTCACTTGGACGACTTAGCATAGCGTATTTTCCATTTATCTTTTTTGGAAATAATACACCATTTCTATTAAATGGTAAAAATGCATTTTCGCATTGAAAAAACTCTTTAAAATTAAATGTATACCCAATTCCTATTGTCGGTCCATGATAACCATTACACCAAGTAATCCAATATCTATCTTCTATAAACACAACGCGTGGATCATACTTATAATCTGAATGTATCATGTCGGTATTACCTGCCTGCATTTTAATTGGCTCGTGGTTTATTTTCCAATTAATGCCATCTTCACTAAAACCAGCAAAGATATTCATCTGCACAGCTTTATTATCACATCTAAAAACGCCTGCAAAGCCATTTTTAAAAGGTACTACAGCACTATTAAAAATACTATTTGAGGAAGGAATATCATATCGATTTATAATGGGGTTTTCTGAATATCTCCAAACAACATCATTACAATTCTTAGGTTTTTCTTGCCAAGGTATACTCACTGTTTTTTTATTTTAAAATTATGAATTTAATCTTTAATCGTTTTGACTTTATCTAGCCAAGTATATTTAAGGATTATTGAGGTGATTGCAAAAACTACTAATGCAATTAATGCTTTTGGATAATCTCGTATCACAAAATAAATTGGCATTACTATCATGCTCGATTGCCAAATGATGCCAATTGTACAATTTAGCATGTCTTTCCAAAAGTCAGTGTTTTTCTTAATGGTACTATCTTCTTCTAATAATTCTTTATATACAGGACTCCACCAGCCCCAAGGTCTAACCGTTTTATAAAATGACTTTAGCGTACTCATTTCCGTAGGTTTTGTTAGGTAAGTACCTAAGAAAGAACCTAATAATGATACTATAAAAATGATTGGAAACAAGTAAATGGCTTGTACATGAGATAAATCAAAAAGTAATGAATCTTCTGTAAAATTCCCTTTGTTTTTGTCCAATACAAATTGGAGAGATGCTACTATTAAACCCGATAACATTCCCCAAAAATATCCCCAACCATTAAAACGCCACCAAATCCACTTTAAAAAATTAGCCGCTACATACCCTCCAAAAAGGGCAGAGGTAATCCATAGGGTTAGTGAATTAATAGAGTCTGCAAAAAAGCCCATAAAAACTCCCAAAGCAACTATTGCAAAAGAAGCGATATGACTTGCTTTTATATAGTGCTGGTTACTGGCATTTGGTTTAAAATATTTTATATATATATCATTAACGATATAAGCTGGTCCAGCGTTTACAAATGCCGAAAAGGTAGACATAAATGCTGCTAATAATCCTGCTAATAATAAGCCCTTTATTCCAACCGGAACATGAAAATTAATTACCTTTGGTAACAATACTTCTAAATCTCCCCCATTTAGGGAAGGGTTGGCAATCATTTCTGGACTTAAAGCAACTAAAGCTATAACTACAACTCCTCCTATTAATAAATATCTTGGAATAAATAAAATCAAATTAGTGAAGCCACTCATATATGCAGCTTCTTTTACAGTTTTTGTAGATAATATGCGTTGCATATCAAAACTCGGTGTAGGTCCTGCTATACTTGCAAAAAAGCCTTTGAATAGAGTCATACCTATAAGCGCACCAAACATTTTAAATCCCTCAGAATCTATTAAATCATTAAAGGCTTGGTATTTCTCGCTCCAATGGGTTTCCAACTCCCATCCAAAAAATACATTTCTCCATTCTGCTGTAATGACATTATTAATTTCAACATCGCTTATTGCAAAAAAAGTGTAGCCTACAATTAATAGTCCGGCAATAACCATTATGCCATATTGTAAGACCTCTGTTGCTACAACCGAGAACAGACCTCCTTTAACAGTGTAAAGTGTAGTTAGAAATATTATGATTAATGCATAGGACTGTTCAGAATTAAATAGGATTAATTCACCTATCTGTAATGTAAGATCCCAAGGCAATATAATGGTCATGAATTTACCAACACCTTCAAAAAAATAGGCAATAAACCCAATAGCAGCAATAATTGCAAAAATGGCGACAATCATATGCGACGCTCTACCTGCTTTTCTATCCCCAAATCGGGTTAAAATCCATTCCGATCCGGTCATTATATTTGACCTTCTAATCCAAACGGCTAAAAACATCATGACAAAAATCTGATTCCAAATGGGCCAAAGCCACATAAACATAAAACTTTTTAATCCATATAAAAATAGAATACCAACCATCCAAGCTGTTCCAGAAACATCGAACATTCCTGAGCCATTACTTAACCCTAGATAATACCATTTAATGCTTTTTCCGCCAAGAAAATAAGAGTCCAATCCTTTGGATGCTTTTTTAGATACCCAAATACCTACTCCAACGGTTAAAATAATATACAGTGCTATTATTGATATATCTATTATATCCATTATTCTTGTGCTTTATTAGTAATGGTTCCCCAATTTTTATTGGGTTCTGGCCCCATAACAAAATGCAATGTTCCACCATCTAATATTTGTTGATGTGAAATAAAAGTTTGATTAAAAACTTTGCCGTTCAGTGTTGCTGATTGTATATAGATATTTTTATCAGAAACATGTTTTGCTTCGATTATGAACTTTTTTTCTTCAGAAATTGTAATCGTAGTTTTTTCAAATATGGGACTCCCTATTTCGTAATCGCCAGAGGCTGGATTCATAGCATATAAACCGATAGAACTCAAGACATACCATGCGGACATTTGCCCACAATCTTCATTACCACTCAATCCATTTGGCGTCGTGTTATATTGGGTTTTTAATATCTCTCGCACCCAATATTGCGTTCTCCATGGTTTATTAGCGTGATTAAATAAATAAGCAATATGATGACTTGGTTCGTTACCATGCGCATATTGCCCAATTAACCCAGAAATATCATTCGAAATATTATCACCAGTAATTTCTGAACTCTCTGTAAAAAGTTGTTCTAATCTTTCGGCAAATATTTCATTACCTCCATGTAGTGTTATAAGATTTTCAACACTGTGTGGCACAAACCAAGAGTGCTGCCATGCATTACCTTCTGTGTATTCAGCATTAATTCTATGCGCAGAATGTTTCGGATCAAAAGGTTCTTTCCAAGATTCACCATCTTCAGATTTACCTCGCATAAAACCAGTATGTTTATCAAACAGATTCTGATATGCTTTAGAACGCTTCATGAAATACTCATAATCTTCATTCTTATCTAAAGCTTTCGATACTTGTGCAATACACCAATCATCATAAGCATATTCTAAAGTTATAGTTACGGATTCGTCTAAGAAACTATGCGGAATATATCCGTATTTTTTATAATGAATAAGACCACGTTCGTCTTGCATCATAGTAGTCTTCATAGCTTGATAGGCTTTATCGATATCAAAACCATTAATTCCTTTTAAATAAGCTTCAGCTATTACTGGTATAGAATGATAACCAGTCATCGTATTAGTTTCATTGCCATACAAGGTCCACACTGGTAGTATTTTTTTATGCTCGTAATATGCCAACATAGAGTTGACAATTTCAGCAACTCGATTAGGCTCTAAAATGGTAAGTAAAGGTTGTTGTGCTCTAAATGTATCCCATAATGATAGGGTAGAGTAGGTTGTAAAATCTTTCGCTTTCACAATGCTATCATTTTCCATTCTAAACTCACCGTTAACGTCGCTAAAAGTAACAGGTGCGAGCTGTGCATGGTATAATGCTGTATAAAAAATTGTTTTTAAGGAATCCGTAGATGATTCAACGTCTATTTTTGAAAGTGTCTTATTCCAGGTTTTAGAAGCCTTATCTTTTGCCGTATCAAAATTCTCTTTATTTTCTGATATATTTTCAAGTGCATTTTTAATACTAACTGAAGAAAGGCCGACTTTAATTTGTACTTTTTCTTCACTTAAATTATTGAAATAGAGCTGAGCTGAAGTTTTAGTTCCAGTAACACTTTTTTCATCGACATATTCCTCATTTGATGTCAAATCAAATTCTTTAATAGACTTTGAAAATTTAGCGACAAAAAACACTTTTTGGTTTTTAGCCCAACCAGTACTATGTCTATATCCAGACACTGTGAACTTATCTACAATTGTTATTTGCGTGAGTTCAGGCTTATCCCAATTAAATGCATAGCCTAGATCAATAATCACAGACTGCATATCATTTTCAGCAAATGTATATTGGTGAAATGCCGTTCTTAAATCTGAGGTTAACTCCGCTTTAATATTATGATCTTCTAAAAAGACGCTATAATAACCTGCTTCAGCTGTTTCTTGCTTATGCGAATAGTTTGATTTATAAGGAATATCTTCTCTTGTTTTTATAGCTTTCGCTAAATTCACTGTTTTGTTTATTGGCATAAAACGAATATCACCCAAATCACCAATCCCTGTACCACTTAAATGTAAATGACTAAAGCCAATAGTTACTGAATCGGAATAATGATATCCGGAGCACCAATCCCATTCAGAAACGCCATTATCAGGACTTACTTGAAGCATTCCAAAAGGAACAGTAGCGCCTGGATAGGTGTGTCCATGACCTCCAGTACCAATAAAAGGGTTTACATATTTGGCATAAGACTTTTCGCTTTTATCAACATGATTGTTGCAAGAAGCTATTGTGAAAAAAAATATTATGATATATAATATATCTATATTAGCTTTTTTAAAGTATATCATTAATTATAATTTTGCATAGTAAATATGTAAAAAAGCTACTAAGTAGCGAATAAAATTAGACGGACAACAACAGAGTTACGCTGAACGTTAGAAAATTTAGAAAATGCAACCAAGAAAGTTATTTGGAGTTACTCGAGGATATCATGCTATTTTTTGGGCGGTTTACTTTTTACTCAACACACTACGTTGGGGAAATTATTTTGATGACTACATTTATTCACTTAAAACAAATATTATTGGTTTCCCTGTTCACATGGTTCTGGCCTATTTAAACATCTTTGTTTTAATGCCAAGGTTTGTTTTTAAACGTAAATATTTTTTGTATGTCGTTTTTCTAATAGCCACTTTACTCTTAATGGTTTTTATTAAATTCAATCTTACTTACTACTTAGTTAGTGAGAATATTTGGCCAGAAGGTCCTGTAATTATTCATGATTTTACGTTTAGTTATTGTATAGATATGATGATAGGTGAGCTGTATGTAATGACCTTTGTGACTGCCATTAAAATCACAATGGATTGGTTGCATGAACAGAAAAGAGTGGCGGATTTAGAAAAAATCCAGTTAGAAACAGAACTTTTATTTTTGCGCAGTCAGGTATCTCCTCACTTTTTCTTTAATACGCTTAATAATATTTATTCTCTTTCTTTAGAGGGTTCTAAAAAAACGCCGAAAGTAATTTTAAAACTTTCTGAACTAATGCGCTACTTATTATATGAAACTAAAGAAAAAAGACAAGATTTAAAAAATGACATTCTTTGTATTCAAAATTATTTAGAACTAGAAAGAATAAGATATGCAGACACCTTAGAGATAAATATGAATATTAGTGGAGATATAGAGGGTAAGAAGATTGCGCCAATGTTACTATTATCGTTTGTGGAAAACGCATTTAAGCATGGTGCTAACAAAAGTATTGAGAAAACTAAAATTGATATCGATTTCATAGTTGAAAACGATTTTCTTAATTTTAGAATTGTAAATACAATCCCTCCTGAATTAAATAATAAACCATTAATTCAAGAAAAACAGGGAGGTATTGGTTTGACCAATGTTAGGAAGAGATTAGAGTTAGGGTATAAAAGTGAGGATTATGATATTTTTATAGACGATTCTAATAATCAGTTTATTGTTCAATTAAAAATTAAAGTTTAGATGAGTATTAAATGTTTGATTATTGATGATGAGCCTCTAGCAATTAATGTAATTAAAAACTATTTAAAAGACATTAACGAGATTGAGATTGTTGATACTTTTAATAATGCGATAGAAGCTATAAGCTTTCTAAAAGACAATCATATTGATCTTATTTTTCTTGACATAAACATGCCGGTTTTTGATGGCTTGAGTTTTATAAAAAGTTTAGAAAAAAAACCGCTTATTGTAATAACAACGGCATATAAAGAATATGCTGTTGAGACCTATGAATTAGACGTAACAGACTATTTAGTAAAACCTATTTCATTACCTCGATTTATGAAAAGCGTTAATAAGGTATTTAATTCGTTAGAAAAGAGTGAGGGCCTAAACCAAATTCATAAAAATGAACGTCCTTTTATTTTTTTAAGAATTAATAAAAAGAAATTACAAAAAGTATATCTAGATGAAATATTAGTTGTTGAATCATTAAAGGATTATTTAAAAATATATACTACGACAGAGGGGTTTATTATCCATCAAACATTAAGTAGTTTTACAGATCAGTTGCCTAAAGATAAATTCATTAGAATACATAGGTCATTTACTATATCTATAGACAAAATAGAGTCCATAGAAGGAAATAGTGTAGAAATTGATGGAGTAAGGTATATTATTGGACGAACTTATATTGATAAGGTAAAAAAGATAATTACTAGCTCATCTAAAATTAATTAGATTTTAAAATTAAAATGATTCATTGTTTTTATCTGTAGTCTAACTAAAAACGCTCACTTATTTACTGTTAAACCTGTATGTTTTTTGCAGCA
>TARA_B110000503_G_scaffold25714_1_pt1 | contig 11179 bp, 9 predicted proteins | sample TARA_B110000503 | Tara Oceans TARA_B110000503 (sample SAMEA4397472) | marine metagenome | biome: Polar Biome; feature: [SRF] surface water layer (ENVO:00010504); material: water (ENVO:00002006), including particulate matter (ENVO:01000060) such as... | depth 5 m
AAAGCTATGATAGAAGCCAATAAACAAGGAGCCTTTGTGTTTTGGAACCATCCTAATTGGGTTGAAAATAGAGACGACGCAATAGCACGTTTAGATAAGTTACATGAAAGATTATTACAAAAGAAATTATTTCATGGAATTGAAGTCGTAAATGAACATACTTACTCAGAAGAAGCACTAGCCCTTGCTCTTGAAAATAATTTAACCATAATGGGTACAAGTGATATACACGGTTTAATAGATTGGACATTTGATAAAGAAAAAAATCATCATAGACCGATAACATTTATTATATCAAAAAATATTACAAAAAAAAGTATTAGAGATGCTCTTTTTTCGCAAAAAACTTTCGTTTGGCACAGGGATATGTTAATTGGAAAAAAAGAAAACCTTTTGCCTGTAATTGACAAAAATCTAACTATTACATCAAATGGATATTATAAAAAAATAGTAACTATTAAACTTAAAAATCACAGCGTAGTACCATTAAAACTGAAATATACAGGAGATTACACTTTCCATAGCTATGGTTCAGTAATAGAAGTTCCAGCGAATGATGAATTACTAATAACAGTAAAAACAAAAGAAATTTTAAATTCAATTGAAATGCCTTTTGAAATATTAAATATAATTGTAGAACCTAACAAAAATTTAAAAATTACAAAAACAGTTAGACTATAATTATTGCAAAGAAATTTCTAAAATTAAATTATTTTGAAAGACAAATGATGCTTCATCAAAACTTGGCTTTCGGAACCTTATTGTTTTGTTTGTTGAAAAACCATATTGCTCTTTTGGAATTCCTAGAAAATTATAATCCATTTTATTATTAAAATTTTTATCCAAATAAATTGAAACTAGATATTTCCCTTTTGGCAGTTTAATTGTTTTATTAAAATATTTTTGGTTAACACTTTCTTTAAACCCATATTTAAATCCATTTTTTGATTCTGAACTATCTGATTTGTTAGAATTAAATGCATTAGAATCTGTCCATATTGCAATGAATAAATTACCCTTAGACTTAATGTTTTTGATATTTAATGTGATATTATAAGATTCTATATAGTCTTGACAACTTAAGCTTGTTATATTTAAAATAAAAAATAGATATAAAAAAAACCTCATAACAAAATAAATTATTAGTGACCCAGGGAGGATTCGAACCTCCAACCGTCAGAGCCGAAATCTGATATTCTATCCAGTTGAACTACTGGGCCGATTTATTACATTAGTTTAGAGCGAACAATATTAGATATAGTTTTTCCATCAGCTTTTCCCGATAACTTAGTTGATGCAATTCCCATTACTTTGCCCATATCTTTCAATCCCTCTGCTCCAGTCTGATTTATAATTTCAATAATTATTTTTTCTAAGTCTTCTATACTAATTTGAGCTGGTAAAAACCTTTCAATTATCTTAGACTGTCTAATTTCAACGTCTGCAAGTTCTAGCCTATTTTGTTTATTATATATCTCAGCACTTTCTTTTCTTTGTTTAACCAGTTTTTGAAGAATTTTAACTTCTTCTGATTGACCAACATTTCTTTCTGAACCTTTTTGGGTTTGTGCTAATAAAAGTGCTGACTTAATTGCTCTTAAAGATTCTAATTCACTCGCATTCTTTTCTTTCATTGCTGAAATAATTGAACTAGATATTTTGTCTATCAATTTCATATATTTTTAGTTTTAATCTACGTTATCATGTAAAAACGAATTGTTAGTTCGTAAATTAATTTCTCCATTAGAATCTTCACTGACAACTGTTCTGGAAGATTTAAATTGATCCACATTATCTAAACTAACACCAGCTCTTTTAAAAGCAGGTTCGTTTTCCATAGATATAATATTATTAGCTTTTGCAAAATTGTAATTATATTCCTTCAGTTTTATTTTTCTTTCTTCAGTTCGTTTAGACAATCCATCAGCAATGGAACTATTTAAAGGATTTAAAACAATTTCTTTATTATCAATATTTATATCAGACAACGAAGGTTCAGTCAATTTACTTTCAATTTCATAATCGTCAATACCAGATTTATTAGCATTTATTCCATTAACTTCAGTTACAGGGATGATATGAACCGGGTTATTAACTTCTATTTCATTTACATCTTCAATTAACTCGTGAACAATCTTGTCTGATTCAATTATTTGTTTTTTTAATGGCATATCAAAGTCAAAAGAAACTTGATCAATAGGTTCAACCTCCTCTGGCTTAATAACTTCAATTTTATTTACATTAACAGGTATATCATTAATTTCAATTTCATCTTCACTAATTGTTAAATTCAACTCTTCATAATCTATATGAATATCATTTATTAATTTAGAGTTTTCTGAATTTTCAATTTCGGAATTTGTGTTTTTAAAATCAATAGAATTTGAGGCAAAATCAAATTGTAAAGAATCCTTTTTCTTTGTAAGAATATCAGAGCTGAGATTATGAACATATCCGCTATTTTCATCAAGATTATGAATTATTTTTTTTGGGTCGGAATGAATAATTTCATCTTGTTGATTTGGATCAAAACCTGTTGCGATTACAGTTACAGAAATTGAATTTTCTAAACTCAAATCTTCACCTACTCCCATTATAATATTTGCTCCATGTCCAGCTTTTTCTTGGATGTAATCATTTATAAGACCAATTTCATCTATAGTTATTTCTTCTTTACCTGAAACAATGAGTAATAACACATTTTTTGCTCCGGTAATTCTGTTATCATTTAATAATGGTGAATCAAGAGCAGAAGAAATAGCTTCAATCGACCTTTTACTACCAGAGGCAGTAGAAGAACCCATAATAGCATTTCCACTATTAGATAATACAGTTTTAGCATCTTTTAAATCAATATTTTGAGTATAGTGATGCGTAATAACTTCAGCTATTCCTCTGGAAGCAGTTGCTAATACTTCATCTGCTTTTGCAAATCCTTCTTTAAAACCTAAATTTCCGTAAATATCTCTTAAATTATTATTATTAATTACAATTAAAGCATCTACTTCCTTTCTTAATTTTTCGATTCCAGTTTTAGCCTGTTGTCCTCTAATTTTACCTTCAAATTGGAACGGCATAGTTACTATTCCTACAGTTAAAATACCCATCTCTTTAGCTAGTTTAGAGATGACTGGCGCTGCACCAGTACCTGTTCCACCACCCATTCCTGCAGTAATAAAAACCATTTTGGTATTGGTTTCAAGCATTTTCTTTAAATCCTCAAAACTTTCAACAGCTGCCTTTTCTCCAATTTCAGGATTAGCTCCAGCTCCTAAACCCTCAGTTAACGAAATACCAAGTTGAATTTTATTTTCAACCTTACTGTATTCTAAAGCTTGTGAATCAGTATTACAAACAACAAAATCAACTCCCTTAATCCCTTTGGAGTGCATATAATTTATAGCATTACTTCCACCACCACCAACTCCAATGACTTTTATTACATTACTTTGATTTTTTGGCAAATCAAATGGTAAATTATTTATTTCTGGGTTTAATTGCATAATCTTTAATTTATTCGGCGTTATCTAAAAATGTTTTTATTTTTTCGGTAAACTGTTCAAAAATTGTTAATCTTTCACCTTGATTTGTGTCATCAATTTCTTCAAGTTCATGATTTTCTATATCGTCTTCTTTTTTGTTATTTTTTTTACTAATTTTTGTTGAATTCATTACCAACCCTACTGCTGTTGCATACATAGGACTTGAAATATCTATTGAATTATTTCCAGCCAAATGTTCACTGGGGTGACCTAACCTAGTGTCCATTCCTGTTATGTATTCAACAAGTTGTTTTAGATGTTTTAATTGACTACCTCCGCCTGTTAAAACAATTCCTGCAATTAATTTCTTTTTTTGTTCTTCATGTCCATAATTTTTAATTTCTATATAAACCTGTTCAATTATTTCAACAACTCTAGCATGAATAATTTTTGATAAATTTTTAAGTGTAATTTCTTTTGGATCTCTTCCTCTTAGTCCTGGAATTGAAACAATTTCATTCTCTTTGTTCTCACCTGGCCAAGCAGAACCAAACTTAATTTTTAATAGTTCAGCTTGTTTTTCTATAATAGAACATCCCTCTTTTATATCTTCAGTTATAACGTTTCCTCCAAAAGGTATTACAGAGGTGTGACGAATAATTCCATCTTTAAAAATAGCTAAATCAGTGGTACCTCCTCCAATATCAATTAAAGCAACACCTGCCTCTTTTTCTTCTTGACTCAGAACAGCATCAGAAGAAGCTATCGGTTCTAAAGTAATTCCTTCAAAATCAATCCCAGCACTCTTAATACATCTTGCAATATTTTTAATAGAGGAAACTTGACCAACGACCACATGAAAATTTGCCTCTAATCTACCTCCAAACATTCCAATAGGTTCTTTAATTTCAGCCTGACCATCTACCTTGTAATCTTGAGGCAATACGTGAATTATTTCTTCTCCTGGAAGCATAACTAATTTATAAACTTGATTTATTAGCTTATCTAAATCTTCATTATCAATAACCGTATCAGGATTAATCCTTGTTATGTAATCACTATGTTGTAGACTTCTTATGTGTTGACCTGCAATACCAACAATAACTTTATCAATTTTTTCAGATGAATTTAGTTCAGCTTCACTAACAGCTGATTGAATAGACTGGATAGTTTGAGTGATATTATTTACTACTCCACGATGAACACCTAGACTTTTAGATTTACCTATTCCAATAATTTTTAATTTATCGTACTCATTTAATGAGCCAATTAAAGCAACTATTTTAGTTGTACCTATATCTAATCCAACAAATAAATTTTTTTTGTCCATATTTATTTTCTTTGTATTATAACTTGATTTTTAAAATCAAGATTAACAGATCTCAAACTATCTAACAAACCTGAGGAATAAACAGTATTAAAAAATGCTTTATAATTTTTAAATTTTAATATATAATTTTCATTACTATTTAAATTCAAATTATAATGAAAACCGTCAATATTAAATATTAATTTATTTTTTGATTTAGTTAATCCGGCAATATGTTTTGATAAAAATTCATCATTTTTAATGTATTTACCTAAATCTCCTAACATTTTTAAATCACTTGAATCTACTCTACTTAAAATAATTGGTGTTTCTTCTGAGAAATTTTTTGATAATGGCATTTTTTTTCCATCAGCGTCAATATAATATTTGTCTCTTAACACTCTAAACACCGGATTTTTTTCTTTAATATTTACTCCTAATTTTCCTTCAACACTTAGTGACACTTCAACTGAACGTACATATTTATTTAATAAAATTGTATGTTCAAGCTCCTTCAAATTTAAATTACTTTTCAAAATTTCATTTGAAAATAATTTACTTTGTATTAACAATTTATTAACCGAATCTTTTGAAATAAATTTAAAGACTGAATCAACATAACTCAAATCATTAAATTCAATACTCCTACTCTGATTTTTATTAAAACTAAATAAGGTCAACAAACTGACTATCAATATTAAAAAAGATATTTTAAGAACATTTAAATTCATATCAATTAAGTATATTATTTTTAATTAATTCAACTTCATCTGCGATATCACCTGCACCCATTATTACAATAACTTCAGATTCAGATTCTTTTAAATAATTTGATAAATCAGATTTTTTTAATACTGATTTATTATTATTATTTATTAATTCTAATAATTTAAAAGAGCTAATGCCTGTTATAGGTTTTTCTCTTGCAGGATATATTTCGGTTAAAATGATATTATCAAATTTTGATAATATTTCTGCAAATTCAGACATAAAATCTCTTGTCCTTGTATATAAATGTGGTTGAAAAATAGCAGTATTTGATTTATCTGGATAAAGGTCTTTTACGGTATCGTAAACGACTTTAATCTCACTTGGATGATGAGCATAATCATCAATAATTATTTTAGGTGCCTTTAAAGCAAAACTAAATCTTCTTTTCACTCCTAAAAATGTAGACAAAGAATTTGTAATGGAGTTATCATCAATATTCAGTTCTCTTCCAATAGCGAATGCTACTAGCGCATTTAAAGCATTATGTTTTCCAAGCATATTAAATTTTATAGAAGCTATTATATTGCCATTATGATTTATATCGAAAAAAGAAGAATAGTTTGTAGCAGAATAATTTGAAATAAAATACTCACAATTGGAACTAAATCCATAAGAAACTCCTCCTAGCAATGTTTTTTCATTTGAAAATAATATCCCTTCAGATTTAATATTATTAATAAATTGAAAAAATGATTTTTTTAATTCTTCTTTAGAATTGTAAATGTCTAAATGATCAGGATCAACAGATGTTACACAAGCTATATTTGGAAATAAAGTGTGAAATGATCTGTCAAATTCATCAGCTTCAACTAAAATAATATCATTACCATTTTGTATTAAATTTGAATTGTAATTTTCAGAAATTCCACCAACAAAAGAAGTAAAGCTTAAGTTATTATCGAAAAAAATATGAGACAAAATTGATGAAGTTGTTGTTTTACCATGAGTCCCTCCAATTGCAATACAAAACTTATCTTCAGAGATAAGCCCAAGTAATTCTGATCTTTTTAAAATCTTATATCCTTTGTCTTTAAAATATTTAAACTCTTTATTATATTGAGAAATAGCAGGAGTATAAACTACTAAAGTATCTGATCTGTTTAAAAACTCAGATGGAATACTTAAAGCATTATCTAGGTAGTGAATTTCAGCCCCCTTTTCAGAAAGTGATTTAGTTATCAAAGAATTTACTTTATCATACCCTGCGACAGATTTGTTTGCGTTAATAAAATAAAAAGCCAACGATGACATACCAATACCTCCTATTCCTAAAAAATAAATTCTATTATAATCTTTTATCATTTTAAAAATTTTATAATATGGTTAACAATATCATATGTGGCTCTAGGTCTTTCATTTTTTTTAATTGAATTCGATAACTTTAATGAATATTCTTCGCTTGAAAATATTTTATCAAAAACTCGATTAAACTTAATATTCAAATCTTTTTCTTTAACAATTTCCGCAGAATTTAAACTTACAAGAGACATTGCATTTTTAGTTTGGTGATCTTCCGACACGTTAGGAGACGGAATAAAAATTACTGGCTTACCAACTATACATAATTCAGAAATTACACTTGCACCAGCTCTTGATATAATAAAATCAGCTGCTTTATAAGCATAGTTCATTTTTTTAATAAATGGCTTAACTTTTATTATATCAGACTCAAGAGATTTATATTTATTGATATAATTATTTCCACATTGCCATAGTATTTGCAGGTCTAATTTTTTAAAATAACTTAAATTCAATTCAATAAATTCATTGATTTTTAGAGCACCTAAACTGCCTCCTAAAACTAATAAAGTTCTTTTATTATAATTTAGATTAAAAAAATCTAATGATAATTCCTTTGTTATTTTCGATATACATATTTCTTTTCTTACGGGATTTCCTGTCAATAATAATTTAGATTTTGGAAAATACTTTTCCATTTTTGAATAAGAAACGCAAATATGATCAACTGACTTAGAAAGGATTCTATTTGTAACACCTGGATATGAATTTTGTTCTTGAATCAAGGTTGGTATCTTTAACTTTGATGCAACATATAAAACAGGTCCACTTGCAAAACCCCCAGTTCCTATTACAAAATCAGGCTTAAATTTTTTAATAATAAAATAAGATTTTATTACACTTGAAATAACTTTTAATGGAATTAACAAATTTGAAAAATGTAATTTTCTTTTAATTCCACTAATCCATAATCCTATAATATCATATCCATGATCTGGAACTTTTTGCATTTCCATTCTATTAGATGAGCCGACAAATAATACTTTATTATTTTCAATCCTTGTAGATAATTCGTCAGCAATTGCAATAGCTGGGTAAATATGCCCACCAGTACCTCCACCTGATATCAAAAACCTACTCTGTTTCACTTAATATGTTTAAAGGATTATCTGTGCTTATAGTCTCAATAGATTCTTTAGAACTTACGCTTAAAACTATCCCAAGTGCTAAGAAAGTCATCCATATAGATGTTCCTCCTGTACTAATTAAGGGCAAAGGCTGACCAGTTACTGGAAAAAGCTGAACAGCAACTCCCATATTAATAAATGCTTGAAAAATTATAGGTAACCCTGCTCCTAATGCTAATAATTGTCCAAAAACAGTATTAGACTTATACGATACTATTATTATTCTAAATAATAGTAAAAGATAAAGAAACAATACGCTAATTGCTCCGATTGTCCCATATTCTTCAGTGATTATTGCATAAATAAAATCGGATGTACTTTGGGGAAGAATATTTTTCATTGAACTTTTTCCTGCTCCAACACCAAACATCATTCCAGAAGCTATTGCAGATTTAGCTCTTAAGATTTGATAATTATTTTCTGAATTCTCAGATGATGAAAAGTTTTCAATTCTACTTACCCAAGTATCTATTCTGTTAGGCATTAGATCAGGATAATTTTTAATTGTTAAAAAGAAGAGTGAAAAAAGTATTATTCCAGAAAAGCCTATACCTAATAAATATTTGAAAGGATATCCTCCAATGAAAATTAATGTAATTATCAACAGAAATATCATAGCAGCAGTTGAAAAATTTGAAGGTAAAATTAAAAACACGACTAATATAATTGGAATCCATAAAGGGATTATGGTTTTAAAAAAGCTTATATTTTTGTTATAATTTTTAGACAAATAAAATGAGACATACACCATTAGAACCACTGTAGCCATTGATGATGGCTGAAAAGACAATCCAATAATTGGTAATTTAATCCATCTACTTGCATTAGCTCCGTCAATTACACTGCCTTGTAAAGAAGTAAAAAGTAAAACAGTTATAATGAACGGTAATGCTAGCTTTGACAATCCTTTAAAATATTTATAAGGAATCAAATGAGTACCGTACATTATTAAAATACCTACTATTATAATTGCAAAATGTTTTAAAACATTTGATACAACAAAACTATTTCCAAAATTTGAACTCGCACTGTAAACTGGTAAAAAAGAAAAAACTGCCAAAAATATAACTATTGACCAAATTATTTTATCACCTCTAATTTTTTCTAAAAATAAATTCATTATAATTTTCTAACAGCTTCCTTAAATTGATTACCTCTATCTTCATAATTTTTGAATAAATCAAAACTTGAACAAGCTGGTGACAATAAAACACTATCTTTTGATTCAGCAATTTTATATGCGTTTTTTACAGCTTCAATCATATTACCATTTTCTATAATTAAATCTACAAATGGTGAGAATGATTCAATAATTTTAGAGTTATCAATTCCTATACAGATAATTGCCTTAACCTTTTCCCTTACTAAAGGAATTAAGTCCTCATAATTATTTCCTTTATCAACTCCTCCCACAATCCAAACAGTAGAGGATTTCATCGAGTCTAACGCATAATAAACAGCGTTAACATTAGTAGCTTTTGAATCATTTATATATTTTACTTTTTGAATAGTCAATACATGTTCGAGTCTATGATTTATAGATTGAAAATTTCCTAACGATTCCCTTATTTTTTGATCACTAATGTTTAGAATTTTTGCCACAGTTGCGGCAGCCATACTATTTTGAACATTATGTTTTCCTTTAATAGATAAATTTTCAATTGGTATCATAAAATTGGTATTATTTATATTAGAATTAATATTGTCATTTTCAACATAGGTAAGATTATCTTGACTACTATTTGTAAATGAAAATGGGATTTTTATAGAGTTAATATTTCTATTACTTAGTTCGGAATTGATTTTATCATCATCATTATTATAAATAAAATAATCTGATGATGACTGTTTGGAAATTATTTTAAATTTTGAATTAACATAGTTCTGAAAACTTGAGTCATATCTCTCCAAATGATCAGGTGTTAAGTTGGTGATTATTGAAATAAAAGGATTAAAATCGATTACATCATCTAGTTGAAAACTACTGAGCTCTAACACTACGTATTTAAAGTTGTTTTCAGCTGTTAAAAAAGAAAAACTATTACCAATATTTCCAGCTAATCCAACACTTTTTCCAGAACTTTTAAGAATATGATATATTAAAGAGCATGTAGTTGTTTTACCATTAGATCCAGTAACTCCAATTAGAATTGAATTTGTAAATCTAAAGGCAAATTCAATTTCTGAGATTACTGGAATATTTTTAGATTTTATTTTAAGAATTATATCGGAATTATTAGAAACACCAGGACTTTTGATAACCTCCTTGGCATTAAAAAACTTATTTAGAGTATGCCCTCCTTCTTCATAATTAATTTGATTGTCATCTAATATTTTTTTATATTTTTTTTCTATAGTATTAAATTCTGATAGAAAAACATTGTAACCTTTCTTACTAGCTAAATATGCAGCTCCAACTCCACTTTCTCCACCTCCAATAACAATAATACTATTTTTCATTATTATCTTAGTTTTAAGGTTATTAATGAAAGTATTGCTAATAAAATTCCTATTATCCAAAATCTAACAACAATTTTGCTCTCGTGTAAACCTAATTTTTGGTAATGATGATGAATAGGTGACATAAGAAAAATTCTTTGTCCAACCCCATTTTTTCTCTTTGTATATTTAAAAAAAGTAACCTGAATTATTACAGATAAAGTTTCGATTAGGAAAACTCCACAAATAAGTGGGAGTAATAATTCTTTTCTTACAATTATTGCGATAACAGCAATAATACCACCAATTGTAAGACTTCCAGTATCACCCATAAAAACTTGAGCTGGAAAAGTATTATACCATAAAAACCCAATAAGAGCTCCAATAAAAGATGAAATAAAAATAACTACCTCACCAACTCTAGGAATATACATTATGTTCAAATATTCTGAAAATATTATATTTCCAGAAACCCATGCAAAAACTCCTAAAGTTATAGTAATAATAACCGAAGAACCCGCCACTAATCCATCGATTCCATCTGTTAAATTAGCACCATTAGAAACTGACGTAATTATTAAAATAACAAACAATACAAAAACAACAACGCTAATACTTTTGCTTTCGTTTGGAGTTAAAGAATTGAAAAACGAATAATCAAATTCATTGTCTTTTAAAAAGGGTACTGTAGTTTTTGTTGACTTATATTCATCATTACTTATAATTTGTGAAATATTATTTGAATCTATATT
>TARA_B110000503_G_scaffold84886_1_pt1 | contig 11172 bp, 10 predicted proteins | sample TARA_B110000503 | Tara Oceans TARA_B110000503 (sample SAMEA4397472) | marine metagenome | biome: Polar Biome; feature: [SRF] surface water layer (ENVO:00010504); material: water (ENVO:00002006), including particulate matter (ENVO:01000060) such as... | depth 5 m
AAAAGGATTAGTGCTTTAAAAGTATAGACTATGAATCACTTTAGGCTTTATAACTTGTTAACATAAAATAAAAGCCGCTACTGTGCGTTTTATTGGCCTTGCTCAAACCCTATATTTTAACGCCAGGTATATCTTGGGGGCCATTAACCGCTGCAACTTCCTACGCTTGCCTTCAATTACCTTAACCTGCTCTTAGGCTTTAGTATTAAAAGCGTAAACCGCCATCTAGTTCTATTAAGCGACCATTCATATAGTCATTTTCGATAATAAAAATGGCGGCTGCCGCCAGTTCACTCCGATCACCTAAGCGCCCTAACGGAATAACCTTCTCAATGCGCTCAAGGGCTTCGGGTTTCATCGCCGCGGTCATGTCTGTAGCGATGACGCCTGGGGCGATACCCACTGCACGAATGCCATAGCGTTTTAGTTCACCAGCCCAAGTAGCCACAAGGGCTGCAACACCGGCTTTGGTGGCCGCATAGTTACTTTGTCCAATGTTACCGGCCTTAGCAATGCTAGAGAGATTTATAATAACCCCACCATTGCCTGCCTTTGCCATCGCCGCTGCTCCTTCACGTGCACATAAAAAGGTGCCAGTAAGGTTAACATCAATCACTGATTGCCACTGGTTTAAGCTCATCTTGCTTTGTAATTCGCCATCTTTAAATTTAATCAGCATGCCGTCACGCAGTAAGCCTGCATTATTAACTAAGCCATCTAAACGGCCAAAATCAGCGACCACTTGCTCGAATAAAGCCTCTACTTCGGCTTCTTGGGTAATATTACACACATAACCCTTGGTGTTATTGCCGCACATGGAAACCGCAGAATTGATCGCGTCTGGGTCGAGATCAACTAAAGCACACACGCCACCTTTGCCCGTAATGGCTTGACCAATGGCTAAACCTAAACCGCGGGCGGCACCGGTAATGACAAATACCTTACCGTCAATATTCATAAAACTAGGCCTTTTTGTGGGCATAATGTTGATAAATACTGGAAAAATCTAACTCACCATAACCAGCTTCTCCGTGTTGCTTGAACAATTTTGATGCTTGCTGGCCCATGGGCACTGAGGAATCAGATGCTTGGGCTGCAGCCAGGGCCAAACCTAAATCTTTGTTCATCAAGTCCACCATAAAACCCCCTTGGTAGTCTTTGCTAGCGGGTGTGCCTGCCATTACACCAGGTACTGGATTATAAATTTCTAAAGCCCAATTTCGACCCGAACTTTTCACCATAATGTCTGATAATACGCTGGCATCTAAGCCATTTTCCACACCCATACGCAAAGCCTCAGCCGTGCCTGCCATGAGCACGCTCAAGAGCATGTTATTACACATTTTGGCCACTTGCCCAGCACCTGAGGCACCCGCATGAAAGATGTTTTTACCCATGGCCTTGAGAATGGGTTGAGCCTGTTCAAACGCGGCGTGTTCACCGCCTACAATAAAGCTTAAAGTGCCTGCTTTAGCGCCAGCCGTTCCACCTGAAACTGGAGCGTCAATGAAACCGATGCCTAAATCATGAGCAGCAAGCCCCACCAAACGGGCTGTTTGCGCATCGATGGTACTGGAATCAATTACTAAGGAATCCTTAGGTAAGTGCTTTAAAAGCCCACCATTACCCTGTTCATCGCCTAGATATAAGCCCGCCACGTGTCGTCCAGCAGGCAACATGCTAATCACAATTTGGCTGCCAATCACCGCCTCAAAAGCCGAACTGGCAGCAACACCACCGGCCTTAACAAATTCATCCAATGCAACCTGCACCAGGTCAAAAGCGATTACTGCATGCCCCGCCTTAACTAAATTAGCAGCCATTGGGCCACCCATATTGCCTAGTCCTATAAATGCTATTTGTGCCATATCCCTTGTCCTATAATTTAATCAAAACAATACCCAGTAATCATGAAAAATGGGCTGGTGCCACATGATCAGTGGTAAAAAACTCATCAATCCAAGTGCTCGGTATTTCTTCAACCGTATGATAACGCCAGTTAGGCTTGCGATCCTTGTCAATCAGAAGCGCCCTCACACCTTCTTTAAACTCACCCAATCGTGTGGCGTTAACGCCTAAGATGTATTCTTGTAACAGTGCATCAGCTACGTTAGTGAAGCCTGCGTTAAATGCGCGGTAAAATAGATGTAAGCTAGTAGGTGAGCCATGTTCCATGGTCTGTATGGCTTTATCTAACCATTTATCCTGACCTTTCAACAACACTAAACTGGCCACGATACCAGCAAGGCTGGGTTGCTTCAGCGCCGCCCTAATGTTTAATCGGTGAGTGTCTATATTAGATACTTGAGAAGTGCTCTGGGCCTTCGTTTCCAACCGCAGCATGAGTGCTTGTGAAGCGGCTAAAGTGTCTGTGTAGGATTGACGAGGCATGACCGTTAGCGACTGCATAAGCTGTTGATAGTCGTCATCGTTTACTAACGCGTCCAATAAGCCCAATTGGCGCGCATCAGTGCCATTTAACATGGCCCCAGTAAGGCCTATAAATAGCCCCAGACCCTCTGGCACCTGCCGCAAGAAATAGCTGGCTCCTACATCTGGAAACAAGCCTATGGTGATTTCTGGCATAGCTAACCGGCTTGAGTGGGTGCCAATACGCATGGCTGCGCCCTGTAACAACCCCATACCTCCACCAATCACGTAACCACTGCCCCATACCAGTAAGGGGGTAGACAAGCGGTGCAGCATTAGGTCCAAGGCGTATTCATGATTAAAAAAGGTTTCACCTATGTGCAGATTACCTTGGTTAATCTCGTGATATAACTGCCGCACATCGCCTCCAGCACAAAATGACTTAGTCCCAGAGCCCCGCATCACAATAGCAATCACGTTTTCATCTGCTTCCCACACTGGCACATGCTGTAATAACAAATCAACCATGGCACCATTGAGGGCATTAAGGGCGTCAGGGGCGTTGAGTGTCACTTCAACCACTTGCTGCCCTGCCGCAGTGGTATGGGCCTGCACTAGCAATGGCCCATTATTTAATACCGTTATCATTATGAATTAGTCCACTGAGGCTTACGTTTTTCCAAAAAGGCTTGCACCCCCTCTTTTTGGTCATTGCTGTTGAACAAGTTTACAAACTCATCTCGTTCCCTAGCCATGCCCACAAACATAGGTTGAGTGCGTGCATTTTGAATTAAGCGTTTACAGGCAGCAACACTAGTGGGACTTTGGCGTTCACTATTGTGGGCCCATTGCATAGCCTGTTCTAAGGCTTGCCCTTGCTCGGCTACGGCTTCAACTAAACCAATGTCTAGGGCTTGTTGCGCGGTCACTTTTTCACCACACAGAATCATTCGTTTAGCCCAACCCTCTCCCACCAACCAGGCCAAGCTTTGAGTTCCTCCAGCGCAGGGCAACAAACCAACAGCAGCTTCAGGTAAAGCCATTTGGGCTTGGCTTTCGGCGATACGTAAATCGCAGGCTAACGCTACCTCTAAACCACCACCCATGGCATAACCATTAATAGCAGCAATAGTTAAGCCTCTAAACTGACTGAGCACTTCAAAGGCTCGGCCAAAAGCGGTCGACATGTCTGCAGCTGTTTGTTTGTTCCCATCGGCAAACAGCTTAAGATCAGCCCCTGCAGAGAAAAACTTCTGCCCCTCGCCAGTGATCACTAAGCTATAAATATTGGTATCAGCATTAAATCCGTGTATCAGTTCTGCCAAGGCATCTAAACTGTCACGAGTCCATGTATTGGCCGGTGGATTACTCATGGTAATGACCGCAACATGGCCTTCAATGGTATAGGGTATTGATGTATGCATAGTTAAATCCAGTAATCGATAAGCGGTTATAAAATAGCCTGAGCATTGGTGAGCAAAATACGGCGGGCAATAATAACCCGCATAATGTCATTGGTGCCTTCTAAAATGCGATGCACCCGTGAGTCCCGCAGATAGCGTTCCATGGGGTATTCTTTCATATAACCGTAACCGCCAAAGCACTGCAGGGCTTCATCACACACCTGATAGCCTACATCAGTCGCAAAGCGTTTGGCCATAGCACAATAAGTGGTGGCATCTGCATCTTTATTGTCGAGCTTAAAAGCTGCCAAACGCACCATTTGACGGGCTGCAACCAGCTCTGTATTCATGTCTGCAAGCTTAAACTGCAGGCCTTGAAAAGTTGCAATTGGCTTGCCAAATTGTTGACGCTCGTTGACATAGGATAAAGCCTCAGTTAATGCTTGTTGGGCGGTGCCTAAGCCCACTGTGGCAATGTTAATACGCCCCCCATCTAAGCCTTGCATGGCGATGCTAAACCCATCGCCTTCATGGCCCAACAAGTTTTCTACGGGCACCCGCACTTGGTCAAAGTTAATGGCTCGGGTGGGCTGTGCATTCCAACCCATCTTGTGTTCCTTGCGGCCGAAACTGATGCCCTCCGTGGCAGCATCAACCACAAAAGCTGACACCCCTTTAGCGCCTAGCTCTCCAGTTCTAGCCATGACAATTAATATGTCGGTGTCACCAGCCCCAGATATAAATATCTTATTACCACTAATGACATAGCCATTGCCAGTGTTTACAGCCCGAGTGGTTAACGCAGCCGCATCAGAGCCAGCGTTAGGCTCTGTTAGGCAGTAGGAGGCTAATAGCTCACCACTGGTTAGCTTAGGCCCATAGGCCTCTTTGCTAAGGTCTGTGGCAAACTTAGACACCATCCATGTGGCCATGTTATGAATCGTCAGCATGGCTGTGGTAGTGGTACACCCCATAGCTAACTGTTCGAAAATTAGCGACGCATCCAGTCGAGATAAACCTAAACCACCAATTTCTGGGTCACTGTATAAACCACAAAAACCTAACTTACCGGCCTGCTTCAACGTGTCTATGGGGAAAATAGCCTCAGCATCCCAGCGCGCTGCATGGGGGGCTAGTTCGTTAACAGAAAACTGTTGAGCTAACGCCACATAAGCTAATTGGTCTTCATTTAAATCAAAGTTCATATTTATTCCTAGCTAAAACAGCCCTGCACACACATCGCGGCAAAGACCTAAGCCGCCACCCTAAGAAGTGGCCTTAGTTTAATCGCAGTGGTCCTATGTTCCTGTAACCCTGCAACTATGCCACCCGACTGAGTATGGCTAGACCAGTTCTATGGCAACGGCAGTCGCTTCACCACCGCCGATGCACAAAGCGGCTACACCGCGTTTAAGACCTTGGTTCTTTAACGCCGTCATAAGGGTCAAAATAATGCGCGACCCCGTGGAACCAATGGGGTGCCCTTGCGCACAAGCGCCGCCATACACATTAACTTTACTCGCATCCAAGCCAAGCTCCTGAATTGCCAACATAGTGACCATGGCAAAGGCTTCGTTAATTTCAAACAGGTCTACATCTTCAACTTGCCAATCTATTTTTTTCAACAAACCTTGCACTGCACCGATTGGCGCTATTGTAAATTCACCGGGTTCTCTGGCGAAACTTTGCACCCCCAATATACGGGCCGCAGGTGTTAAGTGGTTATGCGCCACCGCTGCTTCACTGGCCAGCACTAGGGCCGATGCACCATCCGAAATAGAGCTTGCGTTAGCTGCGGTGATGGTGCCATCCTTTTTAAAGGCTGCGCGTAAATGGGGAATCTTATCAATGCGAGCTTGGCCTGGTTGCTCATCAATGCAAACCGTCACCGTGCCCTTGTGGGTGGTCATTTCAACGGCTTCAATTTCGCTTTCTAACAGCCCGTCAGTGATGGCGGCATTGGCTTTAAATAATGAGCCAATAGCAAAATCATCCATCGCTTCACGGGTTAAACCAAACTTGTCAGCAGTGGTTTGAGCAAAACTGCCCATTAAGCCACCTTCATAAGCGTCTTCTAAGCCATCAAGAAACATATGGTCTAACATCTGCCCATGCCCCATACGCATTCCCTGGCGTACTTTAGGTAGCAAATAGGGTGCATTAGTCATGCTTTCCATGCCACCACAAATCATAATTTCGGCAGAACCTGCCTTTATTGCGTTATAGCCCATAATGGTGGTTTGCATACCAGAACCACACATTTTGTTAACTGTAGTACAAGGTGTGCTTTTGGGTAGCCCTGCGCCTAAAGCGGCTTGCCGAGCTGGGGCCTGACCTTGGCCCGCCGCTAATACGCAACCCATGTAGACTTCGCTCACCTGCGCTGGCAATACCTTCGCCCGCGTTAAGGCGCCGGAGATAGCCACCGAACCCAATTGTGATGCGGTCTGACTTGCAAGGCTGCCGCCAAGGCCTCCCATAGGCGTTCGGCTACCAGCAACGATGTAAACATTTTGACTCATTTTAGGGGCTCCAATAAAGCAAATTTAAGGCAATCAATATTTTGCTTGACCTTTACGTTAACGTCAATCAAAATATGCACTAATAAAATAATACATAGCCATTATCCATGTCATCCACTAGATACACCATTAGCCAATTGTCGCAAGAGTTTGGCATCACCACGCGAAGTATCCGTTTTTACCAGGATCAAGGGCTTTTGTCCCCAGAGCGTGATGGCCAAAAACGAATTTACACGGCCCATGACAGAACCTGGTTAAAACTCATTTTACGGGGCAAACGACTTGGCCTGACCCTTGCTGAAATACGCCAAATTCTAGACTTGTACGATTCTTCTGCAAGCAATAATGACCAGCAACTATTGGCTTTTATTGACAAGATAAACACCAGAAAAGCCGCTTTAAGGCAACAAATGCAAGACATTAAGGCACTAGAAGAAGAACTAAATATAGCCGAACAGCGCTGTAAAAAGGCCCTTTCCAGCAATTATTCCTTGGAGTCTCAGCCATGAACAGCACCTACACCAGCCTCAACTTCGACTTAGGCGAAACCAATGACCTGTTAAGGCAACAAATCAATCAATTTGCGGCCACAGAAATTGCACCTTTGGCGCAAGCCACAGATCTCAACAATGAATTTCCTAGCCCATTGTGGAAAAAAATGGGTGCCATGGGCTTGTTAGGCATCACCTGCGATGAACAGTATGGTGGCGCTGGAATGGGTTATCTATCCCACACTATCGCGATGGAAGAAATTAGCCGCGCGTCAGCGTCTATCGGTCTAAGCTATGGCGCACACTCTAACCTTTGCATCAATCAGATTCATCGACATGGCACCGACCTGCAAAAAACCAAGTACCTGCCTAAACTCATTAGTGGCGATCATGTTGGCGCGTTAGCCATGAGTGAAGCTGGTTCGGGTTCAGACGTAGTGAGCATGCAGCTTAAAGCTGAGCTCAAAGGTGATCACTATGTGCTTAACGGTCATAAAATGTGGATCACTAATGGCCCAGATGCCAATACCTATGTGATCTACGCAAAAACCGACACTAAGGCTGCAGCCAAGGGCATTACCGCATTTATCGTTGAACGAGATCACCCTGGATTTAGCCGTTCAAAAAAACTCGACAAACTCGGTATGCGTGGCTCCAATACCTGTGAATTAGTGTTTATTGATTGCCATGTACCGGTGGAAAATATCCTCGGGCAACTCAACGGTGGCGTGCGGGTGCTCATGAGCGGTCTAGACTATGAGCGCGTGGTGTTATCAGGTGGCCCCTTGGGCATTATGCAAGCATGTATGGACGTGGTTGTACCTTATGTCCACCAGCGTAAGCAATTTGGCCAAGCCATTGGTGAGTTTCAATTAATCCAAGGCAAACTGGCCGACATGTACACTCAAATGAATGCGGCTAAGTCTTATGTATACAACGTAGCTAAGTCCTGTGACAGAGGCGAGACCACACGCAAAGATGCGGCGGGTGCCATTCTCTACTCGGCCGAGTTAGCTACTAAAATGGCCCTCGATGCAATTCAACTTTTGGGCGGCACTGGCTACACCAATGAGTGCCCAACTGGACGCTTGTTGCGTGATGCCAAGCTGTATGAAATTGGTGCTGGCACTTCGGAGATCAGACGCATGCTGATTGGCCGAGAACTATTTAACGAGAGTCACTGACATGGCGACCTTAGGTAATCCTGTGCACCAAAGTGCCGAGTTTAAAGCGCGTACCCAAGCCATGCAGACCTTGGTAGACGACTTAGAGTTGCAAGTGGCACAATTACACTTAGGCGGGGGTGAAAAGCACCAAGCTAAACACCTGGGCCGCGGTAAACTGCTTGCCCGCCAACGCATTGATGCTTTGCTAGATAGAGGATCACCCTTCTTAGAAATAGCCCAATTAGCTGCCCATGAAGTTTATGATGCGCCTGTGCCTAGCGCCGGCATCGTCTGTGGGGTTGGCATGGTGAGTGGTCGCCATTGCATGATCATTGCCAATGACGCCACGGTCAAAGGGGGCACCTACTTCCCCCTCACCGTAAAGAAGCATTTACGCGCCCAAGATATTGCCCTACAAAACAACCTGCCCTGCATTTACCTAGTCGATTCTGGCGGTGCTAACCTGCCCCAACAAGATGAAGTGTTCCCAGACAAATTACATTTCGGGCGCATTTTTTATAATCAGGCCACCATGTCTGCCCAAGGTATCCCTCAAATTGCAGTGGTCATGGGCTCCTGCACCGCTGGTGGAGCCTACGTGCCAGCCATGTCTGATGAGTCCATCATCGTGCAGCAACAAGGCACTATTTTTCTTGCCGGACCACCTTTAGTCAAAGCAGCTACTGGCGAAGAAGTGAGCGCCGAAGAACTGGGCGGTGCAGACTTGCATTGTCGCACTTCTGGAGTGGCTGATCATTACGCAGAATCAGACCAACATGCCCTACTCATTGCCCGCCAATGCATTGCAAACTGCCCCCAACCTGAAAGTCATGGTTTACTGCGTAAGCCCAGCCTGCCGCCACGCTATTCGGCTGCAGAATTATATGGACTAGTGGGTACAGACCTGCGCAAGCCGTTTGACGTGCGTGATGTCATTGCCCGGCTGGTAGACGATTCTCAATTTGATGAATTTAAAGCCTTATATGGCAGCACCCTAGTGTGTGGCTTTGCCCATATTGATGGTTACCCCGTGGGCATCATCGCCAATAACGGGGTGTTATTCTCTGAGTCCGCCCAAAAAGGTGCTCATTTCATTGAATTATGTTGCCAGCGTCACATGCCCCTGATTTTCTTACAAAACATTACTGGCTTTATGGTGGGCAAGAAATATGAAGCCGAAGGTATAGCCAAACATGGCGCCAAAATGGTCATGGCAGTGGCTTGTGCCAAGGTGCCTAAATTCACAGTAATTATTGGTGGCAGTTATGGGGCTGGAAATTACGGCATGTGTGGTCGGGCCTTTGAACCTAACTTTCTGTGGATGTGGCCCAACAGTCGTATTTCCGTCATGGGCGGTGAACAAGCCGCTGGAGTGCTAACCCAAGTTAAACGTGAGCAGCTAGCAGCCCAGGGTGATGACTTTTCAGACGCCGATGAACAGGCCATGCGTCAACCTATACTGGCCCAATATGAACATCAAGGTCACCCCTACTATGCCAGTGCGCGCTTATGGGATGACGGTATTATCGACCCAAAAGACACCCGTAACGTCTTGAGCATGGCCCTAGCCACCGCTCTTAATAAACCGGCACAAGAAACGCGCTTTGGCGTGTTTCGCATGTAAATGCCACAGGGAAGCACTTTCTATGACTGCAACTAACAAGCAAAACAACAGCCAAGTGTTATGCACTGTGAGTGACCAGGGCATTGCCACACTCACTCTGAACCAACCCCAAAAACACAATGCTTTTGATAACCTCATCATCCAGCAGTTAATCACCCAACTAAAAGTTCTGGCAGAACTAGCAGATCTGAGGGCTTTAATTATAACAGGTACTGGTGCAAGTTTTTCTGCCGGTGCTGACCTGGCTTGGATGCAGCGTGTGGCACACTATGACAGCGCTGAAAACCTAGCCGATGCTAACCAATTAGCCCAACTCATGGAGTTGCTCAACAGCTTCCCCAAACCTACTCTGGCGTTAGTTAATGGCGCTGCCTTTGGCGGCGCGGTGGGGCTCATCGCCTGCTGCGACAGCGTCATTGCCCAACACAATGCTAATTTTTGCTTAAGTGAAGTGCGTATCGGCCTGATTCCAGCGGTCATCAGTCCCTTTGTAGTGAATAAAATAGGCGTCTCATTGAGCCGCCATCTAATGACCAGCGCGGCGATGTTTAGTGCTGACCAAGCCATGAGCTATGGCTTAGTTCATCAAGTGGTTGATGCCACTGAGTTAGAGCCAGCTAAGCAACAGTGGATTAAGCTCAGTTTGGGTAACAGCCCAGAAGCTGTAGCACACATAAAAAGCCTGTTAGCCCTAATCAACAGAGCCTCTCCCTTAGCTAAGGATAACTTAGCTAATACCCGAAGCCACACCACCCAAGCCATTGCCAGCATTCGCGTAAGCCCCCAAGGACAAGCCGGCGTGAAGGCCTTTTTAGACAAAACGGCTACACCTTGGTGTCCCTAGAAAAAACAGGAAACAATGATGTTGAAATCTGTTGTTATTGCTAACCGAGGAGAGATTGCCTGCCGCGTTATACGCACCGCAAAAGCCTTAGGTATGCGCACTATTGCCGTCTACTCCGATGCGGATACTAACGCCTTGCATGTCAGGCAGGCAGACGAAGCATGGTACCTTGGGCCTGCTGCTGCTGCAGAAAGTTATTTGCGGGCTGATAAAATCTTAGCCATCGCCCAACAAGCCAAGGCAGATTGCATTCATCCTGGCTATGGTTTTCTGTCTGAAAATGCCAGTTTTGTAGCAGCGTGTCAGGCCCTAGGCATTGTTTTTATTGGCCCTGATGTGCCTGCCATAGAACAAATGGGCAGTAAAAGTGCTGCTAAAAATATTATGACGGACGCCGGCATACCCTTAGTGCCTGGCTACCATGGGGCAGATCAAAGGGCTGAATTATTGCACCAAGAAGGCAATAAAATGGGCTATCCCCTGCTCATTAAAGCCGTGGCTGGTGGCGGTGGCAAAGGCATGCGTGTGGTTGAGACCAGTGCCGATTTTATCAACCAACTCACAGGCGCTCGTCGCGAGGGTTTGGCCAGCTTTGGCAATGATGATGTGCTCATTGAGAAGTACCTTGCGGCCCCTCGTCATGTAGAAGTGCAAGTGTTTTGTGACCGTCATGGCAATGGTGTGTATCTGGGCGACCGCGACTGTTCTGCCCAACGGCGCCATCAAAAGGTCATCGAAGAAGCCCCTGCGCC
>TARA_B110000503_G_scaffold28138_2_pt1 | contig 11171 bp, 9 predicted proteins | sample TARA_B110000503 | Tara Oceans TARA_B110000503 (sample SAMEA4397472) | marine metagenome | biome: Polar Biome; feature: [SRF] surface water layer (ENVO:00010504); material: water (ENVO:00002006), including particulate matter (ENVO:01000060) such as... | depth 5 m
GCCACCTCCATCCGTTTGATAATTATAAGCTAAAAAATCAACTTCATAGGTTTCTTGATTTATCCAATATCGATACTCGTCCTGAAAATCCTCACCACCTCCGTCTTTTTGAAAGGTTACTTTAATTGACCAATAAGATTTATCGTTCACTATTACAGAACCGTTTATTTCTTTAATAACAGCAGCGTCCTGAAGTGGTTTTGGAAGTTGAAAAAAATACATTACAGCGTTTAAGGAATTGGAATAAACCCTTTGAATACTGTCTGAAAGTTGGGTAGAAACATCATCCAAATAACGTTTCAAAGGATCATTTGATGTCATTATATCTTTTACTTCAACCCCATTTCGAGTTGTTAATCTTGAATAAGAATAAAAAGAAGGCCTGCGAATTAACTCATAGTGATACTCCCTAAAATCAAAGTTAATAGAAAAAATAGGGGTATCAAATCCAGAAACTTGAACTGCTTTATGAATAATTTCATCAGTATTTATAGTCTTTGGTGTTTGACAAGCAACTAGTAATAGTAAAATTGGAAAGATGAACTTTGAAAAAGAAAACATTGATAAGTTTATTGATAAAACTAATGAAAAACCAAGAAACTACTAAATTATATCCTTTACATTTGACAAAAATATTGAAACCAATGGAAACCTTAAAAACTTTAATTATTGGAAGTGGACCTGCAGGATATACCGCGGCAATCTATGCAGCTCGTGCTGATCTGAAACCAGTTCTCTATACTGGAATGGAACCCGGAGGACAACTAACTACCACAACCGAAGTTGATAATTTTCCAGGCTATCCTGAAGGAATAGATGGTCCAACAATGATGGTTCAATTGCAGCAACAGGCAGAGCGTTTTGGGACTGAAGTTCGGATTGGGTTTATCAACAAAGTAGAGTTTGCTACCCAAAAAGGAAAAATGCATAAGGCATTTACAGAACAAGGTACTGAAATTCATGCTCAAACCATTATCATTAGTACTGGAGCAACTGCTAAATATTTAGGCCTTCCTAGCGAACAACGATTAAGAGGTGGAGGCGTTTCTGCTTGTGCAGTTTGTGACGGTTTCTTTTATAAAGGTCAAGAAGTTGCTATTGTAGGAGGTGGTGATACTGCTGCTGAAGAAGCAACGTACTTAGCTAAAATATGTTCTAAGGTTACAATGCTTGTTCGTAAAGATGAAATGAGAGCTTCAAAAGTAATGCAACACAGAGTGACAAACACTCCTAATATTGATTTACGCTATAACACAGAAATTGACGAAGTGTTGGGTGAGCAAGTGGTTGAAGGTTTAAGAATGAAAAATAACCAAACCGGAGCCTTGGAGGAAATTCCGATTACTGGATTATTTATTGCTATTGGTCATAAACCAAATACCGAAATTTTTAAAGGTCAATTAGATATGGATAGTGCTGGCTATTTAATTACCAAAAGTAAAACCACAGAAACTAATTTACCTGGTGTATTTGCCTCTGGTGATGTTCAAGATAAAGAATACCGCCAAGCGGTAACAGCTGCTGGTACAGGCTGTATGGCAGCTTTAGATGCAGAACGCTATTTACAAGCGATCTAACTATTTTTTAAGAAAACATTTTATAGCGCTTCAATTAAAACGCTACCGTCTTCCCCCTTCTGATAACCAACTTGGATAGGATTGCAACACACCTCGCAATCTTCAACATATTGACTTTGATTCAGACTAGTATCAAAAAGCATGGAAATAGTTTCCCAACAATACGGACATTGAAAAAAATGCTCCTCCATTACTGTTTAATTATTCTAGAGAAGATTGAAGTTGCTCCCACGTTTCCATAAAATCTTCAAGATCTTTCTTCTTCTTTTGATAGTGATCAAAAAAATTGGGCTGAGCTATGGTTTTGTCATATTCAATTTCTAGCTCAAAATCAATTTCTTTAATTTCCTTTTCAAGTCGCGCAATCTGCCTTTCTAACTTTTCAACTTTCTGTTGTGTAGCTTTTAGTTCCTTTTGCTTTTCATACGTTACCGAATCAGTCTCTTTTTTTTCTTGACGAGCCACTGGCGCTTTCTTTTCTAATTCCTTAAGAGAAGATAATTTTTGGAATTCTAAATACGCATTGATATCACCTAGAAAAGGTTTTACTTCACGATCCTTAAAAGAAACTACTTTTTCACACAAACCCTGAACAAAATCTCGGTCGTGAGAAACTAATATTAACGTCCCAATGAAATTACGTAATGCCTCTTTCAAAACATTTTTTGAAGCGATATCCAAATGATTCGTGGGTTCATCCATAATCAAAACATTGAAGGGCTGCAATAACAATTTACAAAGAGCCAGTCGATTTCGTTCTCCACCAGAGAGCACAGACACTTTTTTATCTACGGTTTCGCCTTGAAATAAAAAGGAACCCAGTAAATCTCTAACTTTAGTTCTGTTCTCTGGAGTAGCAGAATCCTCGGCAGATTCTAAAACTGTTTTTGTTCCGTCCAAATAGGTAGATTGATTTTGAGCGAAATAACCCAGCTGAACATTATGACCAAGATTTACGTTGCCTTCATATGAAATTTCGTCGACTATAATTTTGGCTAGAGTTGATTTTCCTTGACCATTTTGACCAACAAATGCTATTTTTTCTCCTCTTACTACTTGTAAGTTAACCCCATTCAAAACCTGCTTATCACCGTATGCTTTTGAAATATTTTGAGTTTCTAAAATGATTTTTCCTGGCTGATGTGATATCCCAAATTGGAATTTTATTTTTTTATTTTCTTCGGGATCAATTTCAATACGATCAATCTTATCTAATTTTTTAATCAGAGATTGTGCCATGCTGGCTTTAGAAGCCTTTGCTCTAAATCGTTCAATCAACTTTTCAGTTTGCTGAATTTGCTTTTCTTGATTTTTTTGAGCAGCCTGTTGCTGAGCACGTAATTCATGTCGTAATAACATATACTCGGAGTATGACTTTTTAAAGTCAAATATTCTTTGTTGTACTATTTCTATTGTACGATTAGTAACCTGATCGAGAAACATCCTGTCGTGAGAAACCATGACCAAGGCACCTTTGTATTTTCTAAGAAACTGCTCTAACCAAATAATGGATTCGATATCCAAATGGTTGGTGGGCTCATCTAATAAAAGAATATCATTTTCTTTTAATAATAATTTTGCTAATTCAATACGCATTCTCCATCCACCAGAAAAAGTATCTGTTGGAGCATTTAAGTCCTCCATGGAAAATCCTAAACCAAGCAATATTTTTTCTGTCTGTGCTTGATAGTGATAGCCTCCTATCATTTCGTATCGTGTGTTGAGCTCATTGAGTTCATCTAAAATATCCATGTAGACTTGACTTTCAAAATCCTGAGTCTTCGCCATAATATTATGGATTTCCTCCTGACGTTGCTCCACTTTTATAATTTCTTCAAAAGCTAAATAAGCTTCTTCTAAAACTGTACGTCCGTTTTCAAAATCTAAATCTTGAGGGAGATATCCTATTTGACAGTTTTTTTCTAATGCAAATGTTCCTGAAGTAGGTGCGTTTTCCTTAGCTAGTAATTTTAATAAAGTTGATTTACCTGCTCCATTTTTACCAATCAAACCTACTCTGTCTCCTTTTCCCAATCTGAAAGAAATAGAGTCAAAGAGGGTTTCCCCTCCAAAACTAACCGTAATGTTATGTGCATTAAACATCGTTCTTATTTGGATTGCAAAAATAGGTTTCAAAACGATTAATCGCTACCGCTTGAGGCAATACTTTTTCAGAATTAATAAATTCATATAACCAATAGGAAAGCAAAGGTGACATCAGCACTCCACGTGTACCTAAGCCATTAAAAACATAAAGGTTTGAGTGTTTTGGGTGCCTTCCTAACAAAGGCCTCCTGTCGATAACCGTTGGTCGAACTTGAGCGCCATGGTAGACAACTTCAAAGGGAATATCAACAAGCTTTTCTAACTTACTGAGAATCCAACTTAAACCCGCATCACTAGTTTCATTCGTTTTACTATGAGCATTAAAAGTGGCGCCAACCCAAAATAAATTTTCTCCTAAAGGACTAATAAAAAGCCCTCCTTTGATGATTTGTTTCTGAGATAACTCTGGAGCTTTTATTTTTAAGTACTCCCCCTTAGACCCTATTAGAGGAAGATAATTAAACCAAGGGTTTTTTTTTAAACCAAAGCCTTCACAAAAGACAATATTTCTCGCTTCAACACCATTATATATAACCTTGTCTTCATTTATCTCCAATAGGGTATAATCAAAAATTGTTGTGCACTTTTGACTGTCATTTAAACTGTATAAGAATGTTTCTAAGAGTTCATTTACAGCCAAACGACCTACATTATTTACAGTACCAAAACCAAAATTTTTCTTTATGCCCTGATGCGGTTCAATTTGAAAATCAGGATCTAAAAAATCTTTCAAGCCTGCCTCTTGTGAAGCAACAGACCATAAATTTTGCTCTCCTGGAGAAAAAAAATAACGTTGAATGGGTAAAGAGTGAAAGGCATTAGTTTTATAATTAATCTCAAAATCACGATATTTTGGAATTGCATAGTTCATAAATTTAACACCTTCCCATGCCATGGTGTAACGCTTTAATACCGTTGGATTACAAATACCGGCGGCATTTCTACTAGCACTATTATGAGGACTATCAATGATTAAAAAATCTTTATTATTATGTCTTAATTGCTGTGCATAATTAAAACCAGCTAATCCTAAACCAACAATAATAGAATGTTTCATAGAAAACAAAAATACCATAAAAAAAAGCGCTTAAGTTTCCTAAAGCGCTTGATTTATGAATGGTATAAAATTAATTGTTCCAAAGATCTTGTTCAAAGTCTCTGATTTCTGATTTGATCCGCTCAGATTCAAGTAATTGTCTAAGAGCATCTTCATAGATATATTGATTTACCGCACGATCCTCATATACATTCTCTTCTTTATAAATTACAGAATTAAATCTTCGTGAATTTAACATATTATCGAAGGTAATTGGCTGAGAAGAATTTTTTGAATTAAAAACTTGGCTGTTATTGAGCGCTTTACGAGCATCCGGAAACCAAACCCAAAAAAGAGGTACCAATGCATCCGCCATCGCTGCTGGTCCATCACTTAAAGTAGACACATCTGGAGCAACAGGTGCAATTCCTAAGAGTCTATACTTTAATTCTCCTAATCGTTTGTTTACATACCAAGTCCCTTTAATGCGATACTGTACCACTTTATCCGTTTCAATCTTGTATATATCATAATCATTTTCAGTAACCTGTTCTCCTGAGTTTGATTTTTCTATACCGGAAGGAGAAAGTTGTTTAGAGATTAATCTTTCTTCTAAATCTTCTGCAGTTAATTTATCATTAAAATAATCATCTGAATAAATCTCAGTAATATCACCTGATTTAATGTTATCCATTAAAATTCTAAATAATGATTTTCGAGTATTTGAAAGAAATCCGTTATTAATAGTAGGATAATGATATGGAAAATTAATCCTTTCATCTAAATCAATAGTTTCCCAAACCGTTTTTTGCCATAAAATATCTCTGTCGTCAACATACCCATAAGCTATGGGTGAACTGTTATTTACCTCTAACTGTTGCTGACTTAACACTCCAACTTCTTGAGGTACTTTGGCATTCAATAGATTAGTTTGAGCAAAAATCTGCTCAGTAAAAATTAGAAACGTAAATAAAACAATAAAGACTTGTTTTTTCATTTGGATAACAATTAGTTAATCGTAATGGATATTGGTGATGTCTGTTTTAATTTATAACTAGGATTCGAAGGAATTATTACTTCGATGTCAGAAATAATTACCGTTTGACCATTCTTAATTCTACTTAAAGCCTTTATTGCCTTACTATCCAACTTATCTCCTTGAATTACTGAGCTAGGTTGCCCTGGAGCTCTAAAGCGGAATGATTTAACTTTAAGTGGCAAATCAAAATCAAAGTCTTCCAACTTAGCTTCTACATTACCTCTTTCTAAACTAGATTTTGGTATGGTAAATGAACCGGATTGACCTCTGAAATAACCAGCAGGTTTTGGAATATCTTTAATTCTAAAACTTGAGACCGAAGAAACTTTATTACCATCGGGTAAGGTCCCAGAAACATTAATTTCAACCTCTCTACCTTTTCCTGGGAAAAGATTATACTTACTACCTTTAACTCTTTTTAGACCGGGTGCGGAAGCATTAATTTTACTGTCTTGAATCCCTGGTATAGAAATGGTAATTGGATTTTGAACACCTCGATATACCACATTCATTTTATCTGCAGAAATAACAGCTGAATTTGGTTTGGAAATCACAGTATAGGTTTGATTAACTGAAATTTTAGATTCATTTCCTTCACTAAGAAAAACTAGATTCCCCTCAATTGTATGATCTCCGGGTGAACCCGCGCTGACTTTAAGTTTAATTCCTCCTGGAATCAACTCATAGTCTGAATCGCTCAATGGTCTTCCATCAATTTTTAAATCTACAGAATTTGGATTTTGTGCTCCACCTTTTCGCCCTAGAATAACACTACCATCGAAAGTTTCCCCTTGATAATAAGCACCTTTTTCGGTAATCAAAAGACTTGTATAATTTGATTCATTAACAGTAGATGACATTTTTAATTCTTTACCCATTAAGGTTGTTAGAACATCGGATTCTGTTTGACGAATATCATTTTGCATCATGGTAAGCTTAGCAAGAGATGATATCAAGGGAAAACCCTTGAAATTTGCCTCTAACCAAGGTTGATCCACATTGTCTTTGTTTTTCACATTACGATTCATGTCGCCAATAAAAAATCTAGCTTCAACCATATCTATTGATGAAGGGTACTGACTTCCAAAAACTTGAATTACACGACCTCGATATTCCTCAACAGTACTAAGAAATTCATCAGATGCTTTGTCAGAACCTTCTTTAAACCATATAACATCTAAAGCTTCACCCTTATCCATTTCAGAAAACTTTTTAAGTTCAGGATCCTTAAGCTTCTGCTTTTCAGTTATTACTGTTTTAATTTCCGCAATTTTATTAAAAAATGCATCAGAATCTGTTTTGATTTGCTTAGCAGTACGATCGTGACCAATCCATTTGCCACCTTTTTCAGATGCATTTACTTCAATATTTTCGTAAAGTAAATTATTACTTTCTGAAACTCTTTCGTTAGCATCTGATATTTTTTCAAACATTTGTCCAAATCCGTCTAACACCTCTTTACTTACATTCAGTGCAAGCATTGTAATGAATACCAGATACATTAAGCTAATTAGCTTCTGCCTGGGTGTTTCTTTTGCTCCAGCCATGTCTTATTTTTTATTCATTGCATTCAACATCCCACCATACACATTATTCAATGCGGCCAGGTTTGCTGATAAACTTTCCATTTGAGCTCTAAGTTGTTCTGCGTTCTCATTTACCTTATCATTAAAATCAAGATCACTGGTTGATTTTTTTAGTTGATTCTGGTAATTTAAATTTAATTGTTCAAGGTTTGAAGCTGCACTTGCAAGTTCAGCAGAATATGTCTGTGATGCAGTAATTGCTTCAGTTGCTGGAGAAAGTGCTTTAGCTGACGTTTCCAATCCTTTGATACTATCTGCTAATGAGTTCATTAGCTTAACATCTAACTTGGCTTCTTCCATTAACGCATCGATTTTGGATGATAACCCCTCATCACCTCCACCTGATGATGCTTTTTTGGCTCCTGTTCCTTTAACTTTTTTTACGTAATCTAGGTGTTCTTCCTTAATTTCGCCTGTGTTTAATGCAGCAACTGTAAAAATTAATGCTTCTGTTCCTAATCCTAATCCTAAAACCAAACCTCCTGTGATTGGACCAATTTCTAGGTGAAGGATTTTAAAAAGTGCTCCTATAATTACTACTGCACCCCCAAGTCCGAATAACATATGCATTGCAACTTTACTTCTAAGTCGTTTGTTTAAAATTTTATCATCCATTTTTTACTGATTTATTGGTTTATTTATTGATTTATTGATTTATTGATTTATTGCTAAATATAATAAGAATTCATTAATTCTAAAATTATTTGATTTTCACCTTTTGAACTCCTAAATAATCTTGAACTGTTCTAAAGCCAATATAACTTCGAGCTGTATCTGAGTATTCATAATCTCTTGAACTAACTCTCAAGAAATAAGCAACATCTTTCCAAGATCCACCACGAACAACTTTTCTAGGCTCATTTTCAAAAGACATATTTGGGTTTAGGGTAGCTACATATTCATAGGAACCCGTATCATATGAGGAGTTTGTCCATTCTGCAACGTTCCCAGCCATATTGTAAAGATTGTAATCATTGGGCTCGTATGATCGAGCTTCAACAGTGTATACTGCCTGATCTGAAGCGTAATCGCCACGTAAGGGTTTGAAATTCGCTAAAAAACAGGCTCTGTCATTCAATAAATAAGGTGATCCCCACGGATAGGTTCCTGAAGGAATTCCTCCTCGAGCTGCATATTCCCATTCACCTTCGTTAGGTAATCTAAATTTACTTACGGTTGGCTTTCCTTTATCTCTTTGGTAACCGTTCTTAAAATTTGTTCTCCAGTTACAAAATGCAACTGCTTGTGCCCAAGAAACTCCTACTACTGGGTAATCCTGATAGGCAGGATGTGAGAAATAATCATTGTGCATTGGCTCATTGTAAGAATATACAAAATCCTTAATCCATACTGTTGTATCAGGATATATTTGAACATTCTCTTTTTTTATAAAAGGAGCTCGGTCAATAAATTGTTGGCGCGTTCTTTTTGATTCAGCAGCTGCACCTTCTGCATCGAACCATGTGTAGGAGTAAACTAACTTTGAAACATCCAGTTTAATTTCACCGTTATACCATAATTCTGGTGGTAAATAGAGTGAATCCATAACCTCTGCATAGGCTTGATCATAATAATCTTCTGTATTCCAACTTAAATCCGCATCCCAATTTAATGCCCGACCGGCATATAAATCTTCATTTACATCATAATAGTTGGCACGCATATATTTTTGAAACTCATTGAGTTTTGAAGTATCTGCGTCTTGAAAAGTAAATTCTCCAATTCCGTTTTTATTATCCTCTCCAAGCTCAAGTTCATCTGCTTTTCTTGCAAGCATAGCTAATGCAGTAGAGTCTTTAACCCAATATACAAATTGACGATATTCACTATTGGTGATTTCAGTTTCATCCATATAAAATGAGGGAACTGTTACTGTACGGGCTGGTGCATTTTGTAACTGAGCAATATCTTCATCTGATTTACCCATGATGTAGGAACCTCCTTCAATAAGTTGCATTCCGTAGGGTTTTTCACCAAACCACTTTTTCTGCTTTACGCCAATAAGCTCGCCTCTATTCTTGCTTCCACAAGAAACAACGAGAAGAGATATAATTAGGAGAACTAAAAGTCTTTTCATTAATATTATAATTAAAATCTAGTTTATGCTTTTGTTCAGGATAAAACTAGTTATTTTTTTACTAATTACACTAAAAACCACCAATTTGATTTAGATAAATTTTTTTTTAATTATATCTTAATCAAAAACTACAATCGCTTAACTGCATTATACCAACGTTCAGGTATTTTGTCATGTATGGCTTCTTGATAATCTTTTTCTGTGCATGCTAATAACGTTGTAGTTTTTGATTTATTATTTAGATGTAAATTATTTGTTAATTCCATCCACCAACGCTGACTCTTTTCACTTTTATAAAAAACCATAATTTGATCTGAAAGGGTAACAGAATATTTTGAAAAATCTTTTGTATAAATAGGGTACTCTCCAAATCTATACTGAACACCTTCAATAAAATACCAAATCATCTGTGCCAACAATTGATGGGTCATTGGTGTTGACGGTATTTCATAAATACCCATAAAATTTATTCGGTCACTAATCCCAGCATAACGTGTCAATCCACAAATTGTTCTTGAATCTAATCCATTTGGCTGTCCTTTTAATGGATCGGCTATTGCTTGCCAGGAAAGACATTTCATATCAAAACCTACGATGTCTGAATCCCTAAAAACAGGTTCTGTTATTGAAGGATCATCTAACACTTGACCCAACCGAATCCCATCAAAATAAAGCTTATCCATAAGGTCTTTTTCCTCAAGAGCACAATAGTATGTTTGAAAACCAATATTAGTGTAATTATCGAGAACATTGGGCTTGTCCATTATGATACGGCTCATATAGGATCGGCCAGAAATTAATTCGTCTTCTTGAGAAAAATCATAGGATCGATCAACTGACGCTATATTAACTAGTTGATTGAATTTTTGAAACACTTGGTATAATGGAAAAAGCAAATCATGACTCCCTCCTATAAAGATGGGGATAATATTCATTTGCTTTAAATGAATCCCTATTTCTTTTACAGCAAAATAAGTATCTTCAACTTTCTCTCCGTTTGGCAAATCTCCTAAATCTGCAATCTTTATATTCCAATTACCAGGAAACAGTTCATAAAATACTTTTCTGAATTGGTTAACGTTATAGGTTGAGTTTGCAAAAAAACTATTGCGGTATTCATTCAAGCCAATCAATGCAATTTGTAATCCTTTGAGTTCAGGGAGTCCGCTTGTCTCAGAATGAATATCAATATTTTTGCCTATTATTTGCTTTGGTAATAAAGATAAACCAACAAGAGTTTCATTCTCAACAGGTATAAGTAATTCTAGACTCATACTTTTTTAACCTTTTTTTTCTTTGCTTTAGGTTTGCCAAGATAATTCTCTGCTTGTTCAATAGTCAATTGAGTAGCATCAATATCTTTTCCAATTTCAACTTTTTGTTTCCCTCTTATTATATGATGTCTCCCCCACCTTGCTTTTTCAACTCTAATTCCAGCTTCTGTCCAATCATGAATTACTTTGTCTTTTTCTTTTTGAATTTTTTCTTCAATCAGAGTAACGATATCTTGATTGCTTAGATTATCAAAATCATATTTCTTATTCACATTGATAAACATACCGCTCCACTTTAAAAAAGGACCAAAACGCCCCACTCCTTTTGTCACAGGTAATTCATTGTGAACATGTATAGGAGCATCTGCTTTTTGCTTTTCTTTTATTAAATTGATAGCTGTTTCTAAATCAACCTCAGTAGCCAACATACCTTTTGGGAGAGAAATAAAAATATCATTGTGTTTTACATATGGTCC
>TARA_B110000503_G_scaffold143147_1_pt1 | contig 11148 bp, 10 predicted proteins | sample TARA_B110000503 | Tara Oceans TARA_B110000503 (sample SAMEA4397472) | marine metagenome | biome: Polar Biome; feature: [SRF] surface water layer (ENVO:00010504); material: water (ENVO:00002006), including particulate matter (ENVO:01000060) such as... | depth 5 m
ATAACCGCTGAAAGCATCTAAGCGGGAAACCCACCTCGAAACTAATTATCCCTATCAGTGCCGTAATAGATCATTACGTTGATAGGCTGGAAGTATAAGTAAAGTAATTTATTGAGCTGACCAGTACTAATAGCACGATTGAATTTTATTATCGCAAAGAGCGTATATAGAGTTATTTTTATCTACAGTTTTTTACAAAAAACTAAATACCTTGTTAGTTGGTGTGGTGATCATAGAGAAGGGAAAACACTTGAATCCATTCCGAACTCAAAAGTTAAGGACTTCTTCGCCGATGGTACTCTGTCTTAAGGCACGGGAGAGTAGGTCGTCGCCATTCCTATTAACAAGGTATTTAATCACAATGAGACATTTGGTAGAAAACAGGTTCGGAATCCTCTAATCCTTCCGAATATAAAAACACCCCCAAGCCCGGATATTTTAAAAATTGTCTTGATAATGCGAGATTACTTCTATATTTTCTTATTGAATTAACTTTTACATTCTCAAAACATGCAAAGACTTTTAGTAACTGGTGGCTGTGGCTTCATAGGCTCAGCATTTATAAAAAAATATTTTGACATTCACGATGAAGCATTCATCTTGAATGTAGATTCGTTAACTTATGCAGGTGAGCTATCTAATACGGTTGATTTCAGTGCACTTAGTAATTATAAGTTTATACAAGGAGATATACAGAACTATTCTCTAATCAAACATTTACTCAACGAGCATAAAATCGATCATCTAGTTAATTTTGCAGCAGAATCGCATGTTTGTAGATCAATAGAAAATCCTGAAATTTTTCTTCAGAGCAATATAAATGGTACTCTACAACTATTAAAAGCGTGTTATGAATCTTGGATGACAAGCCCTAATAATTATAAACAGGGATGTCAAGACAATAGATTCTTGCAAGTCTCCACAGATGAGGTTTATGGTACTCTTGACTTAGACTTACAGGAAGAAAGCTTTAAAGAGACTTCTCACTATAGACCAAATTCACCATATTCAGCAAGTAAAGCAGGTGCTGAGTTATTTGTTAGAAGTTTTCAGAAAACTTATGGTCTTAATGTCTTAACCACTAGCTGTTCAAATAATTACGGAGAGAGACAAAACACAGAAAAACTAATACCACATGTTATTACGCAATGTCTGATGAATAAAACAATCTCAATCCACGGAGAAGGGAAGAATATACGCGACTGGCTGTACGTTGATGATCACTGTGAAGCAATTATGTCCGTATTAGTTAGCGAGGCACCTTCTGGCTCTAAATATTGCATCGGAGGCGATGATGAGAGGGATAACATGCAGGTGGTCAAAGCAATATGCAACCGTATGGATGTCATACATCCAATGGCCAACAACAAATCCTATCATTCGCTCGTAACTTTTGTTAAAGATCGTCCAGGTAACGACTTAAGATACAGTGTTGATATTAGTAAAATCAAAAAAGATCTGAATTGGTCTCCTCGCACAACTTTTGAAATTGGACTGGATAGAGTTATAAAATGGTATATAAACAACTTTAAAAAATAATAGTACTGGACCTGTAATTAGTGTGCTTTGAACTAGTTTCTTACTATTATTTGTTACAACTTAGAAGGGGGTGTTTTTATACCCCTCTAAGTCATCTATAGAGACGAATCACATGAGTGGCTCATCAATAATGGCATCATGATTCCGTCCCATGATATTTGGAACTACAAAAAAAAACATTACCTAGTAAAAGGTGTCTCCATTTTTTATGGAGTACTGTATAACCTTATAATAAATGCTTGATACAGCGTTATCGAGTTTTTTATTGTATGGAGAAATTGTCAATATTTTTGAAAGATCACATGCATAACGAAAGTTTTAAGCTCAAATGCTTTGATAATAAGGAACAGCTTTACTTCTATCAGAACATTAGAAATATACCAAACTCAACACTACAGTACAGACTTTCAGCAGGTCTTGACAGTTTACTAGGCCAGTTAAAGATTGATGAAGAGAATTGTATAGATCATGTTTCGGAATCCCAATTAAAAAACACGCTCCGTCAGAGGAGCTTAATTCCTCAAATTTGCCATTATATATGGATGACCGAAGACTCAGCCCCACTAAATACGTCTTTTGTAAAAGTAGCAAAGCAAAATCAGGAAATTTTAGATTGCCAGACTATTTTTTGGACCACCAATCAATTTTTATTACCTGAAATTCTTGATACTATCAAGAACATTGGAGGAGAAATTAAAAGCCTTCACGAAATGCAATATAGTGAATCTAACGCATATTTTTGGTTTAAAACTCTTTACGGACTTAGTCGAATATACAGTCACGAGGTCAGCGGGAACATGCTTGCCATGACAAGTTCTATAGCACGTTATTATGTTCTCAAAGAATATGGGGGCACATACATAGATAATAACTATCTTTTAGAGTCAAGAATTAAACCTATTATAGACTATTGTGATTTTTTAACAGGTGGAAGCTTTTCGGAGTCAGGGGAATTCTTATTAGACAATCGCAGTGTGTCTTCAAAAAAAAATCACACTCTGTTATCAGAAACTCTAGAAGATATATTAGAGAATATATCGCTATTTATACCTCATTACACGAAAATTATAGCCTCCGAATCCAAGGAGATTTTTCTTGAAAATAAGATATTTGAAAGCGGACCTTTACAGAATTCTAAATACCATCATATCTTATTAAATTGTAATATAGAGAGCGCACTAGACGCAACAAGCGGCCTCCATGCATTTACAAGCAGTTTTCTTCAGTATGAAAAAACTGAGAGCGAAATCAACATTATTTTACCACCAACTCAACTATCTATTGAAAGGTTTAATACCGTAGACAAAAAATTTCTCAACATAGATATAAATTTATTGCAGAAATCAAATGATTGTATAGGTCCAGTTGGTAGCAACATAGATATAACAAAAGATCATCTTAGACAAGATAACCCCTTTGATTATTATATAAAAGGAACTTTTAGCGCAGGTGTCCTAGGCAACCTAAATCCTTATTATCTATCTGGTAATAAGGATTTAGTTAACAATCATTGTGGTTATGAAGTCTTTAATGGGTATGAAGCAGTACAGTGTATCCTGAAATATAAATATAACTTTGACTACTACCAATTTTTTTGGGAAAATTTGGGGATGGATAAAAGAACAATTACCACAAACGGCAAAAGCAACGTTAGAATACCTAAAATATTACATCATATTTGGCTGTCTGACAGCTCACTCAAATCCCCCAGCTCTTCCGATTTTAACGCTATCATCGAATCAATCATTACTACTGGTTGGAAGGGGATGTTATGGCAAAATAGTGGAGTTATATATGCCAACCAAACTTTTTGTTCCTTATATCGTGAATTAGGTGGAGAAATCCATCATATTAACGAACTCATACAAAACAAAGAATATAGCTTTTTTTATAAACAGTTGCGGTTGGATAATTCTACTAATCATGCTAGCAGCGAAATACCTAAACAACTAACTGTAGAAGTGTTTAGGGCAATTTTATTAAACGAGATAGGGGGGGTAGTTTTAAATATAGGCTATAAAATCATAAACACACCAGATAGCATACATAGTGCACTAGACTTTTATGCTGGAGGTCTACATTACGAAACTATAGGTGGCGGATATCTTGCCTCCGTAAAAGGACACCCCATTATTGCAAAAACTCTTGAAATAATGAGTGAGAACTTTATTCACAATACTTACAATACCGATAATTACTTAAGATTTTTACCTAATTATGATCAGGTATCCTGTCAAGGATATGTAGAATACATACTACAGGGATCAATCATGCTTGCCTATGTTCTTGAATCTTCTAAAGATACAACATATAAAAACAATGCCATTTTTAGCGCACACTTACTAAATCATAATGCAGATGAACATACTTCAATACAAGAGTACATATTGGTTGATGATGAATTAATATTTATAGATCGTATTGGACATCAAGCATATACAGGATACTGGAGAGACAACTGTGCTTCTAACACTAATATGATTGCTGAAGATTACTCAAGTCAATTAATTGCCGAAGATTTTTTTGACCAACTAGTTGATAAAGATTTCTATGAACAGTTACTTGGCGATAATGGACACGGAGAATCCCATAACTATGTTGAAAATATTATTTAAATCAATACTGAGGAATATATGAGATGTCTTATCCTCTTTAAGCTTGGCTGAAGCTTAGGAAAGCACAAAGGTGGACATAAACTTATTCTACATCTAATAATAGCCTTAGACTCCAGTACAAGCGATTTTAATAACCCATTTAATGACGCACCAAAATAAATAATTAAAATTATTTTTAATATATGAGTGAAATGATAATGAAACTCCCTATGTGTATATGCAGTTTTTTAGTCTTTCTAATTATAGCATATGCACTACAAAGACCTTGCCAAAAAATAATAAAAAAACTTCCTAGTCATAAGCAGAAGCTACCTTTTTTTATCACAAGAGTCCTTCGTACTTTTATAATTCTACTTGGAATAGTAAATAGTTTGAGCGTAGTAGGCATAGACTTAAAAAATTTAATCGCGGGATTAGGGATTACTGGTTTCATCTTGGGCTTCGCTTTGAAAGATATTATTTCTTCAATTATTTCAGGACTAATCATCACTGTGAATGAGAATATAAGGATAGGTGAGGTACTGACCTTTAAGGACGTCTCTGGAGTAGTACTAAAAGTTGATATAAGGCATACTATACTACAAGATCTCAAAAACAATAAGAGACACTTTATCTCCAATAGCAAGCTATTATCTGAGCATTTTTCTATATCATAATGTGGTATTCGCCTCTATGTGACGAGCTCTCGCTCAGTGGTATTACTATATCACACACAAAGAGACTACTGATCTTACTGGCGTGATTGACCCTATTTTCTATGAAACCGATGTCCTATTTTTGCTTCAGTTTTCTATGATAGATTAATTTCCCGATACCGGGCTTTCTAAAGAACTAACAAAGGTTTAGCTTGGATGCAATAAGGGCATTGATATCTAGTATGAATTATCATATTTCTTTGTGTACACTAGATAGATTATTTTGAGTTTTATTATATATGTATCATTCTATATCAAAGTAGAAAAAAGATTGACAATGGGTACATCAATTTGTAATATTCAGAAAATAAATTTTCTCAACTATATATGACTGTATCATCAGAGAAGAAAAGGATTCTCGTTTCTTTACCAACGGAAGTACTTGAAGAAATAGACATCCACATTAGAAAGGAGCACATTACTAGAACCAAATGGTTTGTTGACGCAGCCCATGATAAAATAAAGAAGGATAATAAAAGATTAATAGATGAAGTAGTAAAGAAGAAGTAGAAAAAAGCGAAGCACAACAAGCACTTCGCTCTTTAAAGTTCATGTGGATATAAGTAGAACTTATACTAAATTAGTGTAAAAAGCAAGGGCATGTTGTGCTTCTTTTAAAAAAAGGAGATTACTATGCAAATTATAGCCGGGAGAGTTCAACCTCACATAAATTACGTCTCTAACGAAGCAGACAAACTTCTAAAGCCGTTGTCTCATGAGAGGTGTGTCAAATCACGAATAAAGTTACCGTACTTTCAATTAGAAAAAAAGTTAGGTACAAAACAAGCCAGATTAATAAATAGAGTTGACTACTGGCTCAATAGATGTGGAAAGAAAGTCAACTGTTTACCTGGCCTTTGGATATATAATACTATCTATAAATGGGCTGAACAACTTAACTATTCCGAGTCAACTATTAAAAGAATTATAAAATCTTTAGAAGAACAGAAACTACTGCTATCCAACAAAGTAAACGCAAATAAATGGAACCATACAAAATGGTATAGTTTAAATTATGAAAAATTAATAATACTTCTTAGTAAGAATCATCACGAAAAAAAGTGGTCTGATCGATTAGGTCAAAATGAACCAATCATATTAAGTAACAAAAGAATTAACTATACAGATTCTTCTAATGAAGAAAGAAGTTATTTTAAATATAAAGAAACAAATTCAAGAAAGGTTATTTTTAATCAAGATTTACTTTATAAAATAGTTCAAACATGGAATAAAGTATTTGAATATAGCAGAAAACCTATTATCGCCTATGCAAACAGAAATACCAGTAATCATCTATTACAAGTCTTCAATAAATATTTTAACAATGATTTAGTTTCTTGGCGAGACTTTGCTAAAATGGTTAATAGTAGTAAATTTTTAATGGGCGAAAAGAAAACTAAGAATAGTTTTAAGGCAATATTTAGTTGGTTAATTCAGGAAGATATAATATTAGCGATAAAATCTGGAGGATATGGAATAGGTGATCGGGAATTAGATGATCAAAACATATCTAAAAGCAAAATGCAAAAAGAGAAACAAATTTTATTAACAGCAAAAGATTTATTTATACAGAAACTTAAAAAAACTACTGACCTTAGAAAAGAAAAAGACAATTTTGACAACTATGTGAGAAGTGAAGAATACAAGAATGATGGAGATTTACTAAGAGTAGGAATGTATATTTGCCTAGGAGTCAATAAGGAAAGTTTGTTATCTAATGATCGATACGAAGTATTGCGAAATTATTTATATAAAGAATTTTTACTGCAAAAATACTCAAAAATTAGCAATAAGGAATTTAGTTGTGCTTTAGGACTAACAAATGCAAAAGTTGCATCCCACCATAAAAACTAGTATTTATATTACTTTAAAATCTCGGGAGTAACCTACTTATTATTCTCGTTGACATATTTATATAACGTAGGTTTTGATATCCCTGCAATAGAGCATATCTCCATGACTGAATGTTTTTTATCTTTGTATAAGTTTACAACAAGCGCCCTTTTTTTGGGATTTAGTTTCTTAGGTCGGCCTCCCTTAAGGCCTCGCATTCTTGCGGCATATAATCCAGCGTTTGTTCTTTCCTTAGTGAGGTTTCTCTCAAATTCCGAGAGAACTGCAAAGATATGAAATACTAGTTTCCCAGATGCATTAGTAGTATCTATATTCTCTTTAATACTTTTAAAAAGCACGCCGTTCTTCTCAAACGTATCAATTAATATTAGTAAATGTTTAATACTTCTTCCTAACCTGTCGAGTTTCCATACTACTATTGTGTCGCCTTGCCGCATAATATCAACAACTTTTGAAATGCCTGGGCGTTCAGCTACTGATCCGTTTAGTTTATCAACGATTACTTTTTCACATTTTTCTGCTTTCAAAGCATTGATTTGTAAATCTAGATTTTGTTCTGCAGTGGAAACTCTTGCGTAGCCAATTATCATATTATTAGAATTAATAAAGTCTTTGGTAATTGTTAATACTTAACGAAGAAATATTTACTCTGTTTCTTTACTGGCAGTGCGTGGGAATGCAGTAATTAATAATTTTTTAGGGAAAGGTAAATAAAACGATCGTTTTATTTACTCAAGCCTCATTGGAACTCTCTCTCTAAGATTTCTAGTAATTTATCCTTAATTTTAATGTTATTATAAGTACAGTATATTTTGATTTTCTTGTGTAGTCCTTCGCTAACGTCGAGAGTTATCTTTTTATTATTTGATAAACTCTGTTTTTCTATGGATTCCTTAATAGATCCGCTTTCAACCCAGTAGTCGATTAAGCTCGTGTTTACCTTGGTAGGTTTTCTATCTATTACGATCTTCTTTACCATAGTTATTTATCGTATTTATTCGATATTTCCCTTACTAGTTCGTTGATTTCTAGTTTAGCCTGATCATTGTCAGATTCGTGAACACATAGCCCTTCTGCAGCGGACTCAGCGTAGACTATTCTCGAGTGTATATGTGTCTTGAGGACGTCCATGCCGTAACTACTTAGGGAATCTGATACATCTCTCCCTATCGCTGTGTTCTTAATCTTGCGATTAATGACAAAAGATTTTTTAATTTTGCGTATTTCTGACAGTGGCTCAGCTACTTCTCGTATTTGTTCTACTATATCTGATGCCGCCCAAACATCATAAGGGGAAGGTTGTACTGGTATGAGAATAAGGTTGCTTGCAGCTATTGCAGATCTTGCAACGTCATATACTCTAGGTGGACCGTCTATGATAATGTGATCATAATTTTTAACAAAGGCATCAATTTCTTTGTGTATAATGGGTTTACTTATGGCAATAGAATTAAATATTAAGTCCTCTTTTCTTTTGGCAGCCCAATCTAGTGAGCTTCCTTGGGGATCTGCGTCTATTAATAAAACTCTGTATCCCTTAGCGGAAAAGGCTCCAGCTATATTTATAGACAAAGTCGTCTTTCCAACGCCGCCTTTCTGATTTAGAAGTGAAATGATCATTTTGAATATCAACGATTTGATAATTTAATCCTAGCAAATACAGTATAGAAAGTAAAGCCATAAAAACATAAAAAAGTTTTACCATTTAAAAGGTAGAAAGTTTTTGTAAAACTTCTACACCATAAGAAGCAAAAAGATAAAGAATAAAGTAGTGCTAATAAAAGGTTGTTTTGAGGTAAAGATGTTGTTTGAAAGCTAGAGGTTGTGCAGCTTATATTCTCGTTGACTACAATAAGAATATAAGCTACGGTTTAACCTAAAAAAACTAGTATAATTTATGCAGGTAAAACACTTTCAAATCAAAGGCCCTATGTTGTTTGACATAGATGCTTATAAAGACCACAGAGGAACTTTTTTAGAGGCTTTTAACGAATCTAAAATGGCTCCATATATAAAAGAGAACTTTAAACAAGACAATATCTCTTACTCAAATAAAAATGTAGTGCGTGGATTGCATTATCAGGAAAAATCTCCTCAGGGTAAGTTGATGTATTGTCTTAAGGGCAAAATATTGGATGTAGCTGTGGACATACGTGAAGGCTCCTCAACTTTTGGTCAGCATGTGAGTGTTGTTCTAGACGCAGAAGAGGGTCACCAGGCTTTTTATGTACCTCCAGGATTTGCTCATGGCTTTGCTGTCCATAATAATAGTGATGCTGTGATACTCTATAAATGCACCACTCTTTATGAAAAAGAATATGACAGAGTTCTATCATGGAACAGCGCAGGTATTGATTTACCAAAAAACTTTCTTGGAAAAGAGGGTATGATAATGTCAGAAAAAGATATCAATGGTACCCCTCTATCACAAACTCAAGGAGTAAAGGTATGATACTATTATTAGGTTCTAACGGACAGTTAGGTACTGGTGTTGCATTAGAATTGGCAAAGAGGAAATATGACTTTTTTGCCGCGGATTATAATACTCTTAATATAGCCAAGGAAGAGGAAGTAAATGCATTCATATCTTTTTTAAAGCCTAAAGTTATTATTAATGCTGCAGCATATACGGATGTTAATAAAGCCGAGCGTCAAAGAGAAGTCGCTGATCTCATAAATAACAAAGCAGTTGAAAATATTTGGAAAGCTTGTGTTAATAATTTTGATGAAGAAGAACAGCCTACTATAATACATTATTCCACGGATTATGTTTTTGACGGAATTAAATCAGATGAAAACCTTGGTTACTTAGAATCTGATGTTACTAATCCCTTGAGTTATTACGGATTAAGCAAAAGAAATGGGGAGGTCACTTTAGTTAAAAACTACAAGAGATCTGTCATCATAAGGACTAGTTGGCTTTTTAGCGAACACGGTAATAATTTTATTAAGACGATTGCCAATAAACTTGTGGAGTCTAGTAGTGATCCAGTGACTATAGTTAATGACCAGTTTGGTTCTCCTACATCTGCACGCTCTTTGGCAGGACTAAGTGCTTTAATCACTGATAAGATAGTTGGAGATAAGAATTTTAAGGATAATTCTAAAAATCTTGAAAGAGAAGGAAGATATGGCATATATCACTTTTCTGGAAGTGGCAAAATCTCTTGGTTTGACTTTGGTAATGCAATACGTTCTTACTGTAAGCTTTTCACCAATGCTCCTTTGAGAGTCATTAAATCACAAACTTCTGACCCACAGGCATTAGTGAAACGTCCCAATAACTCAGTAATGAATTGTGAGAAAATAAAATCTTGGTTAAAATTATCTGATAGGTATTTTAACTGGGGAAAAGATTGCCATGATCTCGTACAAACAGTTTTCAAAAAATAGTTGATAACATACTGCTATGTTTGTATAAGCTCAGAAAAGGAGGTTAGACATCTTGCTAGCTAACCTCCTTTGAGGAACAAAGCATCTGATGTTCGATGGGATTAGGGTAGTGGTTCTTACTATTTACCAAAATAAAATCATTAAATTGGAAATTCTTTTGTTGACGTTAACAGAAATATTGCTTATAACTCGGGTACTGCCTTGTTTCTCATTGTGAATAAGTTTTTTGTAAAAACTCAATTAAATTAAAAATTTAATTAGCTGAGATAAAAATTGCTCTATATACGTTATTTGTGATAAAAAAATTATAAAAAGAGTATTTGGTGGATGCCTTGACAACATTAGGCGATGAAGGACGCGACAAACTGCGATAAGCTGCGGATAGGTGTTAATAACCTTTGACCCGTGGATCTCCGAATGGGGCAACCCGTCAAGTTTACTTGACATTTCGAGATGAATACATAGTTTCGAAAAGTGAACCTGGAGAACTGAAATATCTAAGTACCCAGAGGAAAAGAAATCAACCGATATTCCGTTAGTAGCGACGAGCGAAAGCGGATCAGGCCTGTCTTTCAGCAAGAATAAATTAGAATACATTGGAAAATGTGACCATAGTGGGTGATAGTCCCGTATAAGTAAAAGATGCTGAAAGCTTGAGTAGGGCGAGACACGTGAAATCTTGTTTGAACATGGGGGGACCACCCTCCAAGCCTAAATACTAATTGTTGATCGATAGTGAACTAGTACCGTGAGGGAAAGGTGAAAAGAACCTCGATAAGAGGAGTGAAATAGATCCTGAAACCAAATACTTACAAGCTGTCGGAGCACTTCGTGTGTGACGGCGTACCTTTTGTATAATGGGTCAGCGAGTTAGTATGTCTAGCAAGGTTAAGCCGTTAGGTGTAGCCGTAGCGAAAGCGAGTCTTAATAGGGCGTTAAGTTAGATGTATTAGACCCGAAACCGGGCGATCTAACCATGGGCAGGTTGAAGTTAAGGTAAGACTTAATGGAGGACCGAACCCAACAATGTTGCAAAATTGTGGGATGACTTG
>TARA_B110000503_G_scaffold39144_1_pt1 | contig 11138 bp, 11 predicted proteins | sample TARA_B110000503 | Tara Oceans TARA_B110000503 (sample SAMEA4397472) | marine metagenome | biome: Polar Biome; feature: [SRF] surface water layer (ENVO:00010504); material: water (ENVO:00002006), including particulate matter (ENVO:01000060) such as... | depth 5 m
GGTTTGATTGGCACACCAATAATTAATATTGAGAAAGAACAAACCAAAGAGATGGGTCCACGGCAATGTTTCGTGCGAAACAGGTAAGTGCAAATGCATCTTTTCGGGAGTTTTGATGTAAAGTTGTTCCCAGCCTCCTAAATGATAAACTGCGGTTAAACAAACCACAATCCCTCCAATCAATAAAACTCCAAATTGAACAATATCCGTTTTTACGACAGCACTTAGACCACCGTAATAGGTGTAGATTGCTGAGAATACGCCTAAAATTAAAATCAAAATTCCAATGCGAATGATTCTATTGGAATGGATGAAAGCAAGCTGCTCTCCAAAGACCATGTCTGCTGCATACGCTCCCCAAAAAAGAGCAGCTCCTAGGGTTATTGTCGCAAAAAGACTGATGTTCGCCAAGGAGTAAAATAGAGCTACGCGCGCGCCTAATTTTATCTTAATGAATTGGGTAATGGTCGTAATTTTATCTTTCAGGAAAAGCGGTACAAACACAAAAGTTCCTAGTAAAATTCCTTGTACTGCATTGATTTCCAAATTCGCTTGTGCCAGCCCATAGAGATATGCAGACCCCATCATTCCTAAAAACTGATACCCTTGAATATTGGTTGCTATTGTTGAAAGTGCAATAGAATACCAAGGAAGGTTTCTGGAGCTTAGGAAATAGTCGTCTGCAGTAGTGTTTGCTTTTATTTTTCCTTTTAAAGCGATAAAAAGAATTAAACCAAAGTATCCCAGAACAATAACAAAGTCGATCATAAATTAGATTCTTGCTCCTTTTTCTAAAGGTGTATTAGGAGTTTCTTTGGGTATTCTACCCAAAACTTCAGGCAGAGAAACCGTTTTCAATCTCGGTAATACAAGGTCTGCAAAATAGTTAGCTTCTTGTTTGTGAGGATAACCTGAGAAAATAAAAGAACGTATTCCCATTTTAATATATCGTTGAATTTTATCATATACTTGATCTGGGTTTCCAACGATTGCTGCGCCACAACCTGATCGAGCCAAGCCAACTCCAGTCCATAAATTAGGCTCTACAAAATAATCTTCGTCAGCTGAATCTCTTAGTTCCGACTGCCTAGAGACTCCTAAGGATTTTGCGTCTTGAGCGCGGTTTCGAATTTCATCTCCTTGGTTTATATCAAGATCCGAAATTAAATATTGTGCATAGGCTTTGGCTTCTTCTTCGGTTTCTCGGACAATTACATGAACACGTAGGCCAAATAAAACAGATCTTCCAAAGCCAGCAGCTTGGTTTGTCATGTTGTCCATTAGGCCTTGGAGTTTATCTTCTGTTTCGGGCCACATTAAATATACGTCACAATGTTCTGCGCAAAGCGCTACCCCGTCTGGTGAATATCCTCCGAAGTACAAGAGAGGACCACCATTTTGTTGATAGGGTTTTACAGGAGTAGCAGGAAGTTTTATTTGGTAGAACTCCCCTTGAAAATCTATTTCCTCTTGGGTCCACGCTTGCTTTAATATTGCTATAACTTCTCTTGAACGGGCATAGCGTTGCGAAGAAGAGAGTTCGGTGCCTGGCAAATCCGATGAAATGATGTTGATGGTTAGTCTTCCTTTTAGAATATGATCTAGAGTAGCCAGTGCTCGGGCAAGCATGGGTGGGTGAACTTCTCCACAACGGATTGCCGTAAGTAGATTAATCTGTTTTGTAAGTGGCGCTATTGCAGAAGCGAAGGTTAAAGTATCTTGACCTACTTGATAAGAAGAAGGGCACAAAACATTTCTGAAACCCAAGCTATCGGCAGTTTTTACAATATCAGATGTGTTCTCCCAACTGCTTTTAAACTCTGGATTTCTATGCCCTAAAAAATCGTCATCTCCATCACAAAGAGGAGCAAACCATGAGATTTCAGCTCCTTCAAAAAGGGGTAGCTTACTTATTGTATTTATTTTGTTCATTTAAAATAGTATGCAACAAGTTAACCAAGAATTATTTGCCTGCACAAGATTTCAAGTGGAATCTTATTTTTCTGGTTCTTTTGACTTCTCAAAAAGGAAAATTTTTTCGATAGGAAGCTCAAATAATTGGGAGATTAAAAAAGTTGTTGGTAAACTGGGGTCAAACTTTTCTTTTTCAATCGCATTTATTGTTTGCCTCGAAACTCCAATGATTGAAGCAAGTTCTTCTTGTGTTAAATTTTTCTCAGCACGCAGAATCTTTAATCTATTTTTCATTTGTACTTTCTGTTGTTTATAGTCATTGTCACTAAATACGTAATTCCGATAAATAAAACCAAAACACTAATTTCTGCATCTCCTGAAATTAAATTCTTTTGATCAAGTAGCGAATAACTCAGTCCTACAATTACTGCCAGACCTAGAGTTAAACCCAATGATTCGAGATGAATTTTTTTCTGTAGTTCATCTCCGCTATTAATGAATTTTCTGTTTGCTAGTATCATTCGAATTCCAAGAATAAGATTAACTATTATGGCTAGAAGTGTACCAACTGATTCTTCGTTCCATAGAAATTGAGGGCCAAATGTTGCTATTGCCATGGAAAGGGTCCAGGAAAGTGTCCAAAGTCTAAGTTCTTTTGTGTTTTTCATGTAAAGTTAAGTTTAATTGACATTATGTCAAGTTTATTTTACAAATGTACATAAATAAATGTAAAGTCTTGTTTGCATTTAAGAAATCTTTAAAAAAAAACCCTTCAGTTTCCGGAAGGGTTTTCTAAGGGTTTAATGTAATATAGCAGTAAGCTAAACTTAATGTTAATCTGTTTCAAATATACACTTTTTGGATAAAAAACCTTAAGAAAACAATCAGATTCTTGCTATAAATGACCAAAATGACCTTGAAGCTGATTCAATTTATTAAGAATATACCTTTTTGATTGCGAACAATATCAGATATTATAAACTTATCAAGGCTCTTGAGAGCAAAGCGCTCTTAAGTAGGGAGGTGCCATTTATGTTTGACAATAATGCTTTAATTTCGACTCTACCTTTATATCGAATTAGTCACCCCATACTAATTCAGAAAATTCAAGTAGTTTTGTCTTATGAGAAAAAAAATAATTGTCACGGGCGGTTGTGGCTATATTGGATCCCATACGGTTATTGAATTGATCGGAAATGGATACGATGTACTTGTTTTTGATAATCTATCCAATTCTACGGAAATATCCTTGGATCGTATAGAACAAATTACAGGAACACGCCCTGCTTTTGTACAACTCGATTTATCGGACGCCAAGGAAACCAATATTCTTTTCAAACTGCATCAAGACGCACACGCTGTGATTCATTTTGCTGCGCATAAAGCCGTGGGAGAATCGGTTTTGGACCCTCTGAAATACTACCAAAATAATTTGTACGCACTAATCAATACCCTAAGCGCTCAACGGGAAAACGGGATCAATAAATTTATTTTCTCTTCATCAGCTACGGTGTATGGAGATCCAGATCATCTGCCTGTTACCGAAGAAAGTGAACTGAAACGCGCTTCATCTCCCTATGGAAATTCTAAGAAAATTGGTGAAGAAATACTGGAAGATCTTACCAAGTCTGACTTAAATTTTTCTGCAATTTCCCTACGTTATTTCAACCCTATTGGAGCACATGCTTCGGGCTTTATTGGCGAAATACCATCGGGAATTCCAAACAATTTAATGCCTTATATAACTCAAACTGCTGCGGGTGTTCGAGAGCAATTATTGGTTTATGGGAACGACTATCCAACTCCAGACGGAACAGCTATTCGCGATTATATTCATGTAGTAGATTTGGCACAAGCTCATGTTGTTGCACTGAAAAGACTTTTAGATCAAAAACAAGAAAGTCCGTTAGAGGTTTTTAACTTAGGAACAGCAAAAGGCTATTCGGTTCTTGAAGTAATCCATTCGTTCGAATCTGTTACACAAGTACAATTGAATTACAAACTAACGGATAGAAGAGCTGGAGATATTGCATCACTCTATGCTGCAACTGAACGAACAGAAAAGCAATTGGGTTGGAAAGCTCAAAAAGGAATTGACGAAATGATGCGTTCGTCTTGGGAGTGGGAACAATATTACAGAAGTCAGCAGTAAAAAGACAACACACATTTGTCCATTAGCTTTTCCTTTTCAATTCCCTAATTGACTACCTTGTAGTTGAGTTCCACGAGGGAGTGAAAATAAATAGAATGAAGAAGAAAACTCAAAAAGTAGTCAAACGTTTTTCGATCCTAAATCGAGAGGAACAACTCCAAAAAACAAAAACAACACGTTTTGATTTAATCATTATTGGTGGAGGGGTTACCGGAGCTGGAATCGCTTTGGATGCTTCTTCAAGAGGATTGAATGTTTGTTTGATCGAAAAAAACGATTTTGCATCTGGGACTAGTAACAAGTCAACCAAATTAATTCATGGAGGCTTACGATACCTTAAACAATTTGAAATCGGCTTGGTGCGTGAATCGGGCTCTGAGCGAGCCATTGTTCACAAACTAGCACCTCACCTGGTCGTTCCTGAAAAAATGCTTTTACCGCTTATAAAAGGAGGAACCTATGGCAAGTGGATGACTTCTATTGGTCTCAAGGTTTATGATTTATTAGCCAACGTGGGCGGTCAAGACCGGAGAAGAATGCTGGGAAAAAAGAAAACGCTGCTAAAAGAACCCTTACTTAACGAAGATTCTGTTTTAGGGAGTGGATATTATGCAGAATATCGAACTGACGATGGTAGGCTAACCCTAGAAATCCTTAAGAAAGCAAACGAATTTGGAGCTACAATACTCAATTATTGCGAGATGAATTCATTGGGTTATGATGCGAACGCAAGGATAGAAAAACTCAACTGTACCGATCATAATACTGGAAATACAATTCAAATAAAAGGTACCGCTTATGTTTCGGCAGCAGGACCATGGGTAGATACCGTTCGTAAAAAAGACAATTCAATAAATAATAAATTCCTACACCTTACCAAAGGCATACACATTGTGTTTCCTTATGATAAGCTACCCATCAAACAGTCGGTGTATTTTGATGTTGAAGATGGGAGAATGATCTTTGCAATTCCACGTGGAAAAACAACTTATGTAGGAACTACAGATACCAATTATTACGGAACGTTGAATCGGGTTGTAGCAACGAAAGCCGATGCGGAATATTTGTTGAAGGCAACCAACCACACATTTCAAGGACTTAATCTAACTTTAGAGGATATTGAGTCTAACTGGATTGGCCTAAGACCGTTGATTCATGAAGTCGGAAAAGATCCTTCTGAACTCTCCCGAAAAGATGAGCTCTTCCTCTCAAAAAGTGGCTTAATTTCTATCGCAGGAGGAAAATTAACGGGTTATCGTAAAATGGCTGATCGAGTTCTTGCTGCGGTTTCAAAACAGTTGACGGCTTCTCAAAAGAGTAAGCTCAAACGATCGTCAACTAAAAAAATTCCACTGGTAACACCCGCTATTAAAACCAGTAAAGAAGTTGTTGCTTATCAAGATGAGTTGAAAAATCAGTTAGCCGAAATGGAGATAACCGACCCCTACATGTCTTGGTATCTGTGCACAACATATGGAAAAAATGCAGATTTAATTCTTGACAAGAAACCTACTTTTAAAGAAGGGTCAACGCAAGAGCAATTGATTCGTGCAGAACTATGGTACTGTATACAGCACGAAATGACCAATAGTCTTGCAGATTTCTTTGTACGTAGAACTTCACGTTTATATTTTGACATCGATAGCGTTACTCAATTTATGGAAATCATTCTACGAGACTGTATCCATTATCTAGATTGGGATGAAAAGCGAATTGCTTTGGAACAAAAAATCATGGCCGAATTAATTCAAGATGCAACAGTGTATTACGATAAAGAATTTGAATAGCACACTATTATTGAACCTCAAATAAAATCACATGAAAAAATTAGTAGTATTATTAGTAATTCTCTTCTGTTCCCTTAGTTCTTTTGCTCAGGAAGTATCCACGTATTATTTAGTTCGACATGCAGAGAAAGATCGATCGGACAAAACCAATTCCAATCCAGAGTTAACGGATCTGGGTCACCAACGTGCGCTGAGGTGGAGCTCCGTTTTTGAAAACGTAACTTTTGATGCGGTTTATTCAACAAACTATTTAAGAACTATTGCTACGGCCAAACCAACTGCATCTGCAAAAGGATTGGAAATTCAGTTTTATAATCCGAGGGAACTCTATTCAAAAGATTTTCAGCAAGAAACCTTGGGAAAAACCGTTTTGGTCGTTGGGCATTCAAATACAACACCGCAATTTGTTAATGCTATTTTGGGAATCGATCGTTACGCCGATATTCAAGACAATAATAATGCAAATCTATATATCGTAACACGTATCAAAGAAGAAACTTCCTCTGTATTATTGAAAATTGATTAGTCTTTTTTGACCTATCATGAGCATCGAAGCAGAATGGTTTTTTACTATTTCTGCCGAATTTTTGACCCCCATCTCCCACTATCAAATCCAAACACTGAATGAGGTGCATAAAAACTTAAAACCAACACATATAAAACCCGTATTACAAAAAGCCAACAAAGACTGATTAGATTACAATCGTATTTCCTGTTGTAAGTAGGAATAAGAAAACAGGTAGTTTAAAGATCATTTTTTCTTTTCATGAGATGGAACCTTTTTTAGGATTAAAGTTTCCTTTAAGATAAAAGCAGGACGAGGGAGGATATATAAAAACGGATGTCTTGATCAAGTTAAATTTAGCATTCCTCAGCGTACTCCTTTGGGGAAAGTCCTGTCTGTTTTTTGAAAAAACGAGCAAAATTACTTGGGGTCTGATCACATAATTTTATAGCTATTTCTGAAACATTTAGTTGTGAATATTTTATGAGCGTTTTTGCTTCCAAAACAAGCATTTCCTTTAAAAGATCTTGAGCTGTTTTATCAATTGCTGTTTTTACGCACTTGTTGAGATAATTGGGTGTAACATTTAATAAATTAGCATAATCCGATATGTTTTGAAACTCATAAATATGTTTTGCAAGGGCATGTTTATAGCGTTTTGTGATTTCAAAGTTTGATTTTCTTTTTTCAGAAGTTTTGTTTACAGCTACGGCATCTAATTCTTCGAATAAAGCCATCAAATAAAAGGACAACAGTGTTTTATTGTATTCCTTACTTGTATGTAAAGACAACAGGCGTTCTAGAATTTTTTCAATAATCTCAATCGTATTTGTTTGTAATGGAATAATTGGATTGGATTGATATTGAAAGAAAACATAACGCTCGCTCAACATTAATTTTGAAAAAAAATCAAAAACATTTTCTCCAAAGTGACAATAATATCCTTCAGCATCTTCGCTCATCATTTTGTGTTCAGTGATTTGGTAAGCGGGTAAGAAAAAATAGTAGGAGCATTTATAGTGTAACTATTTAGCCCTTTTGTTCTTATGGAAGTACCTTTTTTAAGAAAGAAAAAATCATGAAATATTTTGCGATGTGGAAGTACACTGAAGTTTTTCTTGTCTGAAATATCATCAATTTTGTTGATATGAAAATCAGGATGTTTTGCATTAGTAATTATTGGCAACCACTCAACTTGATGCATATGAAAATTTGATATTTCATAATAATCTAAGGTTGGTATTTTTTTTTCATCATTCATTTTCATGAGAATATTTTACATACCTAAAATAGCAACTGCCCTTGTCCAGCCGGCACTTGCCTTTTCTATCTTTGTAGGAAAGCAAGCGACTTTGAAGCCAAAAGATGGTAATTGATCTAAATTAGCCAATTTTTCGATTTGACAATATTCTTTTTCAATGCCTACATAATGGGCTTCCCAAATGATTCCTTCACGTGGTGTTTGTTTAAATCTTTGAATTTGGAGATGCAGCGGAATATCCCATCCCCAGCCATCTGTACCCATAACCTTAATCCCTTGATCGATCAGCCAATGCGTAGCTTTTGCTGAAGCACCTACATGAATTTTAACATACTCATCATCATATATACGTTTGTCTGCGTCACATCTTATGAGCACAATATCCAAAGGTTTTAGCGTATAATTAATTGCAGATAGTTTTTCTATTAAATCTTCTGGTTCTATCAAATAACCCTCTGGTTTATCCGTAAAATCCAAAAGGACACCGTCATTAAAAAACCATTCTAAAGGCAATTCATCAATAGTTCGTGAGGGTTCTCCGCTGTTTCATTTCAAATGTAGGAAAAAAAGAACCCCCTCAAAATGAAGGGGTTAATGGTATTGCGTTGTGTGTCCTACTTAGCCGTAATTCACTTAATTGTAAGTGTAGGGAATTTGGTTAGGGGTTGCAAACGCGCGCCAGAGAGGGTTACTTTTACTAATCTAGGGGTACCTGCAGTATATTCATCTGCTATTATTCATAAAGAGTGTGCTGAACAAGTTTTTGCAAATGCTCCTATGTCAGGTATGGGATATAAAATAAAGCCGAACTTTAAAGTTGATATGATTGATAAAAAGATCAAAAGGGATTTGAGATTGAGGCATATAGATAAGTGATAATGCACATTGCTTAATTGCTTTGGGCTTAGTAAAAGTTGTTGATTTTAAAATGTAAAGAATTGATGATGATATAATTTACAATCCTATTTTTAGTCAAGCTTCAGAATTTTAAAAAATTGATTTGTGGAGAAAACAATCAACTTTATATAAAATCTATAAAACAAACAAAGGCAAGTCCTCACTTACTTCATTAGTAGCTTGTTTCATTCTTGGTAAAGCGTATTGTAAAACTAACTGAAGACGATATGCCTTTGGTCTAATCGGTATTGCAAAAGGGTATTAAATCCTTCTTGAATGTGTTTTATTTTATCCCTAATAAAGAAAAGGGTTTAGTCTATTTATAATTTTTTACCCTCTCGTCATCAATTTTTCCTTTCCAGTTTAATCCGAAAGCAAAATCATAAACGTTTCCATCAGAATCTGTATATGGTTTCATATCGCGAGGTACATCTTCATATTGTGCTTCTACAGTCAGCATATCAGCAGGCATTTGAAAAGGGAGTAATGCAGAAGGTTCAGTAGCTCCAGTAATAATTTCCATCAAAGCTTGGTCTTGTACGCCCATATGAACTAAAATAGCCGAAGTGCTTTTTTCAATTTCTGAAAATATCATTGGCTTCCCAACTTTTACAGATATAAGTACAGGTTTGTCTCCCATTTTAGCTTTGGTGTCATTTACCAATTTCATATCCTTAGTATTATTTGTGTTTACCGTTTTTCCTTTGTACGTTCTATTGGTAAAATCTTCTAAATCGCTACCACCAGCTAAACTTACTTGACGAGCCGTATCAGCAGTATAAGTGTCATATTGCAAGCTTATAGGCATATATCCATTGCCTCCTTTTTCTAAATCTGAAACATCATAACCAACACCACCATCTGGACTTTGAATGCCCACCAAAGCAAAATCTGCTTCTTCTGGAGTATCAACTACATCAAAATATTCAGCAACTACTTCCATATTAAACGGATATTCCATTTTCTCTTCGGATGTCATTCCCCACCAATTCGTACTCGGTGCAATATAACGTTGTGGCACATATACTTTCTGCTTCGCTTTTAGAGGAAGAATGTTTCCATGATTTTTCAATAGCACTACCGAACGTAATTGTGCATCAAAACCAGCTTTCATGAATTCGCTATTGCCGACAATTGCTTTTGTTTCTTCAGCATCTAAATACGGATTTTCAAAAAGACCTACCCTAAAAATATTGGTTAACAAACGAACAGCTGATTCTTCAAAACGCGCTCGCATGGCTTCTTCACCCATTTCTGCAACACCCAACTTAAAAGCTTCTAAAACCGGTCCCATATCATTGTTACCACCAAATTGGTCCATTCCGGCATCAATTGCTTTGTAGTGACGTGCCGCTTCAGATAAATGTTCAACACCGAAAGGCTTCCCTTCAAATTTATGAACAGCGGACATATCTCTAGTAATACCCCAATCGGTACACAAAACTCCTTCATAACCGTAAGTTCCTCTTAGTACCTCTGTGATTAAATACTTGTTATAGCCATTGGCAACCTTTTCACCTTCCCCTGAAGAAATGGTATAATATGGCATTACAGCTGAAGCCATTTTTGTTGGTCCATCTAGCTTAAATGCGCCTTCTGTGAAAGGTTTCATGTGGTCTTTAATATTCTTACCGGGATATACTGCATAGGCACCATAACCAAAATGACCATCACGACCACCTTCTTCTGGGCCACCTCCAGGCCAATGTTTTACCATAGCGTTCACACTAGCTAATCCCCAGTCGCCACCATCGGTAGATTGAAAACCATCAACAAAGGCTTTTGCTAAATCTGCTGCCAAGTCAGGGTCTTCACCCATAGTACCATCAAAACGACTCCAACGTGGTTCTGTAGCTAAATCTATTTGCGGGGATAATGCTGTAGAAATGCCCAAAGCTCTGTATTCCTTGGATGCGATTTCTCCAAACTGTTTCATTAAAGCGGGGTCAAAAGTTGCTGCTATTCCTAATGTGCCCGGCCACATCGAAATGTCACCACCTGCACCGGCATTAAATTCTGCATATGAATCACTACCATGACGTGGGTCTGAACTATTATTTACAGGAATCCCTAAATACATTCCTTCTGCTAATGCCTGTGCATTATTGTTCCATTGTGCAGCAATTGCTGGGTCTTTTATAGAAGTAATTAATACATGACGTAAATGGTCATCGGTTAAAAATTTCTTTTGTCCGTCGGATAAATCGCTGGCTGAAGCACCACTTTCTTCAAAGGTCTTTCCGTTATACATGGATGAGCCATAACCGCGACTTCCTGAAGGAATCGATTGATGTGAACTGTATAACATCAAACCTGCAATATCTTCTAAACTCATTTGCTGTGCCAAATCTTGAGCTCGCTCATTTACAGGTAAACGCCAATCTTCATAGGCATCTAAAGTTCCGTTTTGATTTAAATCTTTGAAAGCATATCGGTCAACGATTAATAGTTTGACACCAGACCCGGGGTTGTAGCCCAAGTTTTTTCCTTCGGTATTTGAAACCTGAACAAAACCATCTTTTTCTACGGATGTAAATCTTTCACCACAGCTACCTAATATTAATGACATAGTTAATAATGGCACTATTAAATTTAATTTCTTGATTTGCATCTAAATTTTTT
>TARA_B110000503_G_scaffold25642_1_pt1 | contig 11126 bp, 9 predicted proteins | sample TARA_B110000503 | Tara Oceans TARA_B110000503 (sample SAMEA4397472) | marine metagenome | biome: Polar Biome; feature: [SRF] surface water layer (ENVO:00010504); material: water (ENVO:00002006), including particulate matter (ENVO:01000060) such as... | depth 5 m
CTCTCTGCAATAAACTACAATTTTTTATTTGGTTTAAATGGGATTAGTGTTCCCCTTTCAGTAGTTGCTAGCTTTTTTATAGTTTTCTTCTATAGAAAAGTTTTGATTTCGTATAAATTAAAATCATTAAATCTGGATTTTTATTTTTGTTTGTTTGTTTCTATCTATATTTTTTATAAAATAAATAGATATAGTAGCTTTGGGAACGATGCTATAACACATCTATGTTTTTTTTATTTAATAAGATTAATTTTAATTGATAATAACTTTAAACAACTTTCATTAATAATTCTTCTTTGTGTTTTTATCTTCTTAAATAAAAATACTTATTTATTAGTTTTTTTATTTCCATTATTTATTTATTTCTATAATAAAATTTATCTTGATCACAAAAAAACAATGAAATTAGTTTTTTCATTTTCTAGTTTTTTTTTATTTTTATGGTTGCTAAAAAATATACTTATATCTGGTTGTGCAATATTTCCAATACACAATAGTTGTATTCAAGAATTAAAATGGACCCCAAATATTGAAGTAATAAAAGATATCGAGCAATCTGGTGAGGCTTGGGCAAAAGCATGGCCTGAAAACAAAAATAAAAATTTAACAAAGGAAGAGTTTAATAAAGAGTTTAATTGGTTTAAGCCTTGGCTTATTCATGGAAAATATGTAGCAAAAACTGTGCTTCCATATTTATTTCTTATAATAATTTTAAATATTTATTTTAGAGATAATAATAAAAAATTGTCAATTAATAATATAAATTACAATTTAAGCTTGGCACTTAGCGCTTTGTTAACCCTAATTTTTTTTTTAAAATTTCCCTTATATAGGTATGGTTACTCATATTTAATTACTCTAATTATTCTATTAAATCTTTACAACTATAAACAATTTAACCTCCACAAAATAATTCACTTTACAAGCATAATTCTAATTATACTTCCGTTAGTTTTTTTAGGTAAACAAATACAAAGATATAGTAAAAAATATTCCTCAACATATATTAACAAGCCATGGCCAAATATTTATTCCTTAGATGATAATAAAATTTCTAAGAAGGAGCTAGAAATTAAATTTGAAGACTTAAATATTTTTTATAATAAAGGTGAATGTGGATATTCAAAATCTGTGTGTTCAAATTATAAAATAAAGAACAGTATCAGCATAGATAAAAAATTTACTTACTACGTAATATCTAATAATTTATTAAAAAACAAATAACATCAAAAGTTATTTTTCTTTCTTTGTGCGTTCACTAAATCTGTGATTAATAACAACCAGTACTGATGTATGTTTTCAATATGATTATAAACTGAAGAATTAACCCAAAAATTTAAATCACCTAGTTGTTTAAGTTTATTTGATTTTTTAAAACCTGTGAAAGTCACTATTTTTAGTTTTTTTTTCCTACTTGCTTTTACTGCTTCAATCATATTTTTTGATTCACCACTTGATGACACTAAAATAATCATGTCCCCCGTATCTGAATAAAATTCAATACATTTTTTAATCCAGTTTTCATAACCATAATCATTTGAAAAACATGTCAAAAGATCACTTTCATTAAAATTAACTGTTCTAATTTGACCAATTTTAGTCATATCCACACTAAAATGACTTGATATTGCAGCGCTTCCACCGTTACCAAAAATCAATATTTTTTTTTTATTTTTTTTTATTTTTAAACTTAATTTGTATAGAAATTTAAGTTTTCTTAATATTTCATCATTAATTTTACCAGATTCAATAAATGAATTTTCGTAAGCGCTTATAAAGTCATTTATTTTTTTCATAGTAATTTTTTTTTTAATTTTGTTACCCATTTTTTATCATAAAATAAACTTTTATCATCTACATAAATATCAAAACTGGGCTTCCCGAATATCAAATTATGATAATTTACTTTCCATCTTTTTAATTGTATTTCTGTAATCTTTTTTGCTTGTTTAATTGCTTTAAGCCTATTGTCGTTATTTCTTCCCATGTATCTAGCTGTAAAAATTTTTATATGAAACCCCCTGTCAAACAAACTATTTACTAAATTGATATTTTTTTTTAGAGGTGTGCTTTTTGTGTAATTAGAATTTATTGTTTCACACAATACATTATCTAAGTCAAAACAAATTATTTTTTTTTTCATGCTTTTAAAAGGTACTTTTTTTAAAGATATTTTTATGCATTATTTTTAAATCTTTATTTAAATTTTTATATTCAATCTTTTCTTCACATTGCATTATTCGGCTATGAATTGTTTTTTTTAAATTATTACCTAATGTTAATTCTTCCAAAATTTTTTCACCTTTAGTTAATCCAGTAATTTTAATTGGAATATCACCATTAGGATTTTTTGAGTTTTTAAACGTAAGTCCACTTAATTGAATAATCTTTTTAGCTATAGATAAAATGCTTATCTGCTCACCCATATCTAAAGCATATATTTTTACACCTGATTTATTGATATACGAAGCATTTATTACGAGTTGTACTGCCTCTGAAATATTCATGAAATATCTTTTTGCATTTATATTTGTAACAGTCAGTGGTAGCCTCTTCTCAATTTGCTTTAAAAATATAGGAATTACCGATCCACTTGATCCAATAACATTTCCAAACCTAACTATGGTAAATGAAGCTTTATAATTACTTTTATTATTTTCATATAAATATTTAACTAATCTTTCACCAAACTTTTTTGTAATTCCAAGAACACTTTTTGGGTTTACTGCTTTATCTGAGCTAATAAATATAAAGTTTTTTACTTTTTTATATATTGCAAAATTGATTACTTTCTTTGTTCCAAGTACATTATTTTTAAACATTGAATATGAATTTTCTTCACCAAAAGTAAGGTGTTTGTAAGCTGCTGCATGATAAATATCATCAATTATTATTTTATTAAATGTATTCCTCATAAAATCATAATCATTGCAATCTCCTAATATAAACTTTATTTTTGATGTTAAATAATTTTTTTCGTTAGCAATTCTTTTCTTAATGTTAAATAAATTAATCTCAGCAAAATCTATAGCATATATTCTTTTTGGGTTTGATTTTAATATTTCGATGCATAATTCGCTACCAATTGAACCGCCGGCGCCAGTAACTATGATTATTTTATTTTGTATTTGTTTTTTTAAAACTTTACTGTCTATAGAAATTTTAGGTCTATTAATTATGTCAAAAAAATCAATTTTTGAAGTTAGGGAATCTTTTAAGAATTCATTCGTATAAGAGCTTTCTTTTGAAAAATTTTTAACACGGATATTTTTATCTATCATTTTGTTATAAAGTTTAGCTATTTCTTTTTTTTCTAAAGCATTAGAACCAATAATAATTTCTGAAATATCATGTTTATTAATAGCTATATCCACGTAATCTTTTTTATAAATTTTTATACCATTAAGTTCTCTTTTTCTAAATTTATTAGAGCTATCTATTATGCATTTTATTTTTCCGTAATTATTATTTTGTCTAATATTTTTTATTAATTCAATATTACTCTTATTTATACCTATTATGAGAATATTTTTTAATTTTATTTTATTTTTTTTTAAGTTAATTAAAAAACTAATTAAAATCCTATGTAAGATTATTAATATTCCAATCAAAATAATTGCTATAAATGCTATGGACCTTGGGAAATAAATAATTTTATACAAATAAAAATTTAGTAGAATTAAGATAATTCCACTAATAAATAAAGATTTAATTAGACTTAGAATTGAGTAATAATCAAAATATCTAATTAAAGTTTGATAAAAATTTTGAATATAAAATACTAAAAATAAACATAAAAAGAAAATCACATATACCACTACATTAATGTCCCAAAATGGATAAATAGTTTCCAATCTCAAAGAATATGAAAGCCACAAACCCAACATAATAATTAATAAATCTGAAAGTACTAAAAAAAGTTTCTTAGCTAGATTTGAAATTTTGATCATTATTGTAATGCTAGTGTAGTATCCCTTTTTTGGTTAATACAATTTTTAAGGTTTTAATTAAAATAATAAAATCAATCCAGAGATTATTATTTTTTAAATATTCAGTTTCGTAGTGTAATTTTTTACGAATAGTAATTAAATCTCTTCCTCTAATTTGTGCCAGTCCCGTTATACCAGGTTTTAGGGTGCTTATTCCTATTTTTTTTCTACTTTCATTAAGATCTTTTTGTGAAAAAAGTGATGGACGAGGGCCAACTATTGACATGTCCCCAATTAGAACATTTATAAATTGAGGTAGCTCATCTAAACTATACTTTCGCAAACTCTTTCCAACTATTGTAGTCTTTTTATCACTTAATTTAATTTTATTTGATTCAATTAATTTTGTATCCAAATACATTGTTCTAAATTTTAGCATTTTAAATTTACTACCATTAATCCCCACCCTTTCAGAAATAAAAAAAATTGTGCCTTTGGAATCTAATTTGATAAAAATTCCAATAAAAAAAAACAAAGGAATTAATATTATAATAAGTGGCGCACTAAGTGCTAAATCAAATAATCTTTTTAGGTTTGGCATCTTTTTTTTTAAATAAAAAAACTAATAAAATATATAATATGACCACAACAATTAAAGCTAGAACCTTATTAGAAATTAGATAATATAATAATAAATTTACCATAACTTGAATTGCAATAATAATAAAAGCCAACAGATTGTTTAATTTGTCTGATATTAAATAATGGATATGTAATCTGTCTGCTTTAAATGGATGCCTTCCACTGAAAAGTCTAATTAAAAATACTCTCACCATGTCCAAACCTGGTAATGATAATATTATAAAAATTTCTTCTGGAGTTAATATTTTGTAATTATTATATGACTTAATTAATAAACAAGAGATTATAAAAGACAAGAGTTGTGTGCCACTATCTCCTAAAAAAGCTTTGTTAGAATAATTATAAATTAAAAAAAATAATAAAGTTAATATCATAAATAAATTAAAATTATTATAAAAACCTTTCAATATAAAAACTAAAAAAATTAAGATACAAAAAAAACTGGCTTGAAAATTAATTCCATCATACATATTTAGTGCATTCATAAAAAGTAAGATGCACAAAATAGTGAATAATATTGAGAATCTTTTTAATTCGACGGGATTTTCTGTGAAAGTAAAATCTAAACTATTTATAACTAAATTTTCATCTATTAAGACGAAAAAAAGAATTAAAAAAAAATTTATGAAGAGTTTTTTATTTGCGGATAATTCAAATTTGTCGTCAAAAGCACCTAATAGAAAAAATACAAAAGAACCAATTATTAAAGAAAAGTATCCTCTTGTATCTGTATAGAGTTGGATAAAATTTAAATTTAAAACAAAGTCAAAAAAAATAAATAATATAAAATTATAAAAAATTAAAAATCCTCCAAATAAAGCTACAGATTTTTTGTGAAATTTTCTTACATTATCGGCACTGTCATATATATTAATCTTTTCTATAATTTTTTTGAAGAAAAATACAATTGGAACATTTATTAAAACAAACAGAATAATTATTTTATCGTACATAAAATTTATTTTTTTTAATTAAGTATATCAAAAAACCTAAGGGATAATAGTTGACTATGGATAACCAATTATTAAAGAAATTTCCTGATGGCAAAAATGGAAATAGAGTAATAAAATAAAAGCCAAGTAAACATAGCGCCTCATCAGAAAATACTTGGGATTTATTAATTATTTGAAAATATAGATTCTTCAAAAAAAGATAAAATATGAAGATATATAAAGACAATAAAACTAAAAAACCACTAATGCCTGTTTCTGCTAAGGTTTGGGCATAAAAGTTATGTGGGTGAGTAGTGCACGCATTGGCTGCCACAAAATTTTCTTCTTTATCACAATAATATCTAAACATTTTTGCACCATGTCCCAAAATTGGTTTTTCTAAAAACATGTTTAAAGCAATTTTATAATGCCCTTCATAAGTTTTGCTAAATATGTACATTCTCTCACTTTTAGAATCTAGGCCTAGTTGATTAATTGTTGATACAATTACCCTGTTATAAATTTTCTCACTATATAAAACTGTTAGAGTAAAAATTACAAAGCAAGCAATTATAGGTACTAATAAAAGCCTCCTATAGTTATAAGAAGAAATGAAAATGAATATAATGAATATAATGAATAATGCTAACGATGTTCTTTCACCACTTAATAGCACTACAACAAAAGACGTTAAAAATAATATAATTTTTAAAATATTTTTTTTTCTTAAAAAAATTAAATTATGACAATAAGTTAATAAAAATAATAATACTGGAAAAAATCTAGCAGTGTAACTTCCTAATATTTCATCTTTACCAAAAAAACTTGTTATTCTAAAATTCTGTTCATTATTATAAGTAAAGCCTAAAATATTTTTTAAAAAAAAATATTGATATAGAGAATCTATAAAAAGTGCAAAATATATTGTTATAAAAATATACAATAAATTTTTTAAAATATTTTGATTATTGTTTATTAGAAAATAGCAAGCTAATGCAAAAATACCAAACCTAAAATAAAAAATACTACTTTGTAATGAACTTAAATTATTTGATGAAAAAGAATTTAGACTTAAAATTAAACATATTATTAAATAAATTTTAAAATATATATTATCTAATATTTCAATTTTTTTTTGAACAAAAATAATCATAATAAAACTTATAACTATTACAGCCAAAAATAAATCAGGTAAAAAAGGACCTGTAATTAATGCTAATGGAATTAACAATAATAAGTATGATAAAAAATAAATAATTTTTCTTTGATTTATGATCATCTTTTAAATATATATTGGATAATTTTAATTGGAAATCTTAATAAAATCATTGCCCAATTTGAATATACCCCATTTTTTTTCAATATTTTTAAAATTTCTTTTGAGGAAATAAAATTATTTTTGAATGACATTGTACTTTTTCCACCTAATCTCATAATTACATAATTAGTATTACTCATACATATCTTAATTTTTTTTTTTAATATTATTCTCAAGTAAAACTCAAAATCACCTGCAATCTTATAATCGGTTTTATATAGTCCATATCGATCGTAAATTTCTTTTTTTAAAAACATTGATGGGTGCGGTGGTGAAATTCCTAAATTAAACATCCAGTTTTTAAAGTTAACAGGGGAGTACTTTCTAACTATTGCATCGTTTTCTTTTTTTACCATGTATGTTGCACCAACCAAACATTTTAATTCTATTTTTTTTTTAAAAGTATTAACAACATCTAATAAAACTTTTTTATGAGCATAATAATCATCAGAATGTAAAATTGAAATAATATCACCGGTAGCATAATTAATGCCTTTATTAATACCATCATATATTCCTGAATCTGTTTCACTTATGAAGGTCGTTATAAATTTTTTATATTTTTGAATAATTTCTACTGTTTGATCTGATGATCCTCCATCAATAACAATATATTCAATATCTAAATATTCTTGATCAATTACAGATTTTATGGTTTTTTCAATAGAATTTTCACTATTTAAACACACTGTAACTATTGAAATTTTCATTATTATCTATCTTTGAATAACCCAATTACCAAGAATTAATAAATCCATATCTGTTCTTTCATAGCAATTAATTGCTTCAACTGGATTGTTAACTATTGGCTCATTTTCGTTAAAAGATGTGTTTAAAAGCATAGGTACACCAGTAAGTTTATCAAATTCAGTAATTAAGTTGTAGTAATGTTCATTCTGCTCCTTTGTAACTGTCTGCAACCTTCCAGATCCATCTACATGAGTAACTCCTGGTATCAAAATTCGTTTATGTTCTTTAATTATGTTAACCTCACTCATATAAGGTACGTCATTATCTTCCTCGAACCAATCTTTAACAAATTCTTTAAGTACGGAAGGTGCAAAAGGTCTAAAGCTCTCTCTTCTTTTTATTTTTAAATTAATAAGATCTTTTATATTTGCATTTCTTGGATCAGCTAAAATTGATCTATTTCCAAGCGCTCTAGGGCCCCACTCAGTTCTACCCTGAAACCATCCAATAACTTTTTCTTTTGTAATTTCTTTTGCAACATAAGAATATAAATTTTGGAAATCCATTTTTTGAACTAAATAATTATTTTTTAATTTTTTTTCTTCGATTACTCTAAAAATATGGTCATTGGAGTATTCAGGTCCCAAATAAGAATAGTTTTTAACAAATATTTTCTTATTTTTTGATAAATCTTTGACTACTATACTGGCTGAACCAATCGATCCACCTCCATCACCTGGATTTGGAGAAATATATATTTTTTTAAAATTTGAATTTTTAAGTATTTTTCCGTTTGCTACAGAATTCATAGCGCAACCACCAGATATTGTTAAAAAATCTGTGTTATATTTTTCATAAACATTATTTATTAAATGAAACAGAACATCTTCATATACGGTTTGTACTGATTTAGCTAAATCCAAATGTCTTTGAGAGATTTCTTCATCAGGCATTCTCTCTTTACCAAGTAATTTAATAAGGGTATTTGAAAATAAATTTTTGTATATATATTGACCTTGGTCATTTATTTCAAATATTTTTTCTTTATGATGTAAAAAATACTTTAAGTTTAACTCAAATCCTTCTTGAGTTTTTTTTAATATTCTTGAAAGTTCGTTAAAATATTTAGGTTTACCATAAGATGATAAGCCCATTAATTTATATTCATCTCCATAAGACCTAAACCCAAGAAATTGTGTAAGAGCTTGATAAAATATGCCCATCGAATGTGGAAAATTAATTCTTTTATGAATATTCAACCTATCATTCTGATAATAGCCAATGGCACTACTTGCAAAATCACCAAATCCGTCTATAGAAAGATTTGCACATTCAGAAAAGTTACTAAAATAAAGAGATGAAGCAATATGAGCTTTGTGATGATCAATAAATCGAATTTTACCAACAAATTTATTATTTTTATCTAGTGATGACATTAATTCAAAAAGATTAAATTTTTTTTTTGAATTTGATAAACTTAATAATGAAATTTTCATTGCTGATAAATTTTTTATAAAAAATAAAATCTTTTGACTTATTCTTCCAAAAGGATTGGTGTTCACCGCAACATAATTAACTTTTGAAATATCAATTTTCGCTTCATTTAAACAAAAATTTATTGCATTAAAAGGAAAGCTAGAGGTATGTTTTATTCTTGAAAATCTTTCTTCTTCAGAGGCTGCTAATAAAATATTGTCTTTAAAAATGCAGGCAGAACTATCAGAATGTAAAAAATTTATTCCTAAAATGTATTTAATATCCATTTTCAATCTTGAACCCAGTCTTCAGAATTCTTTGTTTCATTAATTAAATCTTCATAGACATTTAATAATCTCTGAGAACAAATTTTGTTGTCATATTTATCTTCAATAAGTTTTCTTGCATTATAGCCCATTTTTATTAAATCTAAATCTTTCAATCTCATTAAAGCATTGAGTAAACTTTTTTTATTTGTTTCAATTTCAATGCCAGCTTTATATTCCTCTACAATACTTAATCTACATTGTTTAGATATTATAACTGGCAAATATGAGGCTAGTGCTTCTTTTAATGCAATCGAGTCTCCCTCTTCAAAAGAGGGCAAAATAAAAATATCAAATTTTTTTAAATATTCAATTTTGTCTTTTCTTAAAATCGGTAGGTTTACTAAAACTTTTTTTTCTAAAGAATAACTTTTAATCAATTTCTTTATTTTTTTAATCTTATTGATTGAACCTGGGCCTGTAATTTCAAATAAAAAATTATCAAAATAACTAGAGGGTAAGTCCTTTACAGCTTCGATAAGTATTTTCAAACCTTTTTTTTCATGAATTCTTCCAAAGAATAAAATTTTTTTAATTTTTTTATGTTCTAAATTTCTTTTATTAAATTGATCAAGATCAATTCCATTTGGAATTATAAATGTATCATTTAATTTAAAATTTTTTTTTATATCAAGGTATTCTTCTATTGTGGAACTAAAGAATGCTACAGAGGATTTTATTAAAGGTTTAAGAAAAAAAAAAGTAAATAAAAACTTTTTAAATAATTTTTGTTTTAAAGACCATTCATCTAAATAACCATGTCCTACAAAAAAATGTTTAATTAATAATTTGTTAGCTAAATAAATAATAATAATTATCTTTAATGACCAAATTTCATGAAAATGAATTATGTCTATTTTTTTTAAAAATCTATAGAATTTTAATCTGTAAGACTTAATAAATAAAATTTTAAATAAATAAAAGTAACTAAGTAATTTTAGTTTTAACACATAAATAATTTTTTTTTTTGAGTTTATATTAACAATTTGATTTCTTAAAACTTCTGGCGGACCTCCATGCTCGAAATTCATTGTTTCTATGACTGAAAGTATTTTCATAAGACCAATCTTTTATACAATTCAACATATTGTTCTAAAATTGTATTTAGTTTATAATTTTCATTAATTAATTTTTGAGAATTCAAACCCATTTGATAGAGCTCCTCATCATTCAATAAAAAAAGTTTATTTAAATAAGTCATTATATTTTCTCTTGAAAAAGGAAACACATATCCAGCCTGATATTCATTTATCAATTCCCAAGGTGTCTCTTTAGTTGTTAAAACTGGTAATCCATAAGATAGGGCTTCTCCTATAGAAATGCCAAAATTTTCACTTTTACTAGGTAGAATAAAAGCATTTGCGTTTTTGAATATTTGATCTTTATCTTGCTTATTAAATACTGACCCTTTATAAAAAATATTATTTTCCAGATTGTTTACTCTTATTTTTTTGAGCATTAACTCATAGTATTTTTTATCTGAAATGGGGCCATAGATATCTAGTTGCCAAGTTATTTGTGTATCTAAATCTTTCCAGCAGTCAATTAGTTCTAGAATACCTTTTTTAAGGTGTATTCTTGAAAAAAAAATAATTTTCTTTATTTTATTGGAAGTTTCTTTTTTTAAAACTTTTTGACTATCTTCAATACCATGAGTTATTATTTCTATTTTTGAAGTGATTGAATTGTTAATTAGATTTTCTGCCTCTTCATTACAAGTGGCATGCACAACATCAGCACTATTCAATATTTTTTTTTGATATAGTTTCCAGGCTATTAATTTTTTCAATTTTTTTTGATTTAATGCCCATGG
>TARA_B110000503_G_scaffold143771_1_pt1 | contig 11121 bp, 13 predicted proteins | sample TARA_B110000503 | Tara Oceans TARA_B110000503 (sample SAMEA4397472) | marine metagenome | biome: Polar Biome; feature: [SRF] surface water layer (ENVO:00010504); material: water (ENVO:00002006), including particulate matter (ENVO:01000060) such as... | depth 5 m
GGCCCTCTAAACACCATTGGTGAACCAAAGTGCCCTCCAGACATACTTAACATTTTTGCCGATGCGTTGATTACCTGATCAATCGCTACTAACGAGAAGTTGAAGGTCATAAATTCAATAATTGGTCGAAGACCATGCATGGCTGCTCCTACACCAATTCCTGCAAAACCTAATTCTGCAATTGGCGTATCGATTATTCTATCGGGACCAAATTCATCAAGCATCCCTTGACTTACTTTATAAGCCCCGTTGTATAGGGCAACTTCCTCTCCCATCAAAAAGACACTTTCGTCTCTTCGCATCTCCTCATTCATTGCTTCCCGAAGGGCTTCTCTAAACTGTAATGTTTTCATAATCGATTGTTCTGTATAAAAAGGACGTCAAAAGTAATAAATTGACAACAAACTAAAACATATGATGTTTTAATTTCAGATTTGAAATTGAGAAAAAATAATTTGTCTAACTGCACTGATTTTGATTAATTTCGTGGACCTTCGATGCTAACCTATCGTCTACACTTAATGTGTTTATTGTAAATAAGTTAATTTAAAAAATTCAATATGAAAATTTTAGTTTGTATCAGTAAAGCACCTGACACTACGTCAAAAATTGCTTTTACCGACAACAATACTTCATTTGATAAGAATGGAGTGCAATTTATTATTAACCCATACGATGAATGGTATGCATTGGTTAGAGGCTTGGAATTGAAAGAGGCGAACGGCGGCAGTGTAACCATTTTAAACGTTGGTGGTGCTGACAATGACCCGACCATTAGAAAAGCCCTTGCAATTGGTGCTGATGATGCTGTTAGGGTAAATATGGAACCGACAGATGCATTAGGGGTTGCAAAACAAATTGCAGATTACGCGAAAGAGAATGTATTCGATATGGTGCTTTGTGGAAAAGAAACCATCGACTACAATGGCTCACAAGTGGGCGGGATGGTAGCAGCTTTCTTAGACCAACCCTTTGTTTCAAACGCTTCAAAGCTGGACATGGCAGGAAATACTGCAACAGTAGAAAGAGATATCCAAGGAGGAAAAGAAATTATTGAAGTTGATACACCATTTGTTTTAAGTACAGCGAAAGGCATGGCAGAAGCTAGAATTCCAAATATGAGAGGAATCATGGCGGCTAGAACAAAACCTCTAAAAGTTGTTGAGCCAAGTGCTTTTGAAAATACAACAGAGATAGCCTCTTACGAATTACCTCCTGCTAAAGGAGCTTGCAAAATGGTATCAGCAGACAATCCTGCTGAATTACTGAATTTATTAAGAAACGAAGCTAAAATCATTTAAGACATGTCAATATTAGTATATGCCAATACGGCACAAAATAAAGTTCATAAATCAGCTTTTGAAGCAGTGTCTTATGGTGCTCAAATTGCTGAAAAATCAGGAGACACAGTTACAGCTGTAGTTGTTGGAAACGCTGATGATTTAGATACACTTGGAAAATATGGAGCCGACAAGGTAATTCATATTACCAATGATAAATTAGCTGACTTCCAACCTAGTTTAATTGCTAAAGCAATTCAAAAAACAGCTGAAGAGAACAGTTCTTCAATCATCATCTTTTCACACGATTTATCTGGAAAATCAATTGCTCCGATGTTGGCCGCAAAAATGAATTCAGGTATTGTAACAGGTGCAGTAGATTTACCGGAAACTGATGGCGACTTTATTGTGAAAAGAGCAGTTTTCTCTGGTAAAGCCTTTGCTCATGTGAAAATTAATACTCCAACAAAAATAATTTCTGTTACTCCAAATGCATTAGAGAAAAAGGAATACAACAAAACGGCTAGCATTGAAGATAAAGCATACGATTTAGGAGATTCAAGACTTAAAGTAATTGAGCAGAAAATTGAATCAACTGATGTCCCACTTACTGAAGCAACACTTGTTGTTAGTGCAGGAAGAGGTTTGAAAGGACCAGAAAATTGGGGAATGATTGAAGATTTAGCTAAAGCATTAGGAGCGGCTACCGCATGTTCTAGACCAGTTTCTGATATGGATTGGAGACCTCACCACGAACATGTAGGTCAAACTGGAGTAGCTATTCGTCCTAACCTATACATTGCTATTGGCATTTCAGGAGCTATCCAACATTTAGCAGGCGTTAACCAATCAAAGGTAATTGTTGTTATAAATACTGATCCAGAAGCACCGTTCTTTAAAGCTGCAGATTATGGTATTGTGGGCGATGCTTTTGAAGTTGTACCGAAATTAGTAGAGGCTGCAAAAGCCATGAATTAATTTGAAAACAAAAATTAAATAACTTTTGTCTCGCCCAATAGTGGTGGACAAAAGTTATTTCAAATCAAATCATGGAGAAAATAGCCTTAGACATAGTAGGATTATCTTATAGCCAAACACAATCGGGAGCGTATGCTTTGGTGTTAGGCGAACAAGATGGAAATAGAAGATTGCCAATAATAATTGGCGGTTTTGAAGCGCAAGCTATCGCCATCGAATTAGAGGATATGACTCCTAGCAGACCATTGACCCACGATTTATTTAAAAGTTTCGCAGATTCATTTAAAATCAACATTGAAGAGGTGTTAATTTACAATTTGATGGAAGGAATTTTTCATGCGAAATTGATTTGCCGACAAGGAGATTCTCTAGTTGAAATTGACACACGAACATCTGATGCTGTGGCGCTAGCCGTGCGTTTTAAGTGTCCCATTTTTACACATGAATTTATATTAAAAGAAGCAGGAATAATTTTAGAAGAAGGAGCCGACTCCTCCTCTAAATCCGCGGCAAAAATGCCAAAATCAGAAAAAAAAGAAAAAAAAGGTATAGCTTCGTTATCCCTTACGGAGTTGAACAACAAGCTCGAAATCGCTTTGGACACAGAAAATTACGAAGAAGCATCAAGGCTTAGAGACGAAATCAATAAAAGAGGCGAAAGCAACAACTAACCAACCACACCCTTGAAAAATATTTCAGCCCTCCTCTTTTTGCTACTGTTAGGCTGTTTACCAGCAGAATTATTAGCTCAACAAGAATCTGGTGAAGCGGCTGCGTCTGCAATAGCAACGATTCCTATGGAAGGATTTTCTTTCAACTCTTTCATTCGAGGAGTTATTGGGTTGGTCTCCTTATTTGTGATAGCTTTCATATTCAGCAGCAACCGAAAGGCAATAAATTGGCGAACAGTTGGCATAGGCCTAGCATTTCAAATCGTAATTGCCATTGGTGTATTAAAGGTTCCTTTCATTCAAGGCATATTTGAATTTATAGGCAAAATCTTCGTTAAAACTCTAGAGTACACTCAAGCGGGAAGTAAATTCCTATTCGAAGGGTTGGTGGTTGACATGGATACCTTTGGATTTATTTTTGCATTCCAAGTATTACCGACAATCATATTCTTTTCGGCCCTAACTTCGGTGTTATTTTACCTTGGAATTATTCAAAAAGTAGTAAAAGCATTTGGTTGGCTACTTTCTAAATTACTTCGCATCTCAGGAGCAGAGAGTTTAAGTGTTGCGGGTAATATTTTCTTGGGGCAAACAGAGGCGCCATTACTAATTAAAGCCTACTTAGAAAAAATGAATAAGAGTGAAATTCTCTTAGTTATGATTGGAGGAATGGCAACTGTTGCAGGAGCAGTGCTAGCCGCCTACATTGGTTTTTTAGGTGGAGATGACCCTGTTCTGCGACTTGTTTTTGCAAAACACCTACTAGCTGCATCTGTCATGGCTGCACCTGGGGCCATTGTAATTTCAAAAATTCTTTACCCTCAAACTGAATCAATCGATACTGATGTTGAAGTCTCTTCAGAAAAAATTGGGTCTAATTTTTTAGATGCTATTGCAAATGGAACTACTGAAGGACTCAAACTTGCAGTTAATGTTGGTGCGATGCTGTTAGTTTTTGTTGCTTTTATTGCTCTAATTAATGGAGGGCTAGGCGTAATTGCAGAGTTCGACGGCATTGGAAGTTGGAGGTTTACTTCATTAAACGAGGTTATTGCGGTCAACACTCCTTACGATGGCTTATCCCTAGAGTTTATTTTAGGAACTATTTTTGCGCCATTGATGTGGCTAATTGGCGTTGCTAAAGAGGATATGATGCTTATGGGTCAGCTATTGGGAATTAAATTAGCAGCAAGCGAATTTGTAGGTTATATCCAATTGGCAGGGTTGAAAGATGTAACCAATGTTGCGCATTTAAAATATGACAAATCCATTATTATGGCCACTTACATGCTTTGTGGTTTTGCCAACTTCGCCTCTATTGGCATTCAAATTGGCGGTATAGGTTCTTTAGCTCCTGGGCAACGTAAAACCATTTCTAAATTCGGAATGAAAGCTCTATTGGGTGGTTCTATTGCATCCTTAATTTCAGCAACCGTTGCCGGAATGATCTTGGGGTAATCTCTTAATGCCTCTCCCATGCTTCTTTGTAATGAATTGAAGCTATCAAATATCTTATTCTTATTTTCTTTATCCGCTTGTAAGTGGTTACATACTGTAGAAGGCGAAATTGGGTCTATTCCATTGTTGTAAAACATGAAAGGAAGAAGAAGAACCTATGAAGGACTATGCAGAAAATATAACGGGCAAAGCAATTGTAATAGAATAAAATGACTGACTTATTGCTCCAATGCTTGATCTTGACAAAAGCAAAAAATATTGGTTTAGTTATGCTAGAAAATATACATTCTAACAAGCTAATCAAGCTTACATTAGATTAAAACACTTTTAACCAAAATAGTACAAGCAAGAAATTACCCTCAAAGTTTTTAACAGTGTATCTTTAGTGCTTGTAATTTTAAAATAATTTTAATAACAATGAATTTTCCTAGTCATTTTTTCTTTACTCATGAGGACTCAAGGTTTCGCGTTCGACCGATAAGTCCTTCTGATAAAGATTTATTGCAAAGAGGATTTAGCGAACTTTCAGAAAGGTCTAAATATTTGAGACTCTTTCAGATTAACAACAAACTAACTAATGCACAGTTGAAATATTTAACCTAGATCAATGGAATTCATCATGTTGCATGGGGCATACTCGATGAATCTGGAGAAGAATCTATGCCTGTTGCTATAGGACGCTTTGTGAAATACAAGGATGAGCAAGATGTCGCCGAAGTCGCCATTACAGTAATTGACTCTCATCAAGGAAGAGGATTAGGGATACTTTTATTTGTTACATTAAACTTCATTGCAGCCCAAATAGATTTGAAGAAATTGAGATATTATGTGCTAAGAGAGAATCGCTTTGCAATGAACAGTCTGAAAAAGTTTACAATTTTAAACCTAAAGAATGAAGGAACGGCAACCATACTAGACATCGGTTATCCCAAACCACACAGCAATTAAAGATGATGTTAAAATGCAACGGTTTATTGCAGCGACGAAAATAGTTGAAGAAGAAATGGGGCTGTAAATTCATCCTTATAAGTGTAATCTGCGAATAAATTTAAAAATTACTTCATTAATGACATTTAAAATCTTCCAACAAATCGCCCAAATTCTTAATACCACCAACAGTGAAAAATGTAAAATAAAAGCAGCGTCATTGCAACAAGAATTATCTCAAACAACTAGTCTAAATCTAAGAAATTTAGACTTATCCGCCACTGATGCTATTTCCATTGCAGAGCTGATAGCAAACAAATCGGATCTTTTCTCAATTAGTTTTAGCTACAATAAGATTGAAGATAAAGGTGTAATAGCTCTTATAACAACCCTTCCAAAATCCGTTCGAGAAATTGGATTGGTTAACTGCGGCATCGGTGACCGGGCAGGTGAGGTAATTTTAGAATGGTTAAAGCGTAATTCTCAGCTAAGAATGATTTGCATGGAGCAGAATAATTTTTCCGCGGAATTATTGATTCAATTCAAAAAAATTAAGAGAATACGACCAAACTTGTTGCTTATCGTTTAAATTAGTAGCAGCTCATTTTAAAATAGCCAAGAGCCTTGTTTATATCTTGTTCCTAAATTCCTTTTAAAATCGACCTGTAATTTAGTTGACTGCATTAAATTTGAATATAATAAAGAATTCAGTCAAATGCAGCAATATCATAATTTATTACAACACATTTTAGACAACGGAGCCGTTAAAACGGACAGAACAGGCACAGGCACCAAAAGTGTATTTGGACACCAAATGCGCTTTAACCTACAAGAAGGATTTCCTCTGGTTACCACTAAAAAGCTTCACCTTAGATCTATTATACTCGAATTACTTTGGTTCCTTACGGGAGATACAAACATAAAATATCTGAAAGACAATGGTGTTCGCATTTGGGACGAGTGGGCAGATGAAAACGGTAACCTAGGTCCAGTGTACGGTTCGCAATGGAGGTCGTGGCCAACACCAAATGGAGGATCAATTGACCAAATTCAAAAAATTATTGATCAAATAAAAAACACTCCAGATTCTAGAAGAATAATTGTGAGTGCATGGAATGTAGCAGAAGTGGAAAACATGGCACTACCCCCTTGTCACGCATTTTTTCAATTCTATGTGGCAGATGGTAAGCTTTCTTGCCAATTGTACCAGCGCAGCGCTGATACATTTCTAGGTGTTCCGTTTAACATTGCCTCCTACGCATTGTTAACCATGATGGTAGCTCAGGTTTGTGGTTTACAAGCCGGGGACTTTGTTCACACCTTGGGAGATACTCACCTCTACTCTAACCACTTGGAACAAGCTGAACTTCAATTATCCAGAGAACTAAGAGATTTACCTACAATGAAGATAAATCCAGAAGTTAAAGACATTTTCAGTTTTAAATATGAGGATTTTGAATTGGTAAATTACGATCCTCATCCGCATATTAAAGCTGCCGTGGCGGTGTAGGGTTTTGTAGCATTTCGACTCCGCTCAATGTGACAAAAATTTTGACTATATTTTTAAACCTCTCCAAGACATTCACTACTTAACATTATTCGACTATAGCTCAACTTCTGTCAGGCTGAGCGGAGTCGAAGCCTAGATAAAAAACACATGAAAATATCACTAATCGTAGCAGCTTCAGAAAACAATGTAATCGGCCGAGACAATGATTTGCCTTGGAAACTACCTATCGACATGAAGTTCTTTGTGCAAACCACAAAAGGTCACAGTATCTTGATGGGCCGAAAGAATCTTGAATCCTTTGGACGTTTGCTGCCAAACAGAACCAATATTTTACTGACTAGAGATCGAAATTATCAATTTGAAGGTGCAGAAATTTTTTACGATTTACAAAAGGCAATTGCGTTTGCGAAAGAAATTGAAGAAGAAGAGTTAATGGTGATTGGTGGAGGTGAAATTTATCGCCAATGCATGCCTTTTGCTGATCGAATTTATCTGACCAGAGTTCATGCAGAAATTGAGGGCGATGTGTACTTTCCGCAACTAGACTCTTCCATTTGGAAATTAAAATCGGAAGAGTATCACGAAAAAGACGAAAAACATAACTATGCTTTTACGTTCCAGAAATTTGAAAGGGCCGAGATTGCATAAATTTCAGCTAAAAATCAAAAACGCCACTCCGAGCTTTCGAAATGGCGTTTGTTTTATATCCTATGGCTTAAATACTAAGCCACTTTCAATTGCTTAAAAGCAGATTTATCAAACTTGTGTTTCGCGTATTTCAAATCAATTCGAATTACTTTATCAGTTGTAGTGGTATCGGTTGGCATATTAAACATGTGGTCAATTAATATGGCCTCACAAATAGACCGTAACCCTCTAGCGCCCAATTTGTACTCAATCGCTTTCTTCACAATGTAATCCAATACCTCTTTATCGAATTTTAATTCAAATCCGTCCATTTCAAACAACTTCATGTACTGCTTCAAAATGGCATTTTTAGGCTCTGTCAAAATCCTTTTCAATGCATCTTCATTCAAGGGCTCTAAATATGTTACAACAGGAATTCTACCAATCAATTCAGGAATCAATCCAAACGAACGAATATCAGAAGGGATAACATAACGCAAGAAGTCTTCTTTTTCAATAACCTCTGTCTCGGTTTTAGCCTTAAAACCTAAAGCATTTGAATTTAATCGCTTCCCAATAACCTTTTCAATTCCTGAGAAAGCTCCACCACAGATGAAAAGTATATTCTGAGTGTTGATTGAAACCAATTTCTGCTCTGGATGCTTTCTTCCTCCTTGAGGTGGAACGCTAACTGCAGAACCTTCTAATAGTTTCAACAAAGCTTGTTGAACACCTTCACCTGATACATCTCTAGTAATGGACGGGTTATCACCTTTTCGGGCAATTTTATCCACCTCATCAATAAAAACAATTCCTTTTTCTGCTTTTGCTACATCAAAGTCGGCTGCTTGCAGTAAACGTGACAAGATGCTTTCTACATCTTCACCAACGTAACCAGCTTCTGTTAGAACAGTAGCATCTGCAATACAAAAAGGAACATCTAATAGACGCGCTATGGTTTTTGCCAACAATGTTTTACCACTTCCGGTTTCTCCAACCAGCATGATGTTGGACTTTTCTAACTCTATGTCTTTAATAGATGCTCCCTTTACCACCCTTTTGTAATGATTGTAAACCGCAACAGAAAGCACCTTCTTGGCATCTTCTTGTCCGATGACATATTCATCGAGGTGCTTTTTAATTTCTGCCGGCTTGTGGATGGTGATATTAATATCCTTCGCCGTTGGCTTAATTTCTTCTTTAACGATTTCGCCAGCTTGCACAATGCAGTTATCACAAATGTGACCTGTGATGCCAGCTATCAAAACGTTCGTGTCTTTTTTATCTCGACCACAGAATGAACAGTGGATTTTATTCTTTTCACTCATAAGCTATTTCTATAGAAAAATTTAGCCCCGTCTCGAAAAACGGGACGGGGCTAAATTACGTGATTTTGTGCGATTTATTTCCGTGCCAATACTTCGTCAATCATTCCGTATTCTTTTGCTTCGGCAGAAGACATCCAATAATCTCGATCAGAATCTTCTTGCACTTTATCAAAGTCTTGCTTCGAATGATTTGCAATGATTTGGTACAATTCTTTTTTCATTTTCAATACTTCTTTCAAAGCAATTTCCATATCCGACGCCTGACCTTGAGTTCCTGCAGAAGGCTGGTGAATCATTACTCTTGAATGAGGCAATGCAGTTCTTTTACCTTCAGCACCTGCGCACAACAAAACAGCTCCCATTGAAGCAGCCATTCCTGTGCAAATAGTTGCTACATCTGGCGCAATGTATTGCATGGTATCATAAATACCCAATCCAGCATAAACAGAACCTCCAGGAGAATTCAAATAAATTTGAATGTCTTTTTTAGCATCTGCAGATTCTAAAAACAACAATTGCGCTTGGATAATATTTGCCACCTGGTCGTTAATTCCAGTTCCTAAAAAGATAATTCGATCCATCATCAATCTAGAAAAAACATCCATTTGTGCCACATTCAACGATCTTTCCTCAATAATATAAGGAGTCATTGACGCGTTCAAATAATTATCAACATGCATACTATTAATTCCAGCATGCTTGGTAGCGTAACTTTTAAATTCTTTTCCGAAGTCCATACAATTTTTTATTTAGTTCTCTTTTTCTCAGCTAATTTAACGAAATCGTCGTAAGATATTTCTTTCTCTTTGATTTTCGCCGTGTCGTTATAAAACGCTCTCAACTTAACTGCATATAATTGCTCATATAACCGTTTAGCTTCGTCTTGGTTCTGTAAAACTCGATTTGCAGTTTCTTCCATTTCGGCATCATCCATCATGTTGCCACCCATTCCAGACAATTGCTGCGCAATTAATTCTTTTGTATGAGCGATAACTTCATCTTTCGTTACCTCAATTTTATTGTCCTTGATTAACTTATTCTCTATCAACTGCCATTTTAAACCCATAGCATATTGCTCGTATTCCGAATCAATCTGCTCTTTTGTTATTGGCTTTTCGTTAGCAGTCACTAACCATTTCTTCATGAATTCATCCGGCAAATCCAATTTTGCTTTTTTGATTAAATAGTCTTGAACGTCTCTTTCGAACAACTGCTCAGCATTTTGAGCGAAAGATTTTTCCATCTCAGCTCTTAGCTTTTCTTCCATTTCCGCTTTGGACTTCACAACGTCTTTCCCGTAAATTTTATCAAAAAACTCTTGGTTCAATTCCGCAGCTTCCATTCTATTAATTTTAGAAATGGTGTACTGAAACTCTGAAGTTTGATCTTTAATATATTGCTCATCAATACCCAACCAAGCGGCTACATATTTAGCATCGGCAATATCTTGTGGCTTCACTTTAACAACGTCACCGACAACTTTACCAATAAATTTCTTTTGATCTTTCTTATCGTTTACGGTTCTAATGTTTACGACAGTTTCGTTTGAAATACCCCCTTCTTTAACGGCTTTACCTTCTAACTCTTCCCATTTTCCGAAAAGCATGTCTTCTTCTTCAGACTTGTCCGCTTCTCCCATTTTACCGTATCGCTTCGCAATTTCAGTAATCTGCTCGTCAATCATCTTCTGATCTGTCTTGATCTTCAATTTCTCGAACTTATCTTTCTCAGTAATTTCAACTTTTACTTCCGGTGCTAAACCAATCTCATAGGTAAAAGAGAAGTCTTTTTGATTTTCCCAATCAATTGCTTCTGCATCTTCCTTTTTAGGAAGAGGGTTTCCAAGAACGTCTAATTTGTTCTCGCTAATAAACTTGTACAAATTGTCAGAAAGTGTTTTGTTAATTTCATCTACTAACAAATTTGTTCCAACCATTTTTTTAACCATGCCCATTGGCACCATACCTTTTCTAAAACCAGGTAAGTTGGTTTGCTTGCGGTGTCTTCTCAAAGCAGACTCTACTTTTTCTTTGTAATCTGCTTCTTTAATGTTGATAGTAATTTCAGCGTTAAGCTTATCAATGTCTTTTTTAACTACTTCCATTGTAAAATTTTGTTTAAAAAAAATGGCGTAAAACAAAAGCCTTACGCCATTAAATGGTGCGGATGGAGGGACTCGAACCCACACGCCGTGAAGCACTAGATCCTAAGTCTAGCATGTCTACCAATTTCATCACATCCGCTTTTCAATATATTAAGAACTCATCCCAAAGAATTGGGGAGGCAAAAGTACTAAATTTTCTAATAAATGAGAAACTGAACTTGCTGCTTTCAACAATTTT
>TARA_B110000503_G_scaffold42884_1_pt1 | contig 11100 bp, 10 predicted proteins | sample TARA_B110000503 | Tara Oceans TARA_B110000503 (sample SAMEA4397472) | marine metagenome | biome: Polar Biome; feature: [SRF] surface water layer (ENVO:00010504); material: water (ENVO:00002006), including particulate matter (ENVO:01000060) such as... | depth 5 m
TTTCCCACAGGTGGGGGCCGAGAAGCCGCCGCGGGAATTAATGATTTACCCAGTGACCAGTTAGATAGTTTTATCGATAAATTTGAACAAAGCTTTTTGAATTAATAGTTTTAAAGAGTGATTTTTAGTTAATAGGAGTTCCACTTGGACAGTAAACGACCATTTTCAGTTTTAGGTATACAGCAAATAGCCGTTGGTGGACCCGACAAGCAGCGGTTACGCAGTTTTTGGGTAGACTTACTGGGTCTTGAATACCGTGAGACCTTTATCAGTGAATCTGAAAATGTTGATGAAGATATCTGCGTAATGGGAGCCGGTGAGTTTGCGGTGGAAGTCGATTTGATGCAGCCATTGGACACCACTAAAAAGCCCCGGGTTGATAGCCCTGCGCTTAATCATGTCGGCTTATGGATCGACGATTTAGCCGCAGCGGTCGACTGGTTAGCTAGTAAGGGGCTGCGGTTTACACCCGGGGGCATTCGTCCTGGAGCCGCTGGACACGATGTGTGCTTCGTGCATCCGAAAGGCAATAGTGATTTTCCGCTGAGTGCTGAGGGTGTGCTCGTTGAGTTGGTTCAAGCACCACCTCGGGTAATTGCAGCCTATCGTATTATTGCCAATGGCTGACTTAATTGCTTTATACCCTGACACAGTAGCTTTTGTTGGTTAATGTCTGTATGGTGCGCGCCATTCAAGGGCCTTCCAAGAATTCCTATTAAAAGCAGCTACCCAGGTCCTAGGTACGCAGCGAACACAAAGACACTACTATGAAATTCACTGATCTAGGCTTATCTGCGCCTTTATTAAAAGCTATTGCCGGTAAAGGTTACGAAACGCCATCACCTATACAAGAAAAAGCCATTCCTGCGGTCCTAGACGGTCGCGACGTTATGGCCGCTGCTCAGACGGGTACCGGTAAAACAGCTGGTTTTACACTGCCCATTCTGCAGCGCCTTTCAGCTGGTCGTGGAGCACAAGCTAATCAAGCCCGCGCTCTTATTTTAACCCCGACAAGAGAGCTCGCTGCTCAGGTAGGTGAGAGCGTTAAAGATTATGGTAAACATATGTCTCTTTCATCAGCTGTTGTGTTTGGCGGGGTGAAAATCAACCCTCAAATGTTGAAGTTGCGTCGCGGCGTCGACATTCTGGTAGCCACACCGGGCCGTTTGATGGACCTCCACAGCCAAAATGCGGTTAAGTTTGATCACCTTGAAGTCTTGGTATTGGATGAAGCCGATCGCATGCTGGACATGGGTTTTATTCGTGATATCACCCGTATTATTATGTTACTGCCAAAACGTCGTCAGAATCTGCTTTTTTCGGCAACCTTTAGTGATGAAATTCGTAAATTAGCCTCAGGCTTAGTCCGCAATCCTGTCGAGATATCAGTGACTCCTCGAAATGCGGCGGCACCGACTGTTACGCAGTCAGTGTATACCGTAGATAAAAAACAAAAGGCCCCTTTACTGACTAAACTCATCAGAGATGGAGCCTGGACCCAGGCATTGGTGTTTACCAAGACAAAGCATGGCGCTAATAAGTTAACTAAACATCTTGAATCTGAGGGGATTGTTGCCGCGGCGATTCACGGTAATAAAAGCCAAGGTGCGCGCACCCGTGCGCTTGCTGAGTTTAAGGCTGGGGAAACACGCATTTTAGTTGCGACAGACATCGCTGCCAGGGGATTGGATATTGAGCAACTGCCTCAGGTTGTTAACTATGATCTGCCCAACGTTTCTGAAGATTATGTTCACCGCATTGGTAGAACCGGCCGAGCAGGTTTGACGGGTAAAGCCATCTCACTGGTTAGTGCCGACGAGGTAGATCTGCTGTCTGGTATTGAGCGGTTGATACAGAGGGTATTACCGCGCGAAGAAGTCGAGGGTTTTGAGCCAGATCAAGCGGTTAAAGAAACAACCCTCAATCGTCCTGTACGCGCGAACAAGCCACGCAGGCCGCTGAAAAGTGAAACTAACACGAGTAATAATTCTCGACATACTAATAACTCCACCAAAAGCAAAGAACGTTCCAGTTACGGTCAGGGTCCACAGCCAGGCAACAAAGCGAAGAGTGGCGGGCGTCATCAGACCGAGAGGCTTCGTCCTGCGGGAGACACCGCTTCACGACCGACTAATGAGTCTGGCAGTGATAGATCAACCGGACAAGCGCCTTCGCCCTACGCTAACAGCCGAAAGACCGAGACTGCCGCTCCAGGGCGGAGAAGACCTTCCGGGGGAAACTCCAATAGAGGATCCGGACGTAGTCGCGCTAAGTAAGCGATTTTGTAAAGTTATGATAAATTATCAAGAGAAACCAGTGAATGTTTGAGCTTCAATTTAGCAAAGTAGCAACCTTTAAAAACGATTTACTCTCAGGCCTGACCGTCGCCCTTGCTCTGGTTCCAGAAGCTGTGGCGTTTGCTTTTGTTGCTGGAGTTGATCCCCTAGTAGGGCTCTATGCCGCCTTTATGGTTGGACTTATCACGGCCTGCATTGGCGGGCGTCCCGGTATGATTAGTGGTGCGACTGGCGCCTTGGCTGTGGTCATGGTGTCTTTGGTGGCTGATCACGGCGTCGAATATTTGTTCATTACCGTGGTGCTTATGGGGCTACTTCAGATAGCTGCGGGGGTCTTTAAACTCGGAAAGTTTATCCGTATGGTTCCCTATCCAGTGATGCTAGGGTTTGTTAATGGCCTGGCAATTGTCATATTCCTTGCTCAGTTGGGGCAGTTTGGAGAAGCGGGGCAGCCAGGTTGGCTATCGGGCACCTTCATGCAGGATTCTATTGTTGATGTTGCTTGGTTGCGGGGTGAAGAACTTTATATGTTGGTAAGCTTGGTGTTGGTTACTATGCTTATTATTCATTTACTGCCGCGATTTACTAAGGCTATTCCTTCCTCGCTAGTTGCTATTACAGTAGTTACTGGGCTAGTTCTGGGTTTAGACTTAAATACCAAGGTGGTGGGCGATATTGCTTCTATTAGCGGTGGATTTCCAAGTTTCCATGTGCCTGAGGTTCCCTTCAATTTGGAAACGCTGTGGATAATTTTACCTTATGCGATCATTTTGGCGGCGATTGGTTTGATTGAGTCATTACTCACGCTCCGCCTGATTGATGAAATTACCGAGACACGCGGACGAGGTAACAAAGAATGTATTGGGCAAGGCGTTGCTAATACGATGACTGGGTTTTTCGGTGGTATGGGCGGCTGTGCCATGATCGGGCAAAGTATGATTAATGTGAACTCTGGGGGTCGAGGTCGATTATCTGGGATCAGTGCCGCAGTATTTTTATTACTATTTATTCTGGTGGGATCACCGGTGATTGAGCAAATTCCATTGGCAGCATTAATTGGTGTCATGTTTATCGTAGTGATCGGTACTTTCGAATGGTCAAGTTTCCGTATCATTGGCAAGGTCCCGCGCAGTGATGCATTAATTTTAGTGTTGGTGTCAGGTGTTACGGTAGCGACTGATCTAGCTTTCGCGGTTTGTGTTGGTGTCATTGTTTCTGCGTTGGTATTTGCTTGGGAACATGCCAAATATATACGCATAGATTCACGCGAGGACCACAAGGGGTCCACAGTCTATGCAGTGACAGGCCCCTTATTTTTCGGCTCTGTGACCTCTTTTCTTGAGCGCTTCGATCCTAAACAAGACAACGACGATGTGATTATAGACTTTGCTCGCTCGAGAGTGGCTGATCACTCTGGGCTGGATGCGATTGATACCTTAGCAGAGCGATATGAAAATGCTGGTAAGACATTGCATTTGGTTCACCTTAGTCAAGAGTGCCGTACCCTGCTGACCAAAGCGGGAAGCCTTGTTGAAGTCAATGTGATCGAAGACCCAAAATACTTTGTTGCTGAGGACAGTCTGGCCTAATCGAGGGGTTGTTAGTGGTGAACCTGAAATTCGCAATATTTAAACCGATGCTCAAGCTCGCTATGGAACGCACAGGCCATGGCGCCGCGCTGGGCTTTGAGTTGACCAAGATAGGTCGCGGTGAAGTTGAAATGACTTTTCCCTATAAACTCGAGGTGGTAGGTAATCCGGTTACTGGTGTGATTCACGGCGGCGTTATTGTCAGTCTTCTTGATACCTGTTGTGGTTGTGCTGCTATTACGACTTTGACTCGGAGTGCGGTAACTCCGACCATGGACTTGCGTCTTGATTACATGCATCCGGCGGAACCTAACAAGTCCATTTATGTCGCGGCTAAAGTGTATCGCGATACCTCCAATGTGGTTTTTTGCCGTGGTTCTGCCTGGCAAGATGATCAGGAAAATCCGATTGCCCACTGTGTTGCCACCTTCATGAAAGTGGAGACCCCAAGTATTTCGTTTGGAAATATAGTTCGACGTAACTTTCGTCGTTTCATTCTGGGTAAAAAGGTTTATGAGCAGGCGGGCGATAAGTGATTGATCAGGACCTAAAACTTAATTTAATGTCGGCTAGGCAACAGTTAAGCCCTCAGAAAATATTAGATTTAATTCCCTACAGCAGCTTTATTGGCGTTCAAGCTAAGTTTGATGGCAGTGAAGTGATCTATTGGTTAGACCGCCGACCGTCAAATATAGGCAATCCGTCGTTACCGGCTATTCATGGTGGTGTTATCGGCGGATTTCTAGAGCTGTCGGCCTCCATTGAGATACTTTATTCTCTAGATGTAGCTAGTATCCCTAAGGTGGTCGATTTCTCTCTTGACTATCTTAGGCCTGGTCGTTACAAAACTATCTATGCAGCCTGCACCGTTTTACGACAAGGTAAAAACTTGGTTAATGTCGCTGCCACTGCTTGGCAAGATGATGCATCAAAACCGATTGCCACTGCTCGATGTCACTTTTTACTACCGTAAGATATACGACACCTTGAAATTTCTTGTTATGCCCCCATTTTTGTATCGAGACGGATATGAAAGTATCGACCAATAAATTAGTTGAATCTACTAGGAGTTAAACAAACAATGACCGCCAAAACAAAAACCGGTGCTGAGACTTTAGGTTTCCAAACTGAAGCGAAGCAATTACTGCATCTGATGATTCATTCTCTTTACTCAAATAAAGAGATTTTCCTTAGAGAGTTAATCTCTAACGCATCGGATGCCACCGATAAACTCAGGTTTGAAGCACTGGAAAACTCTGCGCTCTATGAGGATGATGGCGATCTCCGTATTCGTATTGGTGTCGATGAGGAAGCGAAGACTATTACCATTGCCGATAATGGTATCGGTATGTCTAGAGATGAAGTGATTGCTAATTTGGGCACTATCGCTCGGTCAGGAACTGCGGACTTCATGAAGAACCTAACGGGAGATCAAAAACAAGACTCACAATTAATCGGACAGTTTGGGGTTGGGTTCTATTCATCTTTTATTGTTGCTGATAATGTCGTCGTTGAGACGCGTCGTGCTGGAGCGAAGTCCTCTGAGGCAGTGCGTTGGAGTTGCAGTGGTGAGGCTGACTATCAAATAGAAGCCATCGAGAGAGCAGAGCGTGGAACTACGATCACTATGCACTTAAAAGCCGATGAATCTGAGTTCGGTAATGACTGGCGTTTGCGTAGTATTGTTAAAAAATATTCTGACCACATCGCAATACCGGTGGAAATGCTGAAGCAAGAAATGCCTCCTATGCCGGGCAATGAGCAGGATGCCGAGGCGGATGAAACGGTGATTACTGCACCTGAATGGCAGGCAGTCAATGATGCGAAAGCGCTGTGGACACGATCAAGAAGCGAGGTTAGTGATGAGGATTACAAAGAGTTCTATCGTCATGTTTCTAGCGACTTTGCAGAACCACTTGCGTGGAGCCATAACCGTGTAGAAGGAAAGCAAGAATACACAAGCTTGCTATACATTCCTGGTATGGCACCGATGGATCTATATCAGCGAGAAGCGGTGAGAGGCATCAAGTTATACATAAAACGTACGTTCATTATGGATGACGCAGAACAATTTATGCCAATGTATCTGCGTTTCGTGAAAGGTGTTTTAGACAGCGCCGATCTTCCGCTGAACGTGTCTCGAGAAATCCTTCAGAAAACTCCCATGGTTGATAGTATTCGAGCCGCATTAACGAAGCGAACCTTAGATATGCTTGGCAAGATGGCGACTAGTGAGCCAGAGAAGTATGCTACCTTTTGGTCCCAGTTTGGTGCTGTTTTAAAAGAAGGGCCGAGTGAAGATCATTCTAATCGTGAGAAAATAGCGAAGCTATTTCGCTTCGCCAGTTCTTCGGTTGAGGGCGCTGTGCCTACAGTAAGTTTGGCTGACTATATTGATCGAATAAAAGAAGGTCAGGACAAAATTTACTACGTCACCGGTGACAGTTATTCAGTAATTAACGACAGTCCCTATCTGGAAGTATTTCGCAAACATGACGTCGAGGTATTACTGATGTCAGATCGTGTGGATGAATGGATGATGGGCTATCTAACAGAGTTTGATGGTAAATCTTTTCAAGATGTTGCCAGAGGCGAACTCGACTTGAGCAGTATCACCGGGCAGACATCGGATTCAGATTCAGATTCAAAAGATAAAGACTCGAAGACTGATAATGACCAGCACAAAGAGACTGTTGCGCGGATAAATTCCCTACTTGAAGACAGAGTACAGGAAGTACGTGTTACTAGCCGACTAACGGATTCACCAGCTTGTTTAGTGGTAGGTGACAACGATATGGGCGAGCAGATGCGCAAAATTATGGAGGCTGCAGGGCAAGCGGTACCCGAATCAAAGCCAATTCTTGAAGTTAATATGGAGCATCCACTGGTCTCTAAGTTAGGTGCAGAGAGTAATGACGAAGATGCCGCGAGGCTTGCAGGCGTCCTGTTTGATCAAGCAGCCTTATCTGCAGGACGTCCTTTGGAAAATCCCGCGAAATTTGTTCAAGAGCTTAATAAGCTGATGTTTGGCTAAGGAGTTAGGCGGTTGCGTTGGTCACAGTGCTCTTGTGAGTACTGTGACTTTTGCGGCTGACAGTATGTAAGGCAGCATCTATAATATTGATGAGGTTAGTTTTTATTTAGGAGTCACTGTGGGAATTAAGAAAAACCATAAGGTTGCGGTTCTGGGTGGTGGAAGTTTCGGCACCGTTATCGCTAATATCGTTGCGAATAATGGTTACCCAGTGACCTTGTGGCTTCGCAGCGAAGCGCTGGCTGATGAGATACTGTCTTCTGGTGAAAATGCAGACTATCTTCCCGGCTACACGTTGAACCCTAACATTGCAATTAGTACTGATTTAGAGGAGTCCGTTAAACATTGCGAGAGTGTTTTTTTTGCAGTGCCCAGCGGCGCTTTTAGGCAGCTTGCCAAAAAAGTTAGTCAATGGCTACCAATTGATGCGCTGGTGATCAGTACTGCTAAGGGTATTGAGAGCGACACCTTTTTGTTACCTACTGAAGTTCTGCGCGAGGAGCTTCCTAGTAATGAAGTAGGGCTTATCAGCGGTCCAAATTTAGCCAAAGAAATTGCCAATTCTCAAATAACGGCGACGGTGGTTGCCAGCGACAACGATGTTTACTGTGCTCAGGTTCAGCGTTTACTAGTATCTTCTTATTTTCGCGTTTATATCAATCATGATCGTTTTGGTGTTGAGTTGGCGGGTGCATTAAAAAATATCTATGCCATTGTCTCAGGAATCACCGACGCAATTGGTGCTGGGCAGAATACCAAGGCCGTGGTCTTGACTCGAAGCTTGGCCGAAATGAGCCGGTTTGCCAGAGAGCTTGGCGCTAATCCTATGACTTTTCTTGGGCTCAGTGGTATCGGCGATCTCTATGTTACCTGTACATCGCCGCTGAGTAGAAACTTTAGAGTGGGCGTTGCCCTAGGGCAGGGAAAAACGCTCGAGCAAGCAGTGAGTGATGTTGGACAGATTGCTGAAGGTGTTAATACCACCAAATTGGTCAAGGAACGGGCCGATGAACTTGGCATTTATATGCCATTAGCGTCTGCTTTATATGCTACATTATTTGAACAACGGCCTATTGACGAGTCGTTGAGTACGATGATGCTCTCTGAGCAAAATATGGATGTGGACTTTATGGTGAAATCAAATGACGGATAGTGGAATACATGTAAAGAAATCTAGCACCTGGGTTAGATTAGCCTATATGGTATTTTTTGGTGTGCTGATCGCGGTTGGCAGAATGGTACTAGGGATTGTTGTTGTCGGGCAGTTCTTGATGGTATTAATTACCGGTAACGATAACGATAACCTGCGGAACTTGGGGCAAGGTTTGGCGAAGTGGATTTACCAAGGTATATTATTTTTAACCTTTAATACTGATGCCAAACCCTTTCCTTTTGATGAGTGGCCCGAGGTGGAACTTGCTGAGGGATACTCATCACGCACAGGGCGGTCAGATGATACTAACGTTGTCGATGCCGACGCGGTGGATGGCGACAGTAGTATTCCATCGTTTGTGGCGAGTGATGAGGTTCACCAACCTGACTCTGATAAGAAAGATCAAGACGCGTAGGTTGATAGACATAGCGGCATTGTAAAGTCTTGCTGATTTCTCTTGCCGCAGCATTAGCCCATGCTTACAGACTTTTTGGCAGGTTTATGCGCATTGATATTCATGTATCTGTGGGCGCCTTGACATCAGTCTTCGCGTGATTAGGGTATTACTGGTAACTATTTCGTAGTCCGGGCCTTAATTGCTCAAAAATAATCTTGAAATTAATCAATTTGATGATTTAATGCTGCTCGGGTATTTTGTTTAGTGCGCGTTTACGCTTTACAAAGAAGTTAACTAAGCAGTCCTTGCTAATACGTTGGGGTAGCTGATCAACTAATTTACGAGAGAACAATGTGCCATTTTAGGTGCTGCGTTTATCATATCGCTTTCCGCGAACTTTCCTGTAAGAGGGAGGGTAGTACTAAACTGGACAGAGAATGCCGATTGAATTTATTAGAGAACGAACGTTTGAGTTAAACGGTTTAACACTGACAGCTAAGGAGTGGGGCCGTTCGGGCTCTATCCCTGTGATTGCACTGCATGGCTGGCTGGATAATGCCGCGACCTTCGACCGCATGTTGCCTTTTATGGAGAATCTCCATGTTATTGCGCTAGATTTAGCGGGCCATGGAAGAAGTAGCCATCGGTCGGTAGACTCTAGCTATGATATCTGGATAGATATTGGCGAAGTCATGTCGGTGGCAGACCAGATGGGATGGGACCGCTTTGCTCTTCTGGGCCACTCTCGTGGTGCAATAATCTCCGGGCTTATCGCCGGTACTTTCCCTGAGCGGATATCCCATGCAGTTCTCATTGATGGTTATGTACCAATGCCTCAGTCGGCCGATAACGCCGCCAAGCAAGTAATGAAAGCTATCCGTGAAAATCGGCGTTTTGCTGCGTCCTCACCAACATTCTTTCAAGACTTTGACCGCGCCATTCAAGCTCGAGTCAATGGATTCGTCCCTTTGCAACTCGATGCCGCTACAATACTTGCAAATCGGGGCGTTGCCGAAAGTCCAAGAGGCTTTTACTGGGCGAGTGACCAGCGGTTGAAGGCCGCTTCGTATGTTAAGTTTTCTCGGGATAATTTAGAGAGCTTTTTTACCGCTATTTTGGCCAGAGTGTTATTGATTCAAGCAGAGAATAGCGCATTTTCTCCTGATAGACAGCAGAGTGAATTGTTTGGCTGGATACCTCAAATGGAAATTACCAAAATGCCCGGCTCTCATCACCTACACCTAGAAGATCAGGCTGAGGCGGTTGCGGAAAAAGTTCAGAGCTTTTTAAAATAACCGAAGCTAATAGTAGAAAAGCCCAGCATGTGCTGAGCTTTTTTAGTTGTCCGCCTATATTATCTGAATCTGAATTTCAACGACACAACCTATGCTAGCCCGGCGAGCCCAGATCGGCCTAGGGCCCGTCCCCTTAAGCATGTTCGGGGCGAAAAAATAGCTCCAAAATTCCGTCTGTAAACGGCTATACCATTTTGATTCAGTCTCTACCGAGAGCTGTTCAAGAAGTCTTGACGGAGGCTCAGATCAGACTTAAATCGGCCACCCATTGCGCTAGTTTCAGTGCGTGATGAGGCATCCATAATCCCTCTGGCTTTAACACAATAGTGAGTTGCATCCATAAATACCGCGACGTCTTTAGTTTCTAGCAAAGTTTGTAACGCGACTAAGATTTGTTGTGTCAGACGCTCTTGAATTTGCGGACGTTGAGCAAAAAAGCTAACTATACGATTAATTTTAGATAAACCAATAATTTTAGCACCAGGGAGATAAGCCACGTCAGCAATGCCGTCGATGGTTACAAAGTGGTGCTCGCAGGTACTCAGTACCTTGACTCCTTTGACTTTAACCATTTCCTCCGCGCGGATTTTATTGTCGATCAATGAGATTTTCGGAAACTTTGAATAGTCCAAGCCAGAGAATATTTCATCAACGTACATTTTAGCTATTCTGTGTGGTGTTTCTTCAATACTATCGTCGGTTAAATCGAGTCCTAGTGCACAGACAACCTCGGTCATAGCAACTTTAATGCGATCATATTTTTCGTCGCGCGTGAGTTGCTGGCCACTCATAGGAGTCTCAAGGCCCTGCTCAGTGAGGGCGTTGCGAACGAGTTGAGCTTCCTGTGATAGACGAGTGTGTAAAGCTAGTTTGTTTTCAGCAATGACAGTGGATGGCATATCTGAGTTTCCTTTACAGCTTTTATTAAGCATTAAATGAGTTAGGTTGTCGTGGCTGCCCACGCCCCGAACTTAGTCAAGGGGTTGCCGCCTTATTATTACATAATTTTAAAATACTGTTACGGTTATTGCTATTAAATTACGCTATGGTGCCAATAACTAGTGCGGTCTTACTGCATACTTATTTATCGAACTATAACAAAAAGAGTATACTGTTACTGGCGTCATTCAGATCTATATGGCACCCACTGTGAGAAATATAAAGGCTTTTTCAGCTTGAATCCGTCTTGAGAGAAGATCGGCTCAAAATGAATCATTCTCTGTGCTCTGGTTGATTTTTCATAATATTTTTCATCCGTGTAATCCATTGGTTTGAAATTATCGGCGCATATTTTTGTCGATAAATCACAACAAAATAAATTTTAAAGCACTGATC
>TARA_B110000503_G_scaffold35580_1_pt1 | contig 11095 bp, 8 predicted proteins | sample TARA_B110000503 | Tara Oceans TARA_B110000503 (sample SAMEA4397472) | marine metagenome | biome: Polar Biome; feature: [SRF] surface water layer (ENVO:00010504); material: water (ENVO:00002006), including particulate matter (ENVO:01000060) such as... | depth 5 m
AGATATGCTGAAAAAATGCAGTTTCCTATTATCCCTTGCAACTTATGTGGTTCGCAGGATAATCTACAGCGACAAGTTATTAAAGAGATGCTTCAGGATTGGGAGAAAAAAAATCCTGGACGATTGGAGAGTATTTTTTCTGCCACGAAGAGTGTGGCGCCCTCGCAACTTGCAGATACTGGATTATTTGACTTCAAAAGTTTAAAGATTGAGAGAGGGGAGCGTATTGGCGCGATTAATGTTGCATAAGTTGCTTTCTTTTAGTGTTGGCATATTGCCCCTATAATTTTTTTCAATGTGTGTTTTGACACACGATTCGGTTACACATATATGGCTTATCAGGTCCTGGCTCGCAAATGGCGACCACGTATTTTTAGTGAAATGGCTGGGCAAGAGCATGTGCTCCGTACGCTCATTAATGCGCTTGATCAGGATCGACTGCATCATGCGTATTTGTTTACAGGGACTCGCGGTGTTGGCAAGACAACTATAGCTAGAATTCTTGCGAAATGCCTTAATTGCGAACAAGGAATAAGTTCATCCCCTTGTGAGGCCTGCAGTGCTTGTATTTCAATAGCTGAGGGACGTTTTCTTGATTTAATAGAAGTTGATGCGGCATCAAGAACAAAGGTTGATGATACCCGCGAGCTTTTGGAGAATGTTCAGTATGCTCCATCTGTTGGGCGATTTAAAGTGTACTTGATAGACGAGGTCCATATGCTTTCTGCGCATAGCTTTAATGCTTTACTAAAGACGCTAGAGGAGCCGCCAGCCCACGTGAAGTTCTTGTTTGCCACCACTGATCCGCAAAAATTACCTGTCACTATTTTGTCGCGTTGCCTGCAGTTTAATCTTAAGAACATTAGCCCCGAGATTATTGTTGAGCACCTAAAGCATATTTTAGGCAAAGAAGAAGTTACTTTTGAGGAGCCAGGACTGTGGTCATTAGCTAGAGCGGCAGACGGAAGTATGCGAGATGCCTTAAGTCTAACCGATCAGGCTATCTCCTATGGCGGAGGAAAACTAACAGAATTTGATATTTCCAATATGCTGGGCTCTATTGATCTTGCGGCGATTGCAGAAATAGCAAGAGGGCTGGTAGATAGGGACGGGCCGGGAGTAATGGCATCAATTCAAAAAATGTCAGAACTGGCACCAGACTACAGTACTGCCTTGGGAGGGCTGTTATCTTTACTGCATCGAGTGGCTGTAGCCCAAGCAATCCCTAGTGCTATTGATAACAGTCAAGGGGATAAGGATCTTATATTGGAGATTGCTGGCAATCTAAGCTCAGAAGATGTGCAATTATTTTACCAGATCGCTTTGCTGGGACGGCGTGATCTGCCGTTAGCCCCAGAGCCGAGAATAGGATTTGAAATGGTTATGCTACGAATACTAGCCTTTTATCCTATTTATGAAAATAAAATTGATCCGCCTGCTGAAACACAAGTAGCCACTGATGGGAGTATAGTCATTGCGAATGACATTCCCATCGTACCGAAAACAGAGCTAAGGGAGGCGAGCGAACTGGAAAAAAAGTCTAAAGATGTCAAGCTTGATTTTAAGTCCTCTGATTTGAGGTCAAAGAGCTTAGACATTAAAAATGTCGAATCATTAAAGTCGACTAATATGCCCGCTGATTCTGGATATGAGAATAATTCTTTACCGTTGGCCGAACCTGAAGTGATGGAATCAGAAATTATTACTGTGGGTGTTGCGGACAAGGTCTTGTTAGAGCACGTCTCTTCAGAGACGTGGTTTAAAGTTTACGAGGGGTTGGCTATAGGGGGGCCACTAAGAAATATCGCTGCCAATTTAGCGTTGAATACAGTTCAGGGTGTAGATCTATTTTTTGTATTAGATGAGGGTCAAAGTGCAATCTATAGCCCTGTACATGAAAGTCGCCTTGCTGTGGAGCTTTCAATGTATTTTGGTACGCCCGTTAAGGTTGCAATTGAAGTTGGTGTGATTGCAGCTGAAACCCCTCAATCTCGTCGTGCAAGACTACAAGAAGAGAGACAGGCAGCGGCCACTGAAAGTCTTCAATCTGACCCTAATGTGCACGATATTATGAATATTTTTGGCGGTGTGTTGCTCAAGAATACAATTAAAGCAATTAATTAGCTATATATTATAAGCATATGAATAGTAAGTTTTAATTTAATAAAATTTTTATACTCAGGATAATATGAAAAATATCTCCTGAATTTCAGGCGCTATTTTAGAGGCTGCATATGTATCTATATGCTAGGGTCGGTTTTTGATAAAATCAAAAAATTTATTCATTTACGCAGAGAGGGGATTGGCGGATGTTCGGACCAATTATTGATGAGCTTATAGCTAGCCTGCGATGCCTGCCTGGAGTGGGCCCCAAGTCTGCTCAGCGAATGGCGCTGCATTTGCTTGAAAGACATCGCGATGCCGCATATCGTCTGGCTGCATCACTGGAAACAGCTGCTGAGAAAATTGGTCGCTGTCAATTGTGCCGCACGCTAACAGAAACCAGTATTTGTATTCTTTGTAGTAATCTTCGTCGTGATCCACTACAGCTTTGTGTTGTCGAAACACCGGCGGATCTCTTGGCTATAGAGCACAGTGGTACTTACAGGGGGCGTTACTTTGTTTTACTGGGTCATTTGTCTCCCATTGATGGTATTGGGCCAGTAGAAATCGGAATAGATCATTTGATAGCTAGGTTGTCTGAAGAAAATATAACTGAATTAATACTAGCAACCAATTTGACGGTAGAAGGTGAGGCAACCGCCCATTATATCAGCGAAAGAGCTAAAAATTGCGGGGTTTCGGTTAGCCGTATTGCCCATGGCGTGCCCATGGGAGGGGAATTGGAGTATGTAGATGGCGGCACCTTAGCGCACGCATTTAACAGCCGAAAGAAAATTTAATGGCCACTCTTTTAAGCAGGGATCAATTTTTATTGCCTACACCTATTCTTGTTAGTAGCACTGCGCAACTGCAAGATTGCATTACCCAGATGACTGGCTGTGACGCAATTGCAATAGACACAGAGTTCATGAGGACAGATACATTTTTCCCGATATTAGGATTGGTCCAGATTTTTGATGGCAAGGATTGCTGGTTGATCGACCCGATCTCTATCTCAAACCTTTCTCCTCTTGCCGATTTATTAATAAATGAAAAGATTGTTAAGGTTTTTCATTCATGTTCTGAGGATACTGAGGTATTAAAACATGTGTTGAATTGCATCCCGAAACCATTGTTTGATACACAGATTGCCGCTGCATTTGCTGGCTATGGTTTCTCTAAAGGCTACGCTACTATCGTTGAGACTATGCTAGGTATTCATGTTGAAAAAGGTGAAACTAGATCCAATTGGCTTCAGCGCCCCTTAAGTAAGAGTCAGCTGCGATATGCGGCTTTAGATGTGATCCATTTACTGCCAGTTTACAGGAAACTATGTGAGATTCTTGTGCAATTGGGCCGTAAGTCATGGGTCGATGAGGATATGGAATCGCTAGTAAACCATGCCTCTGATAAAGAAGATTTAAGTCTATATTTCCAAAAAGTTAAGAGTGCTTGGCAGTTTTCACCCCAAGATCTTTCTGCGCTTCAGATGCTCTGTGAGTGGCGAGAAACTGAAGCCAGGGATAGAAATAGACCGCGAAACCGCATCATTGATGATAAAACCCTTTTTAATATTGTGTTAAAAAAACCTGAATCAAAATTAGATTTAGTTTCAATAGAGGGAATGTACTCTAGTTTGATCCGGCGCTACGCTGAAATATTATTAGATTTGTTGCGTGATGGGCTAGCTAGGTCAGAAAAAGAATACCCCGAAATGTTGCTAGAGCCATTACCTAGACATACTGGAGAAATGGTCAAAAAGCTGAAGAAGATTGTGAGTGCTCAGGCTGAATTATTGAATCTTGCCCCAGAGGTATTAGCGAGAAATCGAGATATTGAATTTTTGGTTCGATGTATTATGAGGAAAGAGGCTTGTTTGTCCGAAAATATCGCCTTTGGGTGGCGTTATGGTGTGATAGGAAAGTTGTTGTTAGATGCTGCTAGCACAGAAATTTGATTGAATTTTCTGTTAAATTCATAAACTTTTAGTGAGATACTCTGTGCAAAAAATTTGTAGTATATATAGGAGCCCAAAAGAAGAGGGTATGTATTTATATGTCGACAAAAAAGATGAGCTAAAGTCTGTTCCTGAGGAGCTTCTAAAAAGATTTGGGAAGCCTGAATTAGCTATGACGCTTTTAGTTACTCCGGATAAAAAACTGGCTCGTGTTGATGCAAGGCGTGTTTTAGAGATGATTGAGGAGAATGGTTTCTATCTGCAAATGCCACCAACCACTGTATACGATATGCAGTGGTTGCGAGATAAGAATAGTAAATTATGAACCTATATGTATAGGTATTTTGCGAACAGGGTTGCTAGGAGTAGCGGAATGAATCAGCCGTCATGGACATATAAACCTTTGGATCAGATGTCCCTCAAAGAATGGGAGTTGGTTTGTGATGGCTGCGGTAAGTGCTGTCTACATAAACTAAAGGAGGATGATACAGGGACAGTTTTTGATACGAACGTGGCTTGTCATCTTCTAGACAAAACGAGTTGTCAGTGCGGTGACTATCAAAATAGACTTACATTAGTTCCCGGTTGTTTTAAGTTAACCCCTCAGAATATAGCCGAGCAGAGTTGGCTTCCTAGCACTTGCGCCTATCGTTTGTTGTATGAAGGAAGCCCTTTGCCTGGCTGGCATCACTTAGTTTCTGGCAATATTCAATCTGTTCATTCTTCTGGTATGTCTGCTCAAGGAAGAATCGTTTCAGAGCATGATGTGTGCCAGGATGAAATGGAAGATTATATTGTTCAATGGATCAATTAACTATGACTTGCCACCATGCTAAAGAGTATGGATGGATATTTGGGAAAATAATTCAATTTTATTGAAAAATAAATGTATGTATTACTGGATTTGCTATCCTGTCAGCAAGTAACTTGGAGCATGTATGTATTCAGTCGAAAATTATTACTGGGGGCTACTTGGTTATTGTCTTGGATCTTTGATGGTTATGTCTTTCCTCTTTCGATTTAGAGCGCTAGTTCCTAGCGGGCATTTTCGAAATCTTTTGTTGATTTTTATTGCCACGGTGCTGTTTGCCCCAATATATGCCGAATCTGGAAGTTATTTTTTGGCACCCGCTTGGTTTGCGAGTCTTATAGAGGGGGTGTCGGAAAAACCAGAACAATCTTATTTTCGAGGCGTGTTTACTATCTTTATTTGGTATTTTTTAGCCTTATTTTTATATATTTTGTATTGTAGGTCTAGACCAAGGAAGCTTTTCAATCGTTGAAATTAGACCATATTTGAGTACTCTTAATGGGCGATTGGCAAGAGAATGATAACGAGTAAAAATTTACAGGAAAAAAGTGATGGAAACAGATAAATCAATGAAATCTGTAAATGAAGCTGTTTGCAAGGCTAGGTTGGATTATTCTTTTCCTGATTCCTTGGAGCCGTCACCACTTAAGTCATTGCTTGATATTTTGAAGCAAGCTGTTGCTCGATTTCCCGAAAATCCAGCTGTCACCTCATTAGGGAATACCCTTAGCTACAAAGAACTAGATACCCTTTCAACTGCATTTGCTGTTTATCTACAACAATCGACAAGCCTTCAAATTGGGGATCGAATAGCTATTCAGATGCCTAGTATGTCTCAGTACCTAGTGGTGGCATATGGGGCGTTTAAAGCCGGTCTAGTGGTAGTAAATATTAATCCACTTTATACGGAGGTGGAGCTTGAATACCAATTTTCTCATGCTGGTATTAGGGGGGTGGTGGTCTTTGATAAATTTTTACCAGTGATTGAGGCTGTTGCCAAGAAGGTTGCTATAGAGCATGTATTTGTTACAACTCCTTTTGATCTGCACCCCCCGATGAAGCGTGAGATGATGGCAATTATTCTTAAGTTGTTAGGGAAATCTGTGTCTTTTGGCAAAGCAACGCCATTGCGTCAAGCGCTTTCTAGTACTATTAAAGGCAGTTTTGTTCCCGTTGCATTAAACCCTGAAGATATGGCCTTGCTGCAATACACAGGGGGTACAACAGGTGTATCGAAACCCGCAATAATTAGTCATGGCAATCTCATTAGTGTGGCTCGCCAAGGATGGGTAGCTCTTGAGCGCTCGGGGGCCAAAATGGGCATTGAGCGTATTGTTTCTCCGCTGCCACTTTATCATATTTATGCCTTTGCATTAGTTCTTACTATTGGGGTTTACATGGGTTCTCATACACTATTGATACCCAATCCTAGAGATATTAACGGCTTTGTGTCGCTGCTAAGAAAGTGGCCGGCTACAATATTTTCTGGGTTAAATACGCTATTTATTGCCTTGATGGAGCATCAGAATTTTAAGAAAACGGATTTTTCTGCCCTGAAGATTACTTTATCCGGGGGCGCTGCGCTGGCTGCTGCTCCAGCTGAAGCATGGAAATCCATGACCGGTTGCGAGATCAGTGATGCTTATGGTTTAACAGAGGCCTCCCCAATTGTTTCATTTTGCCCTAAGCGTTCTGGAAAAATTGGCTCAGTTGGAATAGCTATGCCAGAGACAGAATTGCGTATTGCTGACCCTAATGGAGAGCCGCTAAGTGTTGATGAACATGGCGAAATTTGGGTTAAAGGACCACAAGTAATACAGGGATATCTGGACTTCCCCGAAGAGACAGCAAAGACAATCACAGAAGATGGATGGTTGAAAACAGGAGATATAGGCTCTGTAGATGCTGACGGCTTTCTTTATGTCCATGACCGACAAAAGGACATGATTATTGTTTCTGGATTTAATGTGTATCCAAACGAAATTGAAAATGTGGTTTCTCGTCATCCAGATATTACCTATTGTGCTGTTATAGGTGTGCCTGACGATGATTCCGGCGAAGCTGTAAAGTTATTTTTGGTGAGCTCTAATTCTAACTTAACAGAAGAAGCGGTGCGGTCTTTTTATGCTAATCAGCTAGCTCGATACAAGTGGCCAAGAGATATTGTGTTCAGAGATGAATTGCCTTTGTCTAATGTGGGTAAAGTGTTGCGTCGAGAGCTACGAGACAGCTAAGTGATGAGTAATGCAATTGACACAAAATGAAATAATTTTGTGGCGAAAAAAAATCGCTGCCAGCCTAAGTGTGGATCGTTATTCATTAGACCAAGAGCTAATAAGAATAAGCCGTCGTACTGAGACGGGTCAAGCTGTTGATATTGAATTAAGGCGCTTTATCGAAAAACTGGATTATTCTTGCGGACAGCGTAACTTACGCTATGCCAGCATCCCTACGATTAAATACCCTGAAGATTTACCTATTGCTGAGCGTCGTGATGAGATCAAAGAAGCGATTTTGAGCAATCAGGTTGTTATTATCGCCGGAGAAACGGGCTCAGGGAAAACAACACAATTGCCTAAAATCTGTTTAGATCTGGGTCGTGGTTCCGCAGGTCTGATAGGACATACCCAGCCAAGACGAATTGCTGCCAGAACCATTGCTAGTCGTATTGCTGAAGAACTTGGGCAGCCCCTTGGCGAAACTGTTGGATACCAAGTTCGTTTTAATGAAACAAGCAGTGAAAATACACTGGTTAAGTTGATGACGGACGGTATATTGCTGGCTGAAATTGAACACGATCGTTACTTTAGTAAATATGACACTATTATTATTGACGAGGCCCATGAGCGGAGTTTGAATATTGACTTCTTGTTGGGTTACTTGAAGACTATCCTCCCTAAGCGTCAAGACTTAAAGCTCATCATTACCTCTGCAACCATAGACCTAGAGAAATTCTCTCAACACTTTAATGGCGCACCAATCATTGAGGTATCTGGGCGCACATATCCAGTGAATGTCGAATATGTCCCAGTATTAGAAGAGCAGGATTTGGGGCAGTCCATACTGGATATAGTGGAGCATATTTTGGCACTCCCTGAGCGTGGCGATATATTGGTGTTTCATAGCGGAGAAAGAGAGATACGCGAAACGGCACATGTATTACGGAGGGCACAACTTCCCCACCTCGATGTTGTACCTCTGTATGCGCGATTAAGTCTGTCGGAGCAAACTAGGGTCTTTTCGCCTCATAAAGGGATCAGGGTCGTTCTTGCGACTAATGTTGCGGAAACTTCCCTAACCGTCCCAGGAGTACGTTATGTTATTGATCCAGGTACGGCTAGGATTAGTCGTTACAGCTATCGCACAAAAGTACAACGATTACCTATCGAGTCCGTTTCCCAAGCAAGCGCCAATCAACGCAAAGGTCGTTGTGGGCGAATAAGCAACGGAACATGTTTTCGATTGTATAGTGAAGAGGATTTTAATGGCCGCCCTTCATTCACTGATCCAGAAATTATTCGCACCAATTTGGCCTCGGTTATTTTAAAGATGCTACATTTGAAAATAGGAGATATCCGAGATTTTTCATTTTTAGAATCTCCCGATAATCGCTTAATAAATGATGGGTATAGTTTGCTGCAAGAATTACAGGCCGTAACTAAACAGTCGGGGTTAACCGAGATAGGTCGAAAATTATGCAGAATTCCGACAGATCCAAAATTAGCGAGAATGCTGCTAGCTGCAGAGAATGAAGGGGCTCTCAAAGAGGTTCTAATTATCATTTCAGCATTGAGTGTTCAGGATCCTCGCGATAGACCGCCAGATAAGCACGAGGCTGCAGACCTAAAACACCGACAGTGGCAAGACAAGGAATCTGATTTCAGCACCTTTGTTAATTTATGGAGGCACTTTGAGGAGCAACGACAAGACTTAAGCAGGAATCAATTTGATAATTATTGCCGTCAAAATTTTGTTTCTCCTCTAAGAATGCGTGAATGGCGAGAGCTACATCATCAACTTCATGGCATATGTCGTGAACTAAAAATAAAAGAAAACTCTCAGCCTGCAGGTTATGAGGCTATTCATAGGTCTTTACTGCATGGCTTATTGGGCCAAATTGGCTGTCGACGAGCAGCTATTGACAGTGAAAACATAGAAAAAAAACAGGACAAAATTAGCAAAGAATTTACTGGCACAAGAAATCGTAAATTCTATGTGTTTCCTGGATCACCTGTCAGTAAAGTTCCACCTCCATGGTTGATGGCTGCAGAGATGATTGAGACCTCAAGATTGTTTAGCCATCACAATGCAAAAATAGACCCAGGCTGGCTGCCTAGTTTGGCTGCTCATTTAGTCAAAAAAATCTATAGTGAACCGCATTATAGCATCCGTAATGGCCAGGTGATGGCTTACGAAAAACAGACACTATATGGCTTACTGATAGTGGACAAAAAACGCTGTTCTTACGGGAAAATTGATCCAATAATTTCACGAGAGATATTTATTCGTGCTGCCTTGGTGGAGGGTGGGTACCGCGGAAAGGGGGAGTTTTTTGGTCACAATCTTAAGCTTCAGGACAGTCTGCTGAATATTGAGTCTAGGACTCGCCGCAGGGATATATTGGTAGATGATTCGGTCATTTTTGACTTTTACGACCGTTTAATTCCTGAAGATATAATGACTTTGTCTGGATTCGAGGCTTGGCGCAAAATAAAAGAGCAGGCGTTGAAAGAGGGCGCCTCAAAGTTTCTGCACATGAGTGTCGATTTATTGAGCCAGAATAGCCATGATCACCACGATGTCTCTGAGTTTCCAGATACTATCGAGTGGGATGACATCTTATACCCTGTATCTTATTACTTTGAACCTGGGCACGCTAAAGATGGGGTGACTGTTACGGTACCAGTTGGTGTGTTGCATCAAGCACCAATGTATCTTTTTGATTGGCTTGTTCCTGGAATGCTTCGTGATAAGTGCATCGCTCTTGTTAGAGGTTTACCTAAGTCTATCCGTAGAAATTTTGTACCTGTTCCTGACTATGTGGATAAAGCTCTAGAGTCGCTGCAGCCTTCAAATGTGAAGTTGACTGAGGCGTTAGGTATTTATCTTAAGTCACAAACTGGTGTTGACATACAAGCTGACGCCTGGAATCAGGCATCTTTAGAAAATATTCATCGTATTAATTTTGAGCTAATCGATGAGTCTTCTTGCGTCCTTACCATGAGTAAAGATTTGCTGAATCTGAAAACGCAGTATCGAGGAAAAATATCTGATACGCTCGCTCGAGCGACAACTGATACGATTGAGAAAAAAGACCTCAAGGATTGGGAATTTGAAGACTTACCAGAGGTGTATTTGATTCCCCAGCAAGGCCTCATTATCCGCGCCTATCCTGCCCTGGTTGTTGAAGAGAAGATAATAAATTTAACTTTGCTCGATAATCAAGAATTAGCGATGAACAAGACATTACATGGGTTGACCCGGTTATACCAAGCCATAAATTCGACCTCAGTGAAGTACCTTAGAAAAGGCTTGCTGAATGGAATGGATCTTCAATTAAAATTGGCTGGGCTTGGGGGGAAAGAGGGGTTGATTCAGCAGATAATAGATAAAGCTTATTTTTTAAGTTTTCTTGAAGGTCAGGTAATACCCAGAAATAAATCTGAGTTTGAATCTAGGCATGCAGAAGGAAAAAATAAGGTTATCTCAGCAGCTAATGAACTCGATGCAATGGTGTCGCCTTGGGTTTCGTTGATGGCTGATATTCGACGAGAGATGAAAAACCATAGCCTGTCTTATATGGATACCGCTCAAGATATTGAGCGACAGCTCAATATGCTTTTTTGTGACGGATTTCTATTTCAGACACCAATGAAACTGTTACGCCAATATCATCGATACTTGAAGTCGATTCTGGTTCGTTTGGAGAAATTACCTCAAAATACTGCTAAAGAGCAGAGCCGGATGGCAGAGCTGCAAGGTTTGGAAGATCGCCGGATAGCGGAAAATCTATTGGTGGAGGAGCTATCTGTAGCTGTTATAGTTGAGGTTTGGGAGCATCGCTTCCTGCTTCAGGAGTATCGGGTGTCTTTGTTTTCTCAAACCTTAAAGACTGCTGTCCCAGTTTCAAGAAAGCGGATTGACCTTCATTGGAAAAAACTACAAAGCTTGATTTAAAGGCGCCGTACTGCATACTCATTGCCGTTCATTCGTAGGCATAAAAA
>TARA_B110000503_G_C7172153_1_pt1 | contig 11094 bp, 9 predicted proteins | sample TARA_B110000503 | Tara Oceans TARA_B110000503 (sample SAMEA4397472) | marine metagenome | biome: Polar Biome; feature: [SRF] surface water layer (ENVO:00010504); material: water (ENVO:00002006), including particulate matter (ENVO:01000060) such as... | depth 5 m
TTTAAAGGCGAAGGGATAGAGGAAAAAGGATATATAAAATCTTCTAACAATGAAACGTATTCACTTGAAATAGGCAAAGAAGTTGTGTCTGTTGACCCTAAATACTTCAGACCAACAGAAGTGGAATTGTTAATAGGCGACGCCACCAAAGCGAAAGAAAAATTAGGATGGGTTCCTAAATATGATTTAAAATATTTAGTAGAAGACATGATGACAAGTGACTTAAAATTGATGCAAAAACAACAATATTTAAAGGACGGCGGTTATGCAGTTAAAAATTATTTCGAATAATATATGGATATAAATGCGAAGATATACGTTGCGGGCCATCGCGGATTGGTTGGAAGTGCAATTATTAAAAACCTTAATTCAAAAGGATATTTTAATATTGTTACCAAAACACACAAGGAATTGGATTTAACCGATCAGTTAGCCGTACAAGAGTTTTTTAAAAATCAACGGCCTGAGTATGTGTTTTTAGCAGCGGCTAAAGTAGGTGGAATAGAGGCAAACAATACCTATCGCGGTGCTTTTATTTATGAAAACATGATGATTCAGAACAATGTAATTCATCAAAGTTATGTTCATGAGGTTAAAAAATTAATGTTCCTAGGAAGCACCTGTATCTATCCTAAGGAATGTCCTCAACCGATGAAAGAGGAGTACCTATTAACCAATCCCTTAGAGTACACAAACGAGCCTTATGCAATTGCTAAGATAGCAGGAATCAAAATGTGTGAAAGCTATAATTTACAGTATGGCACTAATTTTATTTCGGTAATGCCTACGAATCTTTACGGTCCAAATGATAATTTTGATCTTGAGACATCTCATGTATTACCTGCGCTTATTCGTAAAATTCATTTGGCAAAGTTGTTAAGTGAATCAAATTATGATTTAGTTTTAAAAGACCTAAATCTTAAATCTACTGAAGAAGCAAATGAATATTTACTATCTTTGGGAATCACTAAAAACACCGTTGAAATATGGGGGTCAGGAAAACCAAAACGTGAGTTTTTATGGAGCGAAGATATGGCGGATGCTTGTGTTTTTATTATGGAAAATAGAGATTCTTCAGACACATATCAAATAGACGATAAAGAGATTAGAAACACACATATAAATATTGGTACAGGGACAGACATTTCTATAAGAGAACTAGCTGAAACTATAAAACAAACCATAGGTTTTAGGGGTGATTTGGTATTTAATACTGAAAAGCCAGACGGAACTATGCGAAAGCTTACAGATGTTTCGAAATTGAATAGTTTAGGTTGGAATCATACTGTTGAGCTAGAAGAGGGGATTGTACAGATATACAATTGGTATAACAAAAATTAAATGAGTTATTTTTTGTTATTTGGCTAATTTATTAAAAGGTAAAAGACAAATGAATATTTTTATATTAGGTGGAGGCGTATTTGGAACAGCAATTGGGAATCAATTATCCAATAACCCAATGAACAAAGTAGTTTTATTAATAAGAAACAATGCACAGGAAATAGAAATAAATGAACACAATACTAATAAAAGATATTTCCCTAATAAAAAATTAAATAAATCTTTATCTGCAACAACAGAAAAAGAGGAATTATTAAAAGCTGAAGTAATATTTATTGTCATACCATCTAAAAAAATTGTAAAAGCTTTAGAAAATATACGAGAGTTCATTCCAAAAGAAGCGCTGATCGTTAATCTTTCTAAGGGAATTTTTAAAAAAGGAGTTACCATAGTCGAATATTTAAAAAAAGAACTGAGCACTAATAACGTTGTTACAATGAAAGGTCCCACTTTTTCATCTGAGATGATAAATAATGCTCACTCAATTTTCACTTTAGGTTTTAAAACAAAAGATCACTACACGAAAATTGAACAAGTTATTTATGGTACAAATATCCATATCGACTATACAACAGACGTAATAGGAGTGGAGTTGTTAAGTGTATTGAAGAATGTTTATGCAATCTTAATAGGTATTATTGACGCAAAATACAATTCTCCTAATACACGATTTATGATTTTAACCAAATCTTTTTCAGAAATTAGAACTTTATTAAAAGAACTAGGAGGAAAAGAAGATTCATTGTTTTTATCTTGTGGATTTGGCGATTTTGGAATTACATCACTTAATGATTTAAGTAGAAATAGGACCTTAGGTTTATTGATTGGAAAAGGGTTTTATAAGGCAGAGTATAAACGAAACAAAGTAGTTTTAGAAGGTTTAAAAACAATAAAGGTTATTAATGAATTATTGCCTGTCGAAACAAAAAAAAGATTGCCTTTGTTTTCTAAGTTAGAATCTTTTTTTTCAAATAGAGATTTGAAATCTTTTGATATTCATTTTGACTCCTTAATTGATAAGAAAATGAAAACAGTTTTGACTTATGGAACTTTTGACTTATTGCATTATGGACATTTAGAGATTCTTAGACGAGCAAAAGAGCTTGGAGATAGATTAGTTGTTGGTATATCCACTGATGAATTTAATAAAATAAAGGGTAAAAAATGTCAAATCTCATATCAAAAAAGAAAAGAATTTTTAGAGGCAGTTGACTATGTTGATTTAGTTATACCAGAATCTGAATGGGAACAAAAGGAACAGGATATTATAAACAATGAAATTGATATTTTTGTAATGGGTGATGACTGGGAAGGGAAGTTTGATGATTTGAAAGAATATTGTGAGGTAATTTATTTACCTAGAACAATTGGGATTTCGACCACAAAACTTAAATCAATTTTACATAACAATCTTTAGTCAAGTGTTCATCTTATTTATGGGAAAAATTAGAAAAATATTTATAGAGAATGCTGTTAAATTATATAGAGTTTTTTCTTTTGGCTCACAGAAAATAGTATACCATAGTTTCCCTGATTTTTCCGACAATAGTTTTGCTATATTCGTTTATATATGTAACAACTACAAAGAGTATTCTAATATTTGGTTAGTTAAAGATACAAACCTAAAACATAGATATTATAATTTAGCAATGAATTACACTAATAACAATAACTTATTAATTGTTAAAAAAAATTCATTTTTAGGACTTTTTCATTACTTAACGGCTAATTTTGTTTTCCACACACATGGGATGTTTAATATGTTTGGGTTGATTTCTACTCAAAAAAAAATTAGCCTATGGCACGGAATGCCAATAAAAAATATTGGCTATTTAATTGAACCAAAAAAGAAGGGTGTTTTAATTTCTGATTATCATATTTCTACATCAGTTTTTTTCCAAAATATTATATCAAAAGCATTTAAGACCCCTTTAGATAGCGTGTTAGTTGTAGGTCAAACAAGATATGATTTTTTGGTTGAAAGTGAAATTTCAATTAATCATTTATTTGGGAGCTCTAAAAAGTATAAAAAAACTATATTATGGATGCCTACTTATAGAAAATCGGTAATTGGAGAAATTAGAATAGACGGTGAAGCTAATCCTGATATAGATTTTTTGAGTGCTAAAAGTTTGTCGAAAATAAATCAAATTTTGATAAAAACGGAATCAATTTGTTATGTAAAATTACACCCCATGGACTATTTGCAAGTTGAAGATTTTAAGTCATATTCAAACTTTGTTTTTATTGATAATGATAGTTTTTTAGATAAAGGAATTGCATTGTATTCAGTTTTTAATTCCGTAGATATTTTATTAACAGATTTTTCATCTATTTATATAGACTTTATGCTTTTGAATAAACCGATAGGGTTTGTTTTTTCTGATTATGAAGAGTTTAAAAACTCAAGAGGGTTTGTTTTTTCTGATGCTAAAAAATATATGCCTGGAGATATCATAACAAGTATTGCTAAGCTTGAGTTTTTTTTAAATGAAGTGATTCTTAAAAATAACGATAACTATATTAAGGAACGGGAAGAAATAAAGAGTATTTTTCATACTTATGAAAAAGATTTCTCAAAAAAGTTACTTGACAAAGTTTTATAAAGGTTAAAGAATTATCCCAAGTAAATAATAGGTTTAAAGCAAATAGTTAGGTTATATGTTTTTGATGCCTAGTTGATTAAAAAATTAATATTTTAAAAATGAAAAAAGTATTTTTAGTATTACTGATGGTAATATTTAGCCTTGCTTGTGAAAGTAAAAAACAAGAAAGGGTAAAAGAAGTAAAAACGGAATTTATTGTTAAAATAAAATATAGAGTTAATAAGGAAGACGTTTTCAAATTAGTGCTTTATAATATTATAACTGATGAAAATCAAAATAAGTGGACTCAAATTAATGAGAAAGTTGTGGGGTCATCAGCAACCAAAAACTTGACAGCTAACTTTGGTGAAAGCATATCGTATAATTTCCGTATAAATTTCGGAGTCAAGCAAGAAAAGGAGATTGAAATTAAACATATAGAGATATTATATGGGGCAAAAAGGATATATGTAAAACCAGAAGAATTAAAAAACTATTTTACGTTCAATGAGTTTATATTTCAAGATAATGCTACTAATAAATTGTTTACTAAAAAAATTGGCGGTAAACTTAATCCAATCTTATTTTTAAAGATCGAATATTTAAAAGAATTGGAAGGAAATTAGAGTTTAAGGAGCGATTGAAAAATTTTAGAATTAATAAAAACTTCAGTATTGAAAAAGTTTAGTCTTGACTCAAAAATAATATTAAAGAACCTGTCCTATCTTTCCATAATGCGATTCTTTAATATTGGAATTAAATTTTTACTGGTAGGCTATTTAGTTAGGGTTTTCGGTGAGTTTGGTTATGGTCAGATAACTTGGGTAGATTCAATTATTCAATATTTTGTATTATTCATCAATTTTGGATTCAATATTTATGCATCGAAGCGTGTAGTTGAGTTAAGCGGAGATAAGGATGCTTTGAATGAAATTGTTTCGTCTATATATATTATTAAGACTGGACTTTTTATAATAAGTATCGTTATACTTTTATTGTTAATGTTTAACTCTAAAATAAACGCTTTATCCTCCTTTTTTTTTATATACTTATTGACAGGAGTTGGAGAGATATTTTATCCGATATGGTTTTTTCAAGGGATGGAAAGAATGCGGGCAGCAACTATTGTAATATTCATTTCTAGAATTTTAATATTGATATTAACCTTCTTATTTGTTAAAGATATTTCTGATATTAATTTGTATTTATGGATTTTGGTATTATCAGGTATTGTCTTGGCCGTATTAAGTGTTTATATACTTAGAACTTCATTTCAGATTGAGTTTGTTAGAGTCTCGTTTTATAAGTTAAAAAATATTTTGAACGATTCGAAATTATATTTTTGGGGTAGAGCAATGAATTTAGCGTTTAACTCTGTGACAATTTTTGTAATTGGATATGCATTTACTATGGAGTATGTTACAATATTTGATGTTTCTTCAAAACTAGTTATGGTAGCATTAATACCATTCGATATGCTACAACAAGCTGTATTTCCTACAATTGCAAGAACTTTAAATAAAAAATTATTAAAAAAAATAATCAAGTATACTTTTCTATTGAGTTTAGTTATACTTTTAATTTTCAATATTTTTGCAAATGAACTATTGTTTCTTATGGGTGGTGAGAACTTAACAGAATATGTCACAGTTCTTAAGGTTCTATCACTATTAATTCCGATCGTAGCTTTAGTCTTTGTACTTGGAACCACGACCCTTGTAGCATTTGGTTTTGAGAAAGAGTTTAATTATAGTTTAATTTTTTCTACAACAGCTTATTTACTTCTTCTTTTAGGATTATTTGTTACGGGTGCGTTAACTTTTTGGAATATAATTATTTTGAGAATAATTGCAGAATTTATTATGCTATTGATTAGAGGTTATTATACATTAAAATTAGTTTTTTAAAGTTATGCTTTACCGAAATTTGAAATTGAATATTATATTCTTGGCACATGTGTTAGTTATAATTTTATGTCAATTCGAGGATTTTCGAATAAATATTTCATTTCTTTTTAATTGGGCATCTTTGTTTGTAATTCTTTATTTTCATTTAGTAAGAGACAAAGAGTTTTCCCCTTATATTTCTTCATATTTAGTTTTTGGTTACCTGTTCTTTTTGATATCTCCAATGTATCAAATTTATATAGGTCTTTTTCCTAATACATTTCCAATCAAGAATAATGAGGTGATAAAATTAAATTTTTACATTTTTATATGGAACATAATTTTTTTAATAGCCTATCAAATTATAAAAAAAAGAAATAAGAAGAAACTTGATAGAGATTGGGAAGTAGTCAATATACCGACAGATAATTATTTAATCTACCTGTCTATCCTAGCAGGTTTGTCACTTTTGATTATTTTATTTTTTCATGATTTTATTATTGATAAATTATTATATCATAATAATGGTTTTGAAAAGTACTCTGTAATTAAATCTTTAATTATTCGAAAAACTTTTTTTATTATACCCTTCATTGGTTTTTTATATTCCATAGTCTTTCTCAAGCAAAATAGAAATAAATATGAAAAATGGAAATTTGTTTTGGTAATATCTATATTGTTACTGTTGCTGCTCATTGTAGTTAAGAACCCAATTTTGGCCAAAAGAAATGCACTCGGGCCTTTAATTATAACAATTTTTGTATTTCTTATCCCAAAATGGTTTAATAAAAATATTCGATTCTTATTTTTTTTACTATTATCAATGGTTGTTGGTTTTCCGTTAGTTTCAACTTTTACCCATTCAAAACATGGGATAGTTGAAATAATATTGAAGCCATTTGATTTTTTAAAAGAAATCGCTTCACGCGACTTGTTAAGAGAACTTTTGACAATTCATTATGACGCATATTCCAATATTTTAGCAACGATGGAGTACATAAACTCCTATGGCATAGTTCTGGGGGAGCAGTTACAGGGCAGCCTGTTATTCTTTGTCCCGCGTTCACTTTGGACTGATAAACCGGTTAAAACAGGAAAATTAATAGGCAAACATTTGATGGACAACTACAATATGGAATTTGATAATTTATCAAACCCGTTGTTGTCAGAAGGACTTATTAGTTTAGGAGCATTCAGCTTATTTTTGTTTCCCGTTGTTTTGGCTTTTCTTGTTGTTAAAATGTTGCAATGGCAATATTCAAAAGATTTTTTTAAACAAGTAGTCGCAATTTATTTTTCTATATATTTGATTTTTATTTTGAGAGGCGACTTGTCTAGTAGCCTTTCCTTTTTTACAGGAACTTTTATAGGGGTTTATTTGATTCCTAAAGGATTATTTTTTTTACTGGATAAGATATTACAGTTTAAAAAAGTAAAATAAAAGGAATTCACTTATTAGCATAATAATTTTTTAGTTTTTTTGATATTAAAGGTAGGATGCAGAATACTAGATCAAATATTTTTGTTAAAAAAAGCATACTTGCAAGTTTGCTTGTTGGAATCTTGGCAATATTAATGTTTACCTTTTTAAGAAAAGGACTTATATTAATTTACCCAATCTTGTTGATACTTATTACGGTTGTTTTTCGAATTGTATATAAACAGTTATCTCAGTTGTCAATTTTATTAGCATTAATTGGTTCGATATATTCTTTATTTTTTAATGACGGATACATCTCTAATATTATAATTTCCTTATTTATATTTTATTTACCAATAATTACACTTTTATCACCAGCAACTAAGCATTTAGTTACTTTGGAAAAATTTATGAGAATTACGTTTAAAGTTCTTGCCGTAATCAATATTACAGGTTTCATTAACTTTATCATCAATTTATATACACATACGTTATTGATAGATGATGGGTTTGTTGGTTTGTATGGAAATTCTGGATTAATGATGCATACTTTAGCCTTAATTAATTTTATTTATTGTGTTTATTATTTTTATGAAAAAAAAATATATAAGAGTGTATTTTTGTTTCTGAGTGGTTTCATGTGTTTCTACGGATTGGGTCTAATAATGTTTATAATTGTAATTGTAATTTTATTATTAACCAAAATAAGGTTTAAAAAATTAAAATATATCTTAACATCTATTCTTCTATTGGGTATATTATTTTCAATATCTGAAAAAGCTAACCCGAAAGTGTTTTTATATATTAAAGCAAATATCAACTCCACAGTTGATGGGTTTTCTAATTATTCATATGAAGACCAGATAAAAATCGCACGAGAAAATAAAAGAACTGAAGTGCCTAGAAAAATTACCGCTTTTGCTGGCGCATTAAAAAGAATGACTGATTTAGAAATTTTCTCCTTTGGAACTGGTCCTGGGTCATATAATTCTCGCACATCTTTTTTGCTTAATGGAGAATATTCAAAATTAATTAATTCCTCTAAAAATAAAGGAAATCGACCAGTTTATGCGGAGTTAGACGTTTACCCTCTTTGGAATCAAAAGATTACCTATCAATACAATGACGGAACCCGTAATCAACCGTTTTCATCCGTCTTGGCTTTAATTGTTGAATATGGATTTCTACAATTCATCTTAATCTCTCTATTAATTTATAAGCTCATAGCTAGAGTAAAAAATAATTCTGAACCCCCTGGGTTTTTTAAATTTTTAATTATATTTTTAATAATTAATTTATTCACAGAAAATTATATTGAATACCCTGAGTTTTTTATTTTAGTAATATTGTTGGTTAAGATTATTGAAACAGCGAAAAATAAATCATTAAATAGCATAGAAAAGTAATAATGAGATTATTTGAAATTAATAAAATTGATCTTCAATCGTTATGGAAATATAGTTTGCTGTTAGTTGCTTTTACAATTCCAATAGGAAGTTTTGTTAATAGCGTTAGCATAATTATTTTATTTTTATTTTCATTTTTAATAAGGCTCAGATCGTCAAGTCAGTTTTCATTAAGAAATTTTATTTCTAAGATAAATATTTCTGCAATTTATATATTATTGATTCTGATTGGATTATTATATTCATCTAATCTTGATGTTGGAATTAAAGTAACTCTACGTAGTTTAGCATTTCTAGTTATCCCTATTTCTTTCGCGTTAAGTTATAATAGCACCTTTTCATTAGAAAAGGTACTACTGACTTTTGCAATTTCTATATTTAGCTTATTTATTTTTACACATATAAACGTGTTATTAGAATTGTTTAGAGAAAATGATAATTTTAGTTTATTGATTTCTCATTATTTACGAAATAACTTTATAAAACACTCATTAGTTCAAATTCACGCACCATATTTTGGGATGTTTAGTGTATTTGCATTTGTAATAGTTCTTAAATCTAAACTTTTGAATAATTATTTAAAGGTCATAATGGGATCGTATATTCTCTTTTGTATCTTTTTAATATCAGCTGTTACGTCAATTATTGTTCTGGGAATAATTATTTTTGTAATGGTTATAAAATTGTTTCTGAAAAAGAAATTAATGAATAGGATTATGATCTTTGCTATATTTCTTTCTTCTATTTTAAGTTTCTATTTTGTAAAGCAAATTGATGTAACTAACTCTAGCAATGTTGTTATAAGAATAGAAAAGTTAATTAAAAAAAGTGGAGACTCAGATAGAGCTGAAAATTGGGAATCGATTTTTAGACTCCCCATTAAAAACCTATTATTTGGAGTTGGTACTGGTGACGAGTTGGATGAAATTCAAAAAGTTAGAAATCATAAAGGTTGGGCTTGGGCTTATAGGCATAATGCAAACATGCATAATCAATATTTAGAAGTATTGTTGAGAAATGGAATTTTAGGATTAACTATTTTTTTATTAGTATTCATCAACTTATGGAAAAGATTGAAGAAGTACAATGATTTTAGATATTTGTCATTCCTTCTCCTTATTATAATTTCATTCATGACAGAGTCAATGCTAGAGCGACAATGGGGAATTGTCTTTTTTGTCTTTTTTTTATCGGTATTTATATTTGCACACAAGGATAATCAAAATTTCTTAAAATAATAATTATGTTTTTTTAAAATAAATAAATAAATGAAGGTACTTCAGATACATAATAAATATAGGCAATACGGAGGAGAAGATGCGGTAGTTGATAATGAGTTTAAACTTCTTAAGGAAAATAATATTGAAGTCTATCAACTTTTATTTAATAACGAAGAGTTATCCTTAGGAACACTTTTTTTTAATAGGAGTTCTTTTTTAAAAACCATTAACGAGATTAAACGACATAAGCCCGATGTTGTACACGTTCATAATATATTTTACAAAGCTTCACCAAGCATATTGATGGCTGCAAAAAAAATGAACGTTCCGGTCGTAATTACATTACATAATTTTAGGCTTTTGTGTTCAGGAGCTCTTTTCTTAAGAAATTCAGAAGTTTGTATAAAATGTAAAAATCTTATTTATCCGTATCACGGGGTTCTTAATAAATGCTTTCAAAACTCATATAGTAAAAGTTTGATTTTGTCAGCCTTTATTGGAATTAACAAGCATTTTAATACATGGGATAAATATATAGATAATGTTATATTGTTAACCCCCTTTATTAAAAATTTAATTGAAAATTCAAGTTTAGAAATTAATGTTAATAAATTATTGATTAAACCTAATAGTACAGATGATTTTGTAGAAGATAGTGGATTAGAAAAGGTACGCGATGGGTTTTTATTTGTGGGAAGGTTATCAAAGGAAAAGGGTATTGATACATTAATTAAAATTTTTAATAATTTATCACATATTAAACTAGATATTATTGGGTCAGGCGAATTAGAACTTGATCTTAAAAGGAAAGCAAATAGCAATATAACGTTTCATGGCAAACAGGAAAGAGGTTTTATCAAGCAAAAATTGCTAAAAACGAAAGCGTTGCTATTTCCGTCAATTTGTTATGAGGGTCTTCCAAATACTATTATTGAATCGTTTTCATCGGGAACACCAGTTATAGCAAATAACATTGATAATATTAATGAGATAATAGAAGATAATTTCAATGGCGAAATAATGAATTTCAAGATTGATAAATTAAGTATAAAAAAAATTGATGAATTCGATAAAAAGGATTTAACAGAATACCAAATTAACTCACGAAACACTTACCTTAGTAAGTATACGCATGAAGAAAATTTTAAAAATTTACACCAAATTTATTATAATTTAATAAATAATGAAAAAAAGAATAATAAGTGCTAATATAAATTATGGAGAAATAAATTTCTA
>TARA_B110000503_G_scaffold1230_1_pt1 | contig 11089 bp, 9 predicted proteins | sample TARA_B110000503 | Tara Oceans TARA_B110000503 (sample SAMEA4397472) | marine metagenome | biome: Polar Biome; feature: [SRF] surface water layer (ENVO:00010504); material: water (ENVO:00002006), including particulate matter (ENVO:01000060) such as... | depth 5 m
ATCACTCCATCGTACAAATGGGAATGTACTGCTGGATCAATTGTTGGGTGCGACGCTTTATTCGTACCCTGAAGGCGAAGATGAAGCCGGCGCAGATGCCGAATTAGTGCATATTTCAAAAAGGCTGCGCGATTGTGGCAAGACGCCATACATTATTCCCCTTAATGCCAACAGTAAGCCACTTGGTGCGTTGGGGTACGTTCGTGCGGCGATAGAACTCTTACCCCAAATACAAGCAATTGGTGGCATTGACGAAATTGTCGTCGCGTCTGGTAGTGCACTTACACACGCAGGCCTGCTTTTGGGTCTTCGCTTAGCAGGCAACAAAACTTCTGTGCGCGGCGTCTGTGTTCGTCGAAACGCTATGCAACAATCTGTACGTGTTTTCGACCGGGTTGCGGCGACAGCAGCGCTGTTGGGTATCAATGATCGGCTAGTAACCCCGGAAGACGTAAACTTGACCGATGTATCACTAGGTCCCGGATACGGCCAAATGACGGCTGAAACACGTGCAGCAATCAAAAGAACGGCCCATGCTGAAGGTCTGTTTTTGGATCCGGTCTATACCGGTAGAGTCATGGCTGGGTTGATCAAAATTGGGCAGGCAGGTGAGTTCGAAGGACGACGTGTTCTATTTTGGCACACGGGTGGGCAACCAGCCCTGTTTGGATATGCCGATCAATTGCTGCAAGATTGATCGCCCCAATAGAAAGGGCCCCGCAATTGCGAAGCCCTTTTGCTTTTGGTTTTTTGATTTAGAATCCAGCTTTAATCAGCTCAAATTCTGCAATCATCTTTTCACGCAGTGCAGTTGGTACAGGTGCTTGCCAAAGTGTGTTTGCGCGGGCTTCTTCGCTGCTAGCAAGACCAACGGCCGCAAGATCTTCTTGCGTCCATTCCGCCATTGCTGCTGCGTTACCGTGGCCGTAGCCCCAGTACCCAACAAGGTAATCGGCAGTTGCGGGTTCAAGCCAAGCGTTGATGAAGTCGTAAAACTTGTCATCAGAACCTTCGCCGTCAGCCAATTTCGCATATCCACAAACCCAGCTAGACGCGCCTTCAATCGGATCGCGCTTCATTGCGATTGGATGGCCTTCATAGCTCATGGTTGAGAACGTTTCGTTCCATGCCCATGACAGGTATACTTCGCCACTTTGCATTAGCTGCGCGAGTGACGCGCCATCAGCCCAGTACGTACGCACGTTCTGGTGAACCTGACGAAGGAACGCGGAAGCTGCATCAAACTGTTCGTCTGTTGCAGTTGTCCAGTCGGTGACGCCAGTCGCGAGGAAACCAAGCGCATAAGCGTCATCAACGTTGTCACCGATTGAAATGCGGCCAGCGTGCTTTGGATCAACGAAAGCCTGAAGCGAGTAAACGTCTTCCTCAGTCAGCAATTCAGTGTTGTATGTCGGTGCCGTGTTACCCCAATCGATTGGAACGAAGAAATATTCGTCACCTTTTTTGAATGCTTCGATCTCACGGAAGGACAATTCAAGCTCGTCCCAACGCGTGATGCGTGATGTATCAAGTGGTTCAAGAAGCCCTGCTTCGATCCACTTAGGGACTGATTGTGAACACGGATGCGCAACATCGGCACGGAAACCGGAGCGCAGTTTTTGGAAAGCTTCTTCTTCGTCACCAAAGAATGCAAACGTCGGGCCCTCGCCGTGTGCCTCGGTATATGCTTTGAAAAACTCTGGATCTTCATATCCGGCCCAGTCAAAAACGGTCAGTTCCGGATCATCAGCTTGCACCGCAGTCCCAAGAAGGCTGGCCACGCAAGCAATCGCTGTCGCAGTTCCTCTAAAATTGTACATTTTATTCTCCCATTGGTTTTGGTCTGCTATGTTGTCCGGCATGACCCTGATCAAAAGCTACGGTTGATTCAGCCTTGACACAAGTTTTATTTGAGCGCTCAAATATACATTGCACTGGGTAACAAAAGGCCAAGTAAACATGCGCGATCCGCGGCACGATCTGTTGTTCGACCCGATCAAACTTGGCCCTGTGACGGCCAAAAACCGGTTTTATCAGGTGCCGCACTGTAGCGGCATGGGATGGCGGCGTCCGAATGCACTTGCTGCCATGCGCGGCATGAAGGCCGAAGGCGGCTGGGGCGTTGTAAACACCGAATATTGTTCGGTCCACCCAACGTCAGACAACGACGCCTTCCCGTTTGCTGCACTTTGGGATCAGGACGATGTGAAATCGCATCGGATGATGACGGATGCAGTACATGAACATGGTGCCCTGGCAGGTGTAGAGCTTTGGCTCGGCGGCGGTATGGTTGCGAATTTAGGAACGCGTCTTCCTCAGATGGGACTGCGTAATCGTCCACAAACTGATTATCGCGAACTTCATCCCGGGCAAGGTCGAGCCATAGATAAGGAAGACATTCGAAACCTGCGCAAATGGCATCGTGAAGCAGCGAAACGAGCTTTGGAGGCTGAATTCGATATAGTTTATGTCTATGCGACGCATGGGTATTTGTTGTCTGAATTCTTGAATCCAGAAACCAACAATCGGTCCGATGAATACGGCGGCTCACTTGAAAATCGTGTCCGATTGGTCCGTGAACTCATCGAAGAAACTAAGGAAGTTGTAGCTGGAAAAGCCGCCGTCGCGACCCGTTTTAGCGTCGGCTTGGAAGATCCTGAAACTTATGACGCATTTGCTTTGATGGCTGATGATCCTGATGTTTGGGATTTGGTCGTGCCTGACTATGGCATCGAGATGGGTACTTCCCGTTTTGTGAAAGAGGCATCGTTCCTGCCCACAATTGCCAAAGCAAAGCAGATGACATCAAAGCCCGTTGTTGCTGTTGGCCGTTTCACTTCACCTGATACCATGGCGCACGCAATCAAATCCGGCGCACAGGACATCATCGGCGCGGCTAGACCTTCAATTGCTGATCCGTTCCTGCCCGAAAAAATTAGAACGGGCAGAAGCGACGACATTCGCGAGTGTATCGGATGCAATATCTGCTACGCACATGACTCGGTTGGCGTTCCGATCCGCTGCACGCAAAACCCGACGATGGGTGAAGAATGGCGGCTTGGCTGGCATCCTGAGAAGATCAAGAAGGCCCCAAAACCTGAGCATACACTAATTGTCGGCGCTGGTCCTGCTGGTTTGGAAGCTGCCCGTGCTTTGGGTGAAATGGGACATCAAGTCACTTTGGCCGAAGCGACCCGTGAACTTGGCGGGCGTGTGGCACGGGAGGCGAAGTTAGTTGGGTTGTCCGAATGGGCCCGCGTGCGCGATTGGCGTGTTGGACAGATTGATAAGCTCGACAATATCGAAATCTATCGCGAAAGTAGTCTGGCGGCCGAAGACATAGCCGAACTTGCGCCTGATCATGTTCTAATTGCCACTGGCGCACATTGGACGACAGATGGTGTTGGACGGCATTCGGACAGCGGTTTTTCTGACGCTGCCGCACCGATCCTACATTCTGCGGAAGACGTGCTCGACGGGAAATTGCCAATTGGTAAGAACGTATTGATCTACGATGATGACCACTACTACCTCGGCTCGGTTCTTGCTCTGACACTTCGGTCAAAAGGCTACGATGTGGCGTTGATGACGCCAGCAGGCCGTGCATGCGAATGGGGTAAAATGACAGAAGAGCAGCACTATTCAAATTTGGCGCTGCACAATGCTGGGGTGAAAGTGATCACCAATCGCATTCTGATCGACGCAAATGATGCAGCGGTTCATGCTTGCGTTGATACGGGCGAAGAAGCGCTATTTGCGTGTGATGCAATCATCCCCCTCACCCGCCGAGCACCAAATTCTGACCTTTACAAATCGATGTCAGAAACAGGTTTCAAATCACTCCGTCGGATCGGCGATGTCGATGCAGCATCAACAATTGCAGCTGCTGTTTATAGCGGCCACCGCGCGGCGATGGAGATGTTGAACGGTGTTGATTCAACAATCACCCATACGCGGCGTGAACATCCAGCGCGCTTGTTGTAACTAAGCGCCCATCTGTTCAGACACGCGTTCCAACGCCTTTTCCAAAATATCGAACATCTCGTCGATCTCTGGCTTGGTGATGATTAAAGATGGCGAAAAGACCGCCATGTTAATCAGAGGTCGCACCAGCAAGCCCATTTCTTCGCAAGCTTCATCAAGCAACGCGCCCAATTTCCGCTGTGCATCAAGGTTCGTGCCATCCGTTTCTGGTCGCCCTTCGATACAACCAAGCAAACCCCTGCCACGTACGTCACCAACAATTGGAAACTTGCGTAGCGCCTGAAGCCGTTCTTGGAAATACGGCGAAACCTCTTTCACATGCTCAAGGATCTTCTCGTTCTCGATAATCTCAATGTTCTTCAACGCGGCAGCACAGCTGACTGGATGCGCAGAATAGGTGTAGCCGTTTGAAAAAAGCATGTCCTGATCTGGGCCAGTCATGCGTTCCATTATGCGGTCCGAAATGATGCAAGCGCCAAGCGGGAGGTAGCCTGAGGTCAGCCCCTTTGCGCATGTGATCATGTCAGGAACTATGCCGAACTCTGACTCAGATGCGAACCAATGGCCCAGCCTGCCAAACGCTGTGACGACTTCATCCGAGATATAAAGGATGTCATGTGCACGACAAATATCGAACGTCCGTTTGTGATAACCCTTTGGTGGAATGATCACGCCGCCAGAACACAAGATCGGTTCGGCGATAAAACCACCAATGTTGTCTGCACCAACGCTTTCGATCATCTTCTCGAGGTCAGCAACTTTTTCATCGCACCATTCGCCTTCTGACATGCCTTCTGGCCGCACGTATGGATTCACGTCCGGCAAGAACCGCACAAGCCGGGATTCAACGTCAAAGCGGTTTTTGTCGCGTTCTTTGCCGGTCACCGATGAAGCTAGGTATGTCGAACCATGGTAGCCTTTTTCCCGTGCGAGGATGATCTTTTTGTCGTGTCGCCCAAGCCAGTTGTTAAAGAAATGGACCGTGCGAAGTGCTGTATCAACTGCCGTAGAGCCGCCAGTCGTAAAGAAGACGTTGTTCAAATCACCTGGCGCAAAATCCGCAATCTTCTTGGCCAATACTGCAGAAGGTTCCGTCGTTGTTGTCCAAGGGGACGCATAGGGCAATAGCATAACTTGCTTGGAAATCGCGTCGGCCATGTCCTGTCGACCATATCCGATTTGCACGCACCACATGCCGCCCGGCCCATCAATGAACCGTTTTCCTTCAGAGTCCCAAAGGTAAATTCCCTTTGCCGTATTCACCAACATATTGTCATAGCCACGCCATGCATCCATTGGCGCCCATGGATGCAACTGATGCTTACGATCCCACGCTTTTACGTCTTCTGGTGCAGGGTGGTTCGCGCTGATATCTGAGGACTGCATGGCGGCTCACTTGGTTAAGAAGTTTGATCAAATCGTACATGTTTTGCAGGCGGCGTAAAGTTTTTTGAGCGCTCAAACAAATTAAACTTACTGACAGGGCGATCAAACTATGAAAAACAGAATTAAGAGTCGAGCGAGGCAGTCCATTGACCGTTGAAACCAAACCTAGAAAAGAGCGTAAAGCCAATGCAAATAAGCGTCGGGAGCAGTTGCTCAACGCAACACTGCGGTCTATCGCGGCCAACGGTTTAGCGAAAACGACCCTTGCGACCGTCGCAACTGAAGCTGGTCTTTCGCAGGGCGTGGCAGTCTTCTACTTCAAATCTAAGAATGGGTTATTGACCGAAGCGCTTCGGTCAAAATACCAGAAATACGAAAACAACTGGTTGAACGCGATTGTCGCCAACAAAGACGATCCAACTGCCCAATTGGTCGCCCTGATCCAAGCCGACTTTGTGCCCGAAATTTGCAACGCGGAATCTCTCGCTATTTGGCACGCCTTTTGGGGCGAGCAAAATTTCACGACTGAGTTTGCTGACGTCACAAACGAATTCGATAATCGTCGTGCGGAAGAAATGGCCGTTGTTTGCCGTAAACTCATGCAGACGTCATCGGATGAGGAAGCCAACCGCGTCGCCGAGTGGATCGATACGATGATTGACGGATTCTGGTTTCGCCTACATGTGAACGCAGATATCTATACACCCGAAGGCGCAGCCAGTGAAATCTTGACCTTGGTTGAGCGACTTATCCCGGGCTTCGTGAAGACCTAGCCTTCAGTCCGCACAACCTCATCTTTGGCATAAACCGCAACGAGACATCCGCCCTTAGTTGTCGATGAATGCGTCGTTCCGTCACGCAACCAAACCAAATCACCCGATCCGTATTCTGCTCCGTCATGATCGGTCAAATCACCTTCGAGGATCAGAAACTCTTCATCCCCAGAATGTTCGTGCGCCATGGTCGTCGTGCCCGGTGCCATACGGTAGATGTAAAATCCGGAACCAAGTGGCTTGGCGTTGTTCAGCTGTAGAACTTCGCCATCAACCACGTCGCCTGACATGAAGGGAGTGAATGTTGCATCGTGAATATTCACGACACGCCGGTCGTCGCATGAAAGCGCCTTCATGAGAAACCTCCGTTTGTTTCGCTGGGTCTGCCAAGATAGCTATCATAGAACGCGCGTATGCCCCATTCCATTTCTGATAACGGACCCGGTTGGAAATGATACGAATTCACGCCTTCTTGGTTCACGCGAATAATCCGTTCATCGTCCAACGACGTGACATGCCAAAGCCATGAGAGGTCATCGACGTTGTAGTCCGTCCCCTCCTCTGCGTCGTTTCGGACGAACCAAATCACTTCAATGTTGGTTTTTTGAAGGCCTGCTGGGATAAACCGGTAGGCCACAACGTGATCCGAATAGAGCAAGAAATTATTCACAATTCCGACTTGTAGATCAGTCGTGCCGCCGTCGAATGATTTCAATTCGCCCAGTAGCGATGCCAGTGGTTCGCCTGATTTACTGCCGGTCTTGTAACCATCGAAAAGCGGGTAGCGGCGGTAGTAGAACCCCATGCCATCGTCCGTATTCAGCACCATGTCTTCGGTCACCAGACCTGCGTCGGCAGCGCGACTATGCATCTTGGCTTTGAGTTCTTTCGTCACCTCATCAGGGTCTTTGAGGCTGTGGGAACGCGAAAATTCAAGATGCGCAGGCCCGCAGTGATAGCATTCCATGTAGTTTTCGATGGCGAGTTTCCAGTTCGCGGAAATTGGATAACTGGCCTTCTTTGCTATCTTTAGGTTTTCGAGCCCGTAGGGTTTCACCAACGGCTTCAAAGCCTCCAAACCGCGATCAATGTCAGGCGGAGTTTTGGCGGTTGAGATAAAGATAAGGCCTTCGAATATCCGCAGATGGACAGGCAGCAACCCGTGTTCAGTTGGGTCAAATTCCTCACCCATTTCACGCGCGCGGCGCAGCTTGCCGTTCATCTCGTATGTCCATGCGTGGTACGGGCAGGAAAAGACGCGGCGATTGCCGGACCGTTCAACACAGACCCGCGAACCACGGTGACGGCAGACGTTCAGGAAAGCAGCGACGACTCCGTCTTTGTCGCGAGCAATGATGATAGATTCCTTGCCGTAGTCGAACAGGATGAAATCACCGTTGTCAGAGATTTCACAAGTATGTCCCGCCCAAAGCCACTGTTCGTTCCAGTAGTGCTGAAGATCGTGTTCGTAGATATCTGGTGACGTGTAATATTTGCGTTCAAGCCCGTAACCTACGCGGTAGTTTTCGCGGAGCCTCGACCATTCGGTGTTCGGTGTATTTGTCATTGATCTGCCTCCACGGTGTTGTTCAGCGAAACAAGTTCGCGGCGGAAATATGCGGCGTCTTGTTCAGCCGGATCGCCTTCAAACCCGCGTGCCGCACGGTGGCCGTCGAAGACCGCGTCCGCGATCAGGCCGGGAGATGCGGCGTCTCCGATTAGTTCTAGGTGCGCGAGCGTTCCGCGTTTGAGAAGGTCATCGTAGAGGTCTGTTTGACGCGTGCGTTCGGTGACTAGAACAACTGCACCACAGGGGACTCGGGTTTCGACCCCGCCATAGACGCAATCTAAGCGACACCCATTGGCAGTGATTTCGGCCAAGCTCCGACCAGTGTGGATTCCCACCCCTGCGGTGATCAAGGCACGTTGAATACGATCTTGTTCCAGCGTCATCTCGGTCCAAGGCGATACGATCGCAGCTGGGGTTGCAAAGTGAACATCATGCCCCGCCGCCGCGAGTTGTTGGGCAATGACACCTGCGATGTAAATCTGCTCATCGTCGTAGATGACAATCGGTCCATCAGGTAGTTCGGTTTGATCCATAATGTCATCGGGAGTGAATACCGGCATGTTCAGATCACGTTTGGTGGCGCTGCGGGTTGATCGGCCAATACCGTCTGCTCGCCACTTAGCACCTGTGGCGATAAAGACGTTCGGAATATCCAGTTCAGCAACGTCGTCTGCCGATAGGTCACTCTCGAGGTATAGATTCACATTTCCACGCTGTTGCAGGTCATAAAGCCGATTGTCAGACACGCGTTTCCAAGCCCTGAGCCCAAGCAATTCAGACTCAAGCTTAGCCCGTCCACCCGCTGCATCCCGTGCTTCAGCTATTGTCACCTCGTACCCGCGACGCGCCAATTGCATAGCGCATTCAAGGCCAGCGGGACCAGCACCAACAACCAGTGCCGCTTCAGCTGCACCCTTCGTTTCGATCTTCTCAGGGTGCCATTTTCTGCGCCATTCTTCCCCCATTGTAGGGTTCTGTGTACAGCGAATTGGGACGCCGTGATTGTCACTGGAAACACAAATATTACAGCCAATACATTCGCGGATTTCGTCGATACGGCCTTCTTTAATTTTGTTGGGTAAGAACGGGTCGGCAATTGAAGGACGTGCCGCGCCGATAAGATCAAGCACACCTTTGTTAACTAAATTCACCATCATGTCGGGCGAAGTAATACGCCCTGTCCCAACAACCGGTTTCGTCGTCAGTTCCTTCACAAAATTGATGTGTTCGATCTGGAACCCATCTTTCGGTTCGAACCGCGTCGTCGCGGAATCGTTTGCCCAGTCAGATACATTCACGTCCCAAAGATCGGGTAGCTCAGCGAGCATCTCGACAACAGCGCGGCCTTCTTCTTGGCCCTGCATTCCACCGACGCCCATAAGCTCTTCGACGGCAAAGCGGAATGCAACGGCACAGCTATCACCAACTTCTTCCTTGGTTTCCTCAATCAACTCGCGGATTAACCGAACACGGTTTTCCAGCGAACCACCGTATTCATCAGAACGGTCATTCATGTCCGGCAACAGAAAGTGCTGCGGCAACGTCATGCGGTGGCCAGCATAAACATAGATGATGTCGAACCCCGCCTCCTTCGAGCGTCGCGCGGCATCACGGTGCCAACGCCGGAGGTTCCTAATATCGGTCTTATCCATCGCACGCGCTTGCTTGGGGTACAGGACATCAACGCTCATGTCTGACGGAGCAAAGGCAGGTGCTCGGCTCAACAAGTTCGCGGCGTGGTTCCCATTGTGAACCAGTTCGATCCCTGCGAGCGATCCATGTTCATGCACAGCTTCGGTCATCAACCTGAGCGCGGGAATATCCTTTTCGTCCCACAATCTACTTTCTGGAAATGGTGTGAGGTCCGATGTCGGGTGGATTTCAGTTTCCTGATTACACACCACGCCCCAACCGCCTTCTGCCTTCATCTTGCGTACAGCCGCATCCGCGCGTGGACGCAAATGTCCCTGCCCAGTGCAATGTGGAACCTGATAGAAACGATTTGGCGCTGTGACTGGGCCGATTTTTACAGGTTCGAACAAGATGTCGTAAGGGTTGAGTTTCATCAAAGGACTCCGAAATGGACGATCATCCATAATTGACATGACAAACGCTTAGGTGTCAATTGCATTGGAACCAGCAAGGAAAACCGCAGTTGATGCCGACTAAGAAAAAGGACCTAAACAAGCAACGTCTTATAGATGCAACGCTAGAAGCACTTGTTCAGTTTGGTTATGCTGATGCATCAATTAGCAAAATCATCCGAATAGCAGGGTTGTCGCGCGGAATGGTCCACCTTCATTTTGAAAACAAGGACGCCCTGCTCACAGCGGCTGCCCAGCGAGCAAGCGAAGACTATTATGCAAGTTTTGAACATTGGTTAAGACATGTCCCGGCTACGCCTGAAGAACGCATTGTAGCTATAATTGAACACGACCTCTCACCAGACGTCATGAACGAGAAAAACATTTGTACTTGGTACGAATTACGCGGCGCGGCGCGGACCCGCCCAAACATTGGGCAATTCACCGGCACAAGGGACGCGCAACTTGAAAGTGCCTACGCCACTGCCTTTGGGGCTATGACCGACGACAAAGCGCTTATCAAAGATGCTACCTATGGCGCCATTTCGCTTTCAGAAGGCATTTGGATCGACTTCATGCTCAACCCGACTCAATTCGATCGTAACGCAGCACGGCGTATCGTGTTTAGATTTCTGGGCAGCTTGTTTCCGAGGCTCTTAAGTCCCCAAGACGTCTAAGCGAAGTTTTCAGAGAGATTCCTACCCCAACTGGCTTTAACCTCCTTACCCAATTTCAATAAGAGTGCAATTTTTTGTAAAGGATCCAGTCTGGGAAGCACATACCATAAACCGTCTTATCGGACTTAAGCTCACAGAATCGCAAGGATAGGCCACTGACACCAAGGTCCGCTATCCAGATTTCATCGCAGGGTTTCGCACTCGCAGCGAAGGTCCGGTTTCCGCCCAACGTGTTGTTCGCTATCATTTATTAGTGTCATGCTGATCCGCAAACTCATCTCGCGACAACTCATACCGCTTTCCCGTGAGCATATCCTTTTTGAGGCGCGGCGTCAGATGACTGTAATGCCGCTCGATCATGCCGATTGATGTGCCCATCTGTACGGCAAGCGCGTGTATATCAATACCGTCGTTGAGCAGGGCAAAGGTCGCGTAAGTGTGACGCAGGCTATACAGCGTCCTATTCTGCCCCGTGCGCGGACATGTGATCAGCCCTGTATCGTTTAGGAACTTGCGGAAGGTCTGGTGGATGTTCTTTGATACGGTGCCATCAGGCAATCTAAACACAGGCAAATCAATGCGCTGCTTGAGTAGATCCTCAAACGGGATGTGCCG
>TARA_B110000503_G_scaffold62383_1_pt1 | contig 11086 bp, 10 predicted proteins | sample TARA_B110000503 | Tara Oceans TARA_B110000503 (sample SAMEA4397472) | marine metagenome | biome: Polar Biome; feature: [SRF] surface water layer (ENVO:00010504); material: water (ENVO:00002006), including particulate matter (ENVO:01000060) such as... | depth 5 m
GTACATGGTCTTGTAATGCCAGTTGTGTCACACTCTTGAAAAGCATCAGTGCCAATTAAGTGAGTTGGTACTTGACCGGTGATACAAACAATTGGAATACTGTCCATCAAAGCATCCGTAAGACCAGTTACAACATTTGTTGCTCCAGGACCTGAAGTAACTAATAAAACACCCACCTGACCACTTGACCTAGCGTATCCTTCTGCAGCATGAACGGCCCCAGCTTCAGCTCTAACCAAAACATGTTTAAGGAAATTTTGTCCAAATATAGCGTCATAAATGGGTAATACTGCTCCACCCGGATATCCAAAAATCGTATCTACTTCTTGCTCTTTAAGAGCTTCCAATACTATTTGAGCGCCGTTTAATTCTTTACTATTATTCATTTTTTTAAGTATATACTTATATTTTCAATTACTTCGATGGGGAAGCTTTTTTTGTAATAAGTTCTAATATTTAAAGGTGAGAATGTTTGATTATTCCACCATGTAAATTGCCTCTTGATATAACGTTTAGTATTATGTTTTCCGTCAAAAATAGCGTCTTCTAAGGATAATCTACTTTTAGTATATTGAATTAATTCCGGTAAACCGTGAGCTTTTAATAAGGTTTTAGATATATCTTTATATTGTGCTATGTCTCTTGCCTCTTCAACTGCGCCATTATCTATCATTAGATCAAATCTTTTTTCTGCAAAATCATATAATTCTTTTTTTGGTTTAAAAACTTGGATCACTAAAGAGTTAGGAGTAATGGATTTTCTATTTCCATAAAAACTTTCCATCACAACGTTAAACTCTAAACAAAAAGCAACTCTATTTACTAATCGTTGACGGTCTTTGGGAAATATTCCTTCTTTATAAAATTTATTTAAAAAATCAATGCAGTAATCAGCACCTTCAGATAATAGCATTTGTTCCGCCTCATCTTTAAATTTTTTTTGAGTGACTGGAATTTCTGAAATACCCTCTATAAGAGATTGAACATAAAGTCCTGTTCCACCAACAAATACAGGTATATTTCCTCTTGCTCTAATTTGAGGTAAAATTATCTGAACATCATCTAACCACTTCTGAACAGAAAAAACTTTATTTTGAATATATCCATATAGGTGATGAGGAACAATTTTTTCCTCTATTTTATTAGGACGATTGGAAAGAATTTTAAGATCTCTATAAACTTGGATGCTGTCACAATTAATAATTTCTATTTTAAAATTTTTAGATAATTGATAGGCAAAATCATTCTTTCCAGAACAAGTAGGACCAACAACAAATATAGTTTTATTCAATTACAAAAGGGTTGATAAGCCAAAATTCATTACCACTTCTAACAACTCTTAATAAGATTTTGTCTCTTTTTAGACGCAGATTTTCTTTTATAATTTCTTTAAAGTCTTTTATATTTAATACCTTTTCGCTACTAACTTGGATAATCACATCATCTTTAAGTAAATTAGTATTTTTAAGACCAACAGATTTTACAATTATTCCCGCTTTAATATTAGTTAGCGCTAAATCCTCAATATTTTTTTCACTTAGCTCAGCTACTGTTATGTCTAATTCGGTAATTTCAAAACCATCCACTTGAGCAACAGTACTCTCATTTAACTCATCAATAAGAACTAAAATTTCTTCATACTTTTTATTTCTCCACACTTTAACTTTCACTTCTTTTCCAATTGCCGTTTCCGCAACCACTTTAGGTAGATCTTTAAATGATTTGATATTTTTTGAATCAAACTCAACTATAATATCGCCAGCTAATATTCCAGCTTTACCGGCTGGACTAAGAGGATCAACTGAAGCAACAAAAGCACCATCAGTTCCCTCAAAACTTAAACTTTCTGAAAATTCAATAGACAAATCTTGAATTTGAACCCCAAGCCAGCCTCTCTTAGCTTGGCCAAAAGAAATTAGATCATTAACAATCAGTTTTGCAGTAGATGCGGGTATAGAAAAACCTAAACCTACACTTCCTCCAGTTTGTGAAATAATCATTGAGTTTATACCTATAACTTCACCGCTTAAGTTAAACAATGGGCCTCCAGAGTTTCCTCTGTTTATAGGGGCATCTGTTTGAATAAAATCAACATACGGACCTCCACCAATATCTCTGTTAATAGAAGAAATTATTCCAGCAGTAACAGTTCCGCCTAAACCAAGTGGATTACCAATAGCTAAAACAATATCTCCAACTCTAGATATATTGGAATCTCCCCATACCAACGCTTCAGAATTTAAACTCTTTGGATCAATTTTCAAAATAGCTATATCTGTTTTAGGATCACTTCCAACTAAAATGGCTTCAATTTCATTTTCTGCATCGCTAAATACAACCTGAATTTGATCAGCTTTATCAATGACATGGTGATTAGTGACGATGTAGCCTTCGCTACTAATAACGAAACCTGATCCCAGAGCTGTCATGTTTTCTCTTTGAGGCATTTGATTGCCAAAATAATCATTAAACATTTCATTAAAAGGATGACCTTCTGGAAATTGAGGAACATTATTTGATTGTCTTTCCACAACCTGTGTTGTGACAATACTTACAACTGAAGGTAAAAGCTTTTCAACTAAATCAGCATAACCTGTTTCAAATTCTGCAAAGCTACTCTGAATAGAGATAAAAAAGAAGGAAAGAAAGAAAGAGAATTTTTTTAACATTTTTAACCTAACCGTATCAATAATCCTTTAAAAGTAATTTAATATAAACTTAAAAAAATTCAAGTGGGAGCGTTTCTATTCGTTGAAGCCGTTAGAATTTTCAAAAAATTCGAAAAAGTCACTATCTGGAGAAATAACCATAGTGGTTGAACCATCTTTAAACGTATCAGTGTAAGCTTCCATTGATCTAATAAATTCAAAAAAATCAGGGTCTTTCGCAAAAGCATCATTTAGAATTTTATTTCTAGCTGCTTCTCCAGTTCCCCTAAGAATATTAGATTGTTTATCTGCTTCTGCTACAATTTCAATTTTTTGTCTATCTGCTGTTGCTTTAATTTTTTGAGATATTTCCTGACCTTCAGCTCTAAGAAGATTAGCTTCTCTTTCACGTTCTGTTTTCATTCTATCAAAAACATTACTTTGAACTTCATTAGTTAATTCAGTTCTTTTAAGTCTTAGGTCAACAATTTCAATACCAAAATTTTTCTCATCTTCTTTTACATTTATTAAAATTTCAGCCATAATTTTATTTCTAGTTTCGGACAATAGGTCATTTAAATAATATTGAGAAATAACACCCCTCACAGAAGAGTTAATTATTCTACCAAGACGATCGATAAGAGCCAATTCAGTTCTAGTAGTTTGGAAAAACTTTAATGGGTCCTTAATTACATATCTGACAATCGTATCAACCACTACTCTTTTTTGATCTCGTAAAATAACTTCCTCTTGAGCTGGATCTAAATTTAAAACCCTACTATCATAATAAACAACATTTTGAATAAAAGGTAATTTGAATTTTAATCCTGGTGTCTGATAAACGGCTTTCGGTTCACCAAATTGAAGAACAATCACCTGTTTAGTTTGATCAACAACAAAAAAGAAACCAGTAGTTAGCATTATAGTAAAAGCTAATATTGTTAAAATAATTATATTTCTAGTTTTCATTTTGAGACTCACTATTTTTATTTTTTGTTAATTCATTTAAAGGTAGGTAAGGAACAACACCATTGCCTGAATCTTTATCAATCATGACTTTATTTGAATTTTTAAGAACGTCCCTCATAGTTTCAAGATAAATTCTTTTTTTAGTTGTAGATTTGGCTGACTGGTAAGTCTCTAGTACTTGGAGAAATCTACTTGCCTCACCTTCAGCCTGTTTGATTAATTTATTTTTATAACCTTCTGCTTCTTGAAGAATTTTTTCAGCCTTACCTCTTGCTTCAGGAACAATTGTATTACTATAAGCTTCTGCTTGGTTAACGGTCTTCTCTTTATCTTGTCTTGCCTTTTGAACATCATCAAATGCATCAATTACTTCTTTAGGAGGATTAACATCCTGAAGTTGAATAGATTGAATTAAAATACCTGCCTCATATTCATCGAGTAAATCTTGTAAGAGAGTTCTAGATTCTCTTTCAACTGATTGACGAGACACAGTTAATAAATCCTCAAGTCTTGTTTTACCAACAACTTCTCTGAGAACACTTTCAGAAATGACTTTGACTGTTTCTTCTGGATCTCTCAAATTAAATAGGAATTGACCAGCATCTTTTACTCTAAATAAAACTGTATAATCTAAATCTGATATATTTTGATCGGAAGTAAGCATTAAGCTTTCTTCTAAGACATCTCTTGTAAGATCTCCATTACTTCTAAAACCTACATTAATTTTTCTAATTGCTTCCACTTTTGGTGTTAGGGTTTTGCCAATAGGTGTTGGGAAAAAATAATGAAGACCTGGAGCGGTTGTTCTTTCATTCCACTTTCCAAATAAAAGCTCTACTCCCTGCTCATCAGGTTCAACACGATAAAAACCAGTCAGTAACCAAAGTATAATAGCTATAAGAATAAGAAATGAGAATCCTTTAGCTCCACCTTTAAAAGGCATTTTAAAATTATATTTATTTTTTAAATCTTTTAGTAAATCATCAATTGATTCTGGATTGATAGGTCCACCTGGTTTATTAGATCCACCACCTGGAGTTTGACCCCAAGGTCCATCTAAAGAGAAAATTTTTGATAGGCTTTTGTTCATGATACATTATAAATAATGACTAACTCATGAATATCAAGACTTGTTTTGGAATTTCTAGCTGTAAAGGTGGTGTAGGTAAGTCTACAATTGCTTGCAATATTGCTATAACCCTTGCAAATCAAGGGTATAAAGTTGGATTGCTTGATGCAGATATTTATGGACCTAGTGTCCCAACACTCTTAGGTCTTCAAGATAAAGAGCCTAAAGTGGTTGATGGCAAGTTTGAACCTTTCGAAGTATTCGGAATCAAAGCCATGTCGATAGGATTCTTGGTTGATGAAGAGCAGGCTGTTATTTGGAGAGGTCCAATGCTCACTAAAGGTCTTGATGGTTTAATTAATAAGACTAATTGGGGAGATATTGATTATATGATCGTTGATTTCCCTCCAGGTACAGGAGATGTGCAGATATCTATGTCTCAAAAACTAAAGTTAAACGGTGCAGTGATTGTAACAACCCCACAGCTACTCTCTTTAAAAGATGTTGTGAGAGGAATTAACATGTTTATTAAAACGGGTGTTCCAATTTTAGGTGTAGTAGAAAATATGGGCTACTTAGAAACTAATGGTGAAAAAAATTATATTTTTGGAAAATCAAAAACAAAAGACACATTAATTAAAGAGGATATAGAACTTTTAGAAGTGCTTCCTTTTAAAGAAGGTGTACCTCAAAGTTGTGACAGTGGAAAACCTTACTGCTTTGATTACAAAGATGACTATACAAAACAATTTGAGAATATAGTTAGTAAAGTTTTAAGTAAGTCCTCGAATTTAAATTAAAGAATCTTAATAGAAAAACGAGTCTCAAGCTCTCTTAATTCTCTTGGAGAGAGTTTATAATTTTTAGTTTGAATTTTTTTACCTGCTAAAATATCTTTTAAAATTTTAACAGCCTCTTTAGACAGCTGATAAGAATTATTTCTATAATCTTCAAAAGCTTCATAGGTTAAAGGCACCCACTTTTTTAAAACATCAATCATTTTTTCAGCGTAAATTTGAATTTCATATTGAGCATGACTATCAGCTCTAAGTTTTAGAAAATGCATTAAGTTATGAAGGTCTACTTTCCAATACCATTGAGTATAATAATTAAGTGGTAAGGTAGTTCTTGCTAGTTCACGAGCTAGACCTTCCCCATCCTCATATTCATCTTTATTAAGTAAGTTACCATTGAGAAGATTTTGGTAGTCATCATATAATTGATTAGAATTATCTTTAATAAGTTTCTGAGCTTGTTTTGCAAAATTTTTATTTAAAGATTCTGAGCGACCTTGTTTATTTGTTGTTGATTGAGAACCTAACTGATTAATTTCTGGTACATAAAATTCTCTATCTAATACAGAATATCTAGCTGAGTATTCATTTACATTTGCCGTTCTATGTCTGATCCATTGCCTTGCTACAAAAATTGGAAGTTTAACGTGAAACTTAATTTCACACATTTCAAAAGGCGTTGTATGCCAATGACTTAACAGATATCGAATTAATCCTCTATCTTCTCTAAGTTTTTTTGTTCCTTCTCCATAAGAAACTCTAGCAGCTTGAACGATCGACTGATCCGTACCCATATAATCAATAACTCTAATAAAACCATGATCAAGTACCTTTATTGGCTTATATAATATTTTTTCAAGTGCAGGTGATGTTGCTCTAATCGTCGAAAAACTTTTAGATCTAATTTTTTTTATCTGAGATTCGTCTTTTTTTGTCATAGTTGTTTAATAGATTCCTGAAATAAAGTATACTAACTCTGTTGTTTTAACAACTATAGCAATAAACGTTATATGTACTAGGCGTATAGGACGAGGGGGCGGTACCCTCCATCTCCACCAAAAATTAATGGGGGTGAAACAGGTTTGACTTGCTCTGAATGGTATGATTTTTGCTCGTTGGAAGCGTTTCTTCGTTATAGAGACTTAATTATAATTGCTAAAAATAATAACTTAGCTCTCGCTGCCTAATTAATTAGGAAAGCGCGGCCTTGGGGCGGCCGGGCAACAGAACGCCCCTAAAAATTTAACTTTTCTGAATATATTTAATAGATATTAATTTATCTATAAAAGTTATTTTTTTATTAGATAATCTTTTTATTTCATTAATACCCTTGCTTATTTGTTCTTTATTAAGATTTACGAGGCAGGATATGTATCTTTGTTTTAACATTTGAATATATTTATTTTTTGTCATTGAGACTTTAAATTTAAATATATCAGTTTTATAATTTATTAATAATTTACTAGTAGTTGCTAGCATTCTTAAATCTTTTTCTAGACTCCTATTAAGCTTTTGCTTCATTAGTTTAAAACATGGGATTTCATTATTTTCAGTAACCAGTGAAAATATAATTAACACTCCATTTTTTTTTAAATTTTTTTTACAAGTTTTTATTAATTTGGTTCTATTATTTTTATCAAAAAAGTGAAGCGTTTGTTTAATCATTATTAGATCAAATTTATTTTGATTTGTTTTAAAAAACTTAAAAACATCCTGGCTTTTGAAGTCTATCGATCTATCAATATCTTTATGAATAACAGGATCGATACCGATTGGTTTATTAATCAGTTTAAGTTTTCTGGATAATGAACCAAAAATTTTACCCCGCCCACAGCCGATATCTAAAATTTGTGAATTTTTATTAAGCTTTTTCTTTTTGAGTAAAAAAATATTAAATGAATTTATATAGGCTGCCGAAGATAACCATGTCTTATTATCCCAATTCTTTAATGGTTTCATCTATTATTAGTATCTTGCAATCTCAGTTCATTATCAGTAAGAGAAAATAATAATGTGGAAATATTAATAACTAAAATGACTTTTCTTTTGTTTAAAAACATTATTCAAAAAATATCCAATAAATATAATTACTGCAATTCCCATAAACCAATTAGTTGCCATGATGGTATAAAATATATCAGAGTAATCTCCTCCCCTAATATTAATCACATACCAAAGAGATAAAAAAGGTAAAGCTGATAACCTTAAAATGCTTAAATAAAGAGAATAGATAGGTTTTTTAACAGCCTGGAATAATGCCGTAGTGATAAAGAACACAGGATACACAGGTCCAATTAATGCAGCTATCTTTAAATATATAGCTCCATGCAATATAGCTTCTTGGTTATCTGTGAATTGAGATACAAAAAAATCTGCGCCAAAAAATAACGCAACTCCTGCTACAGCCATGAAAGATGATCCAAATAATAAAGCTTTGAAATATAATTCTCTTATACGTTCATAATTTTTAGCACCAAAATTTTGTCCACCAATAGAGAGCACTGCAGTGTTTAATCCAATAACCGGTAATAATAAAACTTGCTCTACTCTTAGAGCTGCACCATAACCAGATGTTGCAAGATCACCAAACTGACCAATAAAATATAAAATAATAAAGATACCTACAGCAATAAATATCATGCTGATCATAATGGGTACTGCTTGAGCGAATAATTCTTTTAATAAGATTAACTTAGGAATAAAACTTTTAATCGATAAATACTTTCTCAATTCACATGAGTTAATTTTATAAGCTAAATAAAAAGTACCTACTGATTGAGCAATTACAGTTGCTATAGCAAGGCCGCCTATGCCGTAAGCTGGAATAATTCCGTATCCCCAAATAAATAGAGGATTTAAAAATATATTTAAAAAGAAAGTAAATATTAAGACATTTCTATAACTCTTAGTATCTCCTTGAGCGTTCAAAGCTCCGTTTAAAGAGATTTGAATCATAACTATAAAAGTACCGTAAAAAATTATATCTAAATATTCTCTAGTTAAAGCTATACCAGCAGCATCAGAACCCATTACCGTTAAAAGAAAGTCAGATGCATTTAATCCAAAAAAAGTGACAACAACAGACGTAATCACTGCAAATATTAAAGACTGAGCAATTAACAGTGAAGCTTTATTAATTTTTTTTTCACCTAATAGATTACCAATACATGAATTTGTTGCAGAACCAATACCAAATCCAACAGCGATCATTACAAAATATATAGGAAATGACTTAGCAATTGCACCTATAGCTTCAGCAGAAACTCTACCTGCAAACCAAGTATCAACTAAATTATAAAATGTTTGAAATAATGAACCAACACTAGCAGGGATAGTCACATTTTTAAGTAGTGACCAAATTGAATCTTTTGTTAAATTTATTGACTTAGACAATTATTTTTTTTATTTAAATTATTTTTTAAGTATTATTTTTAAATAACCTAATTATTAGGTTTATTTATTAATTATATGATCTACATATCTTTATTATCGTATTAGTGATATGAAAAAAATACTTATTATAATTTTACTATCGTTTTTACCATTCTCAGCTAACTCAGAGACGAGACTTAATCTGATTTTATCATCTGGTGAATTAAAAGTTGGAACCACAGGTGACTGGGATCCAATGTCTATGAAAGATCCGGCTACAAATAAGTACAAAGGATTTGATATAGATGTAATGAACGAGTTTGCTAAAGATATGGGAGTAAAAGTAACTTTTGTTCCTACTGAGTGGAAAACTATAGTTTCTGGGATTACTTCAAATAGATACGATATTTCAACGAGTGTAACAAAGACGGCTAAAAGAGCTTTAGTTGCAGGTTTTACATCATCATATCATGAATATGGAACTGTTCCCTTAGTTCTTAAAAAAAATCTTAAAAAATTTCCTACCTGGGATTCTTTAAACAGTGAGAATGTGACTATAGCTACAACTCTAGGAACATCCCAAGAGGCAAAAGCTAAAGAATTTTTTCCTAAATCTAAATTAAAGTCTATTGAAGCTCCAGCTAGAGATTTTCAAGAAGTTTTAGCAGGAAGAGCAGATGGACATATTACAAGTTCTACAGAAGCTAATAAGTTAGTTATTAAATATCCTCAATTAGCAATAGTACAAGATGGAAATAAAGATCCTGCAGTTTTAGCTATGATGGTTGATCAAAGTGATCAGGTTTGGTTAAATTATATTAATCATTGGATAGAAATTAAAAAAACTTCAGGCTTCTTTGATTCACTTCTAAAAAAATATAATCTTAAAAGCTTATAAAATTCCAATAAAGATAATTAAGGGTATAATTTAATTATTGAAGAAACTAATTTTATTATTACCCTTAATACTGACATCATGTAGCTCTGAATATGAATGGGCTTGGTATATACTCTCTCCAGGTAAAGTTACGGGCTTAACAAACTTAAAATTTCTTTTAAGTGGGATGAGTTTAACCATATATATTTCAGTAATTTCAATCGTCATATCTATGTTTTTGGGATTTTTGGTTGCAATACCTTCCTTATTCAAAAATAAATTTTTCACTTATATAAATATTGGGTATGTAGAAATTGTAAGAGCTGTTCCACTATTAGTTTTAATTCTGTGGATTTATTACGGCTTACCTATAATGACAGGAGTAAGTTTTAGTCCATTTGTTTCAGGTATTATCGCTTTAGCAATAAGTGAAAGTGCTTTCCAGGCTGAAATCTTTAGAGCGGGAATTAATTCAATTAAAAAATCTCAGTGGGAGGCCGGAAGTTCACTGGGTTTAACTTTCTATAAAATATTAAGACTAATAATTCTTCCACAAGCAATTAAAAATATTTTACCCGCTCTTGGTAATCAATTTGTTTATGTTTTAAAAATGTCTTCTTTGGTATCTATTATTGGAATTGCTGATCTTACAAGAAAGGCTAATGAATTGGTTGTTACAACTTACAGACCATTAGAAATTTATACTTTTCTAATACTAGAATATTTAATCTTAATCTTAATAGTTTCTTTCTTTGTTAGAAAACTTGAAAAAAGATATAAACAAGATGGAAATAATTAATATTATATATTAGATAAAGACAATTTAATTACTTTTAACAGTTTCTATTATATTCAAATCTTTATCAGTTATTACTATTTCTCCAGAAGAGACACCTAAGTTTAACATTTCTTGAATAACAACAAAGTGAGTAACTAAGACTAAATTTTTATCACTATTCCAATTTCGAATAAATTCTTTTAAAGCTCTGATTTGTTTTGATTTATTAGAACTAAATCTATTATCGTAAAAAGAATTAAGAGCGTCAAAAGTTTCAAATTTTTTAAAGGCAATTTGTGCTGTATCTTTACATCTACACCATTCACTTGACAAAACTTTGTCAATTTGAATATTATTATTTTCAAAAAATAATCCAATTTTTATGGATTGGTTCATTCCCTCTTCATTTAAATTTCTTTGACTTGAACAATCTTGCAAAATAAAATTATTTGGATCACCAGTTCCAGGGGCGTAAGCATGCCTAATGAAAATTAATTTATTTCCTTCTTGTAAAGCGTTCGTAATTTCTTGAGAGGAAAAACTATTATTAGTAAAGATAAAACTTAAAATAAAAATAAA
>TARA_B110000503_G_scaffold63299_1_pt1 | contig 11082 bp, 8 predicted proteins | sample TARA_B110000503 | Tara Oceans TARA_B110000503 (sample SAMEA4397472) | marine metagenome | biome: Polar Biome; feature: [SRF] surface water layer (ENVO:00010504); material: water (ENVO:00002006), including particulate matter (ENVO:01000060) such as... | depth 5 m
AAATTAGCCCTGCCCGCTTCAAGCAAGTTTACTCTGACAAAGCCGCTTAGAACTGTAGTGCAGACTTAATACCGCACCACTGAATGCCACTGGAAGTACGAGACTGGTAGACGCCTGTTAGTTCCGAAGCAAATATATAGGACTTGTCCAAGCCACATGGCCATCTTCAAATGTCACCCGAAGAAAAAGGCAGCGCTCCTCGCCGTGTGTTAGTGGGACAGACAGGCTGTCGTTATAGGTGTTAGCAAGCGGCGTGTCTGGCAACCGAAAGAGGCGGATTGCCTTTTGCAAACCGCCAAAATCGTGAATGAGGTCGTCGGTGCCGAGTGTCCTAAGATCGACGGCAATCTCTGTGCCGTTCACCAAGACCGTCAAAACACCAGTTGTGGCGTCTTCCAGCCAGATATCCACGGCGTGAAAACCACCCGTCGTTACGTTTTTCCAACGAACGGAATGGCTGTCCTGGAAAACTGTATTGTCGGAGTTCCAGAAATTGATAGGCGCTGCTTTGCGGATAGCGGGTCCGTCTGACTTCACTTCGACATCCCAATTCACAAGTCGGCCACGACCACGATACTCTGCACCTTCGCATTGAATGCGCAGACGAGAGCCAATTTTCCGGGCCTCGGATTCTGGTTGAATGCGCTTCAGATGGGTAAGACCATCTTTGATGTCAATCCGCTCGATACCGCTTTGGGCAGCAATATCGAAGGTAAAGATTGCCTCATCATTTTTGCAGGTGAGGATATCGCCAATCAATGCCGTTGAAACAGATTCAGACTCGGTGTCCGAGACTCGACACATCGCGTCTTTAAGGTAGGGCACACGCACATCAATGAACGGGCGACAGCCGGTCGTCGCATAGTGGCGACGACGGCGGAACGCGCTGAACAGGCTGTCACGGTCCAATGAGGACATCAGGTGGCAGGTCAGCCCGCCCAATGAGCCGAACTTGCCAGCGCCTGGGTAGCTTGCGCCAACCCGGCCCTTGTGACCGTCAGACGCCGCAACGATGCCAACGCGGTATCCGGCTTTGCGCGCATCCTCGAATATCCAATCGAACGTACCCCAAGCCGAATGCACCTCAACGGACGGTTCAAGTTTGGCGTCATGGGCAAAAGAGATGTCAGCGTACCGCCCGCCAACATGCGCTACGACCAATGCGTCTTCGTCTTTGAGGCGAGCAAATAGTTCCTTGGCATCCAGGCAGACATTCTCGTCGGTCGAGTCCTCCATCACCAAAGCGCGGTGCGCGCGATAGATTGGACGGCCTTCTGTTCTGTACCAGACGTTGTGATCGCCGCCGACCGATGTATTGCCGGACCACTCGTAGCCTGGAACAGCGAGAAAACGGCCCGGTTCGTCAAATTCAGCGGTTAATTGGTTCAAGTCAGCCCAAAAGCTATCAGTAATCTGAAAGTCATTGCCCTGATGCCCGCAGATATCGATCAACGCCTTGTCTCGGCCAAAGGCAAAATACTGACGCGCGGTATTGGTGCCGACGGTTTCACCGCTTTGGCCGTGCATGTCCGACCAATAATGCCGGGTGTCGCAGACGTCCTGAAGGCGCAAACTGTTGGACCGGGCGACACATTGCCCTGCATCATTCAACATTTCGACCCGCAGGTCACCCTCGTGTTTGACGCGCAAACCTTCAAGCCGTAGTACTCCGTCTATTGCCTTGATCATCGAGATGCGTTTAGGCAACCCCTCGACTGGCATTGACGAGTGGAGCGTATAGTCGGCCTGATCGGCGTCGGTCGGGTTCCCCCAGAGATCTTCGGCTTTCAGGCCAAGCGCGAAGTCTTCGCCAACTTGGCGCAAGGTCGGCAGGATTGCGATATGGCGCGCGACCGGACCGGGCAGCAATGCGATTATCGGCTGGCGTTCTGGTGGCAAAACCACGAAATCATAGGTGGCGAAAGCATCAACATGCACACGGTATTCATGCGCATATTCACGAAAAGTCTGCATCCGCGTACCCGGCGAGCCCCCTGATTTATCCCCCAAGCGTACGGTGATAGTGTCTCCTTCGGAAAGGAAGTTAAGGCATTTTATATGTAACGTATTGCCCCAGGGGCGGATATTGCTGTTCTTACTGTAGGACGCATTCAACCGCGCGCCGTTCGAGGCGGTGACTGTCGTATATCCGGGCGCTTTGGGCTGATCGAATTGCGGCGGTGTCTGGTCCGATGCTGATCGGAACGAAATCTTTAGCCCGCCCAGATCGTCGATACCAAAATGCCCGGCGGTATAGACCAGTTCAAGTGTCGTCCATGCGCCACATGTCACGGGGCTTTCGACATTGATGCGGGCTGACCCCATCAGATCGGGACGATAATCGCTGAACGGCATATCTGACATCTTTCTTAATTTGCTGTACCCGGTGTCCTGGTGTAGCTTTCCTGCTTAGACCCTTTGCCGGTCTCCAACAAAATTCAGTCTAGAAGATCATTTGGAATTCTAAAAATCGAATTATGAAATCTATATTGCGACTTTCTCGAAGGAAGTGGCGCGCGGTTAAGGCCGACGCAGACCGGTGAACCCAGAGGCGGGCCTACTACCGGGGCGGGTTCCATAGGGGACGTGGATTTCTGCGAAATTTCCGAAGATACAATCGAATATTTCGACTTTTAAGAATATAAAATCGCGGATAGCCTTATTTGACTCATTGCAGAGCGGTCGCGCCCGAACGCTCAGGAGTTCGGAGGGAACGATGCCAAATTCATTACTGCGCAAAGCATTTCCAGCGATTGCCCTGTCCGCAGCGGCTATGCTGATAGCTTCAACCGCCTTCGCTGACAAATCCAACGATACGCTGCGCGCTGCGCTGCAAATTGAAATTGCCAACCTCGACACCTATTACGACTCGGCTGGTTCGGTGTCTTTGCTCAGCCGGCATATCTGGGATAGCTTGACCTATATTGACCCTGAGACCAGTGAATTGGTGCCGCTGCTGGCAGAATCCTACAGTTTCCCCGATGAAACGACCATGGAACTTGTGCTGCGCAAGGGCGTAACATTTCACGATGGCAGTGCGTTCGATGCTGATGACGTGATCTACACGCTGAACTGGATCACCAATTCCGACAACGGCGCCAAGACCATTGCGGACAAAAAATGGATCAAGTCTGTCGAAAAGGTCGACAGTCATACGGTGCGTATTCAAATGCAGGCACCAAATGCCATGGCGGCGCGGTTCTTGACCAGCTTCCCGATATATCCCACAGACATCTATGCCGTAAACGGTGCAGGAGCGATGAACATTACGCCCATTGGTACAGGTCCATACAAGGTGGCCAGCATGGAAACTGGTAGCGCTTATACGCTAGAGCGCAACGACGCTTATTTTGCAGATGGGCCAAAAGGAACCGCTTCGATCAAAACTCTGATGGTACGAATTATTCCCGATCCATCGACCCAGATAGCTGAGATATTGAGCGGCGGCTTGGACTGGATCTACAAGGTGCCAGCAGACCAAGCGTCTGAAATGTCGGGTTATGATGGCTTGGTTGTCAGAGGCGAGGCAACGTCGCGACTGTTTTATATGGTCATGGACGCGGCAGGCCGAAATGGCGAAGATTCTCCCTACAAGAACAAGCTGGTGCGTCAAGCGATTTCTCATGCCATCGACAGGCAGGGCATGGTCGACGCATTTGTCGGGGGTGGTGCTGCCGTCCAAAATGCATTCTGCTTTTCCAAAGACTTTGGCTGTCCGCAAGACGCCGTCACTTACGATTATGACCCTGACAAGGCCCGAGCGCTGCTTGCCGAGGCTGGGTATCCGGACGGCTTCAGCACCAATCTGTCCGGTTGGCGCGACCGGCCCTATGTCGAAGCAATCCAGAATTTTCTGGGCGAAGTCGGAATCAAGGCTGAGATCAACTATGTGAAGCTGGCCCCACTGAAGGAAGAATGGTTTGCCGGTCAGCGCCCATTGATCTACGGTTCCATCGGATCGCAGGTTGCCGATGTCGGCAACTTTGTTCCCGAGTTCTTTGGCTTGACCGACCGAGACTTGGTTCGGGACAGCGAATTGGCCGGGTGGCTTGTGGAAGCCAACATGACGACAGATGTCGAAGCTCGGCGCGAGTTGCTGCACAAGGCTTTGCGCAAGGTTGCATCCGAATCTTATGCACTGCCTTTGTTCTCGGATAACATGAACTATGTTGCATCGGGTGAACTGGATTTTGTGACGGATGCTGGCGGCAACCCACATTTCTATATGGCACATTGGAAGTAAGCCACGTAACTTGATCGAAAGACGGCGTCGGTTTTACCGGCGCCGTCTTCTAATAAGCCGCAAGGCGCCGTGACAAGACAGGGACCGCCATGCCATACGAAGTTATAATCGACAAAAACGTCGAGGCGGCCATGCGTGACGGCACAATTCTGCGGGCGGATGTTTTCCGCCCGTTGTCTGACGGCAGCTTTCCCGTCTTGATCAGCCGTACGCCCTACGACAAAACTCGACCGATCTATAAACGGGTGGCGAAATTCATGGCAACGCAGGGTTACATCTGTGTCTTGCAGGATATTCGGGGGCGCTACTGCTCAGATGGCACCTTTCATCTGGCGCGAAACGGCCGCGAGACAACGACAGATGCCGAAGACGGATACGATTCCGTCGAATGGGCTGCAGGGCTTGCGGGTTCTGATGGCAAGGTTTGTATCTGGGGACATTCCTATTCGTCATGGTCCAGCTGGATGGCCGCGCCAACCAAACCGCCACATCTGATATCGCTGTTTGGGTCAGGCATGGCGGCGCGTATTCTCGACAATACTCGTGGCATTCTTGAAACTGGGAGGCGCCTGCACTGGATGTATCAACAGGCCGCAGATGCCCGCCTCCGCGAGGGCGATCTGAGCGGCCCTGCCAATCGCGATGAAGCAGACGCGTTATGGTACGATGTAGAACGTTTCAAATGGATCTGGTTCCTGCCGTTGGACGAAATTCCTGACCATGCCTTCGCTTCGCTTACGCCGCAGCTGAAAGATTACATGCGCATTCAGGACCGCGAGACCTGGGGCTTTGACGAAATACACCCGGAAGTTGATGTGCCCACCTGCTCAGTGACGGGTTGGTATGACCGGATCATTGGCGCGATCGAGCAATATGAGGGGATGGAAGAAAATGGCCCCGAACACTTGCGTGGAAAGCATCGGCTGATCGTCGGTCCTTGGGGGCATGGCATGGGGGTATTGACGCGAAATCAAGGCGTTCTGGATTTTGGGTCCGAGGCCGAAGCACTTTACGAGGAATTGTTGCTGGAGTGGTGCGATCTGACCCTGAAAGGGCTGGAACCGACCGCAAAAGCGCCAGTCCGCGTGTTCATCATGGGAGAAAACCGTTGGCACGATGAACATGAATGGCCTCCAAAGCGCGCCGTATTGACGGACTATTTCCTACACAGCGACGGCTCAGCGAATACTTCCTCTGGCGATGGAGGCTTGTCGATGAATGCCCCCGACGCCGAACCGGTTGACAAATATACCTATGACCCGCGTGATCCGGTGATGAGCCTGATGAGCAAAGACGTCCAGATGGAACCGCATTGGCAGTCGCCAAACAATAACCGCCAGGACGTACTTGTCTATCAGACCCCAATACTGGAGCAGGACTTGCAGGTCACAGGCCCTGTGCGTCTGGTCATTTGGGTTGGCAGTGATGCGCCGGACACAGATTTCACCGCAAAACTGATCGACGTCCACCCTGACGGGAGCGCAGTCAATGTCACCTATGGCATTATTCGCTGTCGGTATCGTGACGGCTATGACACCTCAGCGCCACCACTAAACCCTGATGAAGTCTATGAGCTTTCGATCGCACTTAACCCGACGGGGATACTGTTTCAAAAAGGACACCGCATCCGGCTGGATGTCTCAAGCAGCGATTTCCCGAATTTCGACCGCAATCACAACACCGGTGCTGATTATTGGGTTGACGCCGAACTGCGCACTGCCCGGCAAATTGTGTATCATGACGCAATTCGACCTTCTCGGCTGATTTTGTCCGTTATCCCTCGATAGGCCAGCTCTACTGGACAGGGCCGACTTATCACGGTTAGCATCCGATTTTATGCAGCGACTTGCACAACTCTTCGGGAAAATCGATCTATGAACATCAAAAGTCTGCGCGTCTTCATCAATGTCATGGAAGAAGGGACGCTCGCTCAAGCCGCGGCGAAGATGAACCTTAGCCAATCGGCGGCCAGTCGCCTGATTCAAATCCTTGAAGATGAATACAGGGTCACGCTTTTTCACCGTGACAAGAAGCGGCTTCTGCCAACCGCCGAGGGGGGAGCGTTTTACCCTGAAGCTTTGCGTATTCTGTCGTCCATTGACGAAATCCCGAAGGTATTTCGGCAGATCAAATCAGAACAATTTCGCCCATTGCGGATTATCTGCCACCCACGCCTTGTAAACGGGCTTGTTGTGCCTGCGATGATCCGGCTAGCCAAGCTTGAACCCTTGGTGGGGATGAAACTGGAGGTGCATCCGCGCATGCACTTGGGGCGCCGCATCTTGCACGATTTGTATGATGTGGGAATATCAGCGCTGCCTTTGCCCGTGGAAGGTGTTCAACCAAAGCATCTGGCCAATCTCGACGTTTGTGTCGTCGTAAGCAAGGACCACAGACTTGCGAGCCTTACGTCGGTAACGGCAGAAGATCTTGTGGGCGAGACCTATATTGCGCTGGATGAAACGACGTTGCTCCGCAAAGTCGTGGACGATGAGTTGAGGCGGTATGGGCATGAATTGCCAGTCACGCATGAGGTCTCCAGCAGCTCGGCCGCAATTAGAATGACCATGGCGGGTCTAGGTTTCACCCTGACCGACCGTATCGGCATTTTGCCCGCGATGTCAGAAAGTCTGGCGGTTTTACCCTGGACACCTAACATACAGGAAAAATTGGGTTATTTTGTATCTCAGGATTCAACACCACATCCAGCGCGTGATGCGTTTGTCGGCTGTCTTCAAGAGGTTTGCGCCAAACTCTGATCGCTGATCTCTCATTTCACCCTACGGTTTTCTCGAAGAGATAATTGCATTATTCAGCTTTTATAGAGTGTGCCCTTCCGCTAGCACTTGAATGGCAATCTAGGCGCGGCCTGACACGCGCCATACGTTTTCAAAAGGAGGACAGTTGGTGGATCTGACGTACGGCATTTCGCATCACTTTTCGGCCAACCCGACAGAGAAATCAGGTGTATCAATATGTTGAAGTTTCTCATCCGACGCATCCTGCTTGCCATCTCGGTCGCCGTTTGTGTCTCAATCCTTACCTTTGCTCTTTTGCACATTGCGACCGACCCCGCGATAGCCATTGCCGGTGAAGATGCCTCAGCCGAAGAAATTGAGGCGCTTCGCATCGCTTATGGATTCAACCGCCCACTTTACATCCAATATGCGGACTGGTTGTCAAAGGCTGTTCGCGGTGATCTCGGTGTTAGCCCTTACTTCGGTCTGGAGGTGCGTAGCCTAATTGCTGACCGTTTGCCCATTACGATCAAGCTGGGCTCCCTCTCAATTGTATTTGCGTTGGTTCTGGGCATTCCTTTAGGGGTCACTGCTGCGATCTACCCCAACACCCTGATCGACCGTCTGTCGCTTTCAGTTGCCGTCTTCGGGCAGGCGATCCCAAATTTCTGGTTTGGGCTTTTACTGATTTATGTCCTGTCTGTCCAATTCCGCCTATTACCTGCTTCGGGAACTGAGGGAATTCAGTCGTTCATAATGCCGATGATTGTGCTGGGTACCAATGCCGTACCCGCAATCATGCGGCTTACCCGGACAGGAATGCTGGAGGTCCTCGGCTCAGATTACATCCGCACGGCATGGGCCAAGGGTATGTTGCCGCGGCAGGTTTACGTTAAACACGCGCTACGCAATGCTGTCGTTCCTGTGGTTTCGGTCGCGGCCATTCAGGCAGCTCATATGCTGGGCGGTTCAATCGTGGTTGAGGCGGTCTTTGCTCTGCACGGCCTCGGCAGTTTGGCTTACGAGTCCATCCTGCGATCTGATATCCCAACAATGCAGGCAATCATAATCCTGTTTTCGAGTTTCTTTATTATCTTTTCAGCCCTGTCGGATATAGCCAATGCCTACATCGACCCGCGCATAAGGATTTCGTGAGATGAGTGATTTAAGCGAGAGCTTCGAAATCCCGAGACGCGAAGCTGGGCCATGGCGAATGCTGGCAGGACGGATGCTGCGCCACAAAGGCGTGATGATTGGCGGTTTGATACTTGTAGTTGTGGTTCTTGCGGCAGTTTTTGCACCGTTCATCACACAGCATGACCCGCTCCAGCAATCTTTGTCCGGGCGTCTGAAACCGCCGTTCTGGATGGAACGGGGGAGTGCCGATCATGTCTTGGGCACCGATCATCTGGGGCGCGACTACCTTGCCCGGTTGCTTTACGGCGCTCGGGTGTCGTTGCTGATTGGCTTCACCACTGCGTTGATCTCAGGCAGTATCGGCACGTTTCTGGGTGTACTTGCTGGATATTTTGGCGGGCGCACTGACTCTGTCGTGATGTTCCTTGTGACGGTCAAGCTGTCGATCCCAACGATCCTTGTAGCCCTGGCAGTTGTGCAGCTTGTTGGCGGGTCTTTGCAAATTGTCATTCTTGTTCTGGGACTTTTGCTTTGGCATCAGTTTGCCGTCGTGACGCGGGCTACGACCATGCAGATCCGGGGTATGGACTATATCACCGCTGCCGAAACCGTTGGCTGCTCCACCTTTCGGATTTTGTTGACGGAAGTTCTTCCGAATGTGCTGAACCAGATCATCGTTGTGCTGACGCTGACTATGGCATCTGCCATACTGATCGAGGCCGCGCTGTCTTTCCTAGGTGTCGGTGTCCCACCACCAACACCCTCCTGGGGCATCATGATTGCTGAGGGAAAACAGCATTTATTCTTTAAACCTTGGCTAGTGATGATCCCCGGCGTGGCGCTGTTGGTGGTGGTTCTGGCAATAAATTTGCTTGGTGACGGAATGCGCGATGTAACCGCGCCTGAAAAGAGGTGACGCATATGACCGCAGATCCCTTTGTCTCCGTCGAGGGGCTGTCCATCGATATCACCAACGCACGCGGCACAATTCACGCCGTCCGCGATGTCAGCTTTACGGTCGAGCGTGGCAAGACCCTGTGTATTGTTGGGGAGTCCGGGTCGGGAAAATCCATAACCTCGCTGGGGTTGATGGGGTTGTTACCCGCAACGGCGACACGCCGCGCCACCCGCCTGCAGGTTGGCGGTACCGACCTGATGGCGCTTGGCCCGCGTGCCATGGCCGATGTGCGTGGTAGCCGTATGGCAATGATTTTTCAGGAGCCGATGACCTCTCTCAACCCCTGTCTAACCATCGGGGAACAAATGGCGGAGATGTTGACAAGACACCGAGGTGCATCCCGTAAGCTAGCGTTTGAAAATTCGGCTTTATGGCTGGAAAAGGTGGGCATTCCGGCGGCGCTGACTCGGATTGACCAATTCCCTCATCAACTCTCTGGCGGTCTTCGCCAGCGCGTGATGATAGCTATGATGCTGATGTGTGAGCCAGAGCTCATCATCGCGGATGAACCGACCACGGCCTTGGATGTCAGCATTCAGGCGCAAATCCTGCATTTGCTGTCATCGCTTCAGCGCGAGTTAAGCATGACGATGATATTCATCACGCACGATCTGGGAGTCGTGTCGCGGATTGCTGATGATGTGGCCGTCATGTACGGTGGACAGCTGGTAGAAACGGCACCGACTGCCGATCTGTTTGCTCGTCCCCAACATCCCTACACTCGTGGCCTGATAGACTGCATCCCGATTCCGGGCAAAACCAAACCAGGCGCACATTTAGGGTCGATACCTGGGTCGATACCTTCATTGATGGGCGCGATGGAAGGCTGCGCGTTTGCCCCTCGCTGCGCCGCAGCCACCGCAGAATGCCGATCCGGAAAGCTTGATTTAACACGTTACTCCGCAAATCAATCCGTCAGATGCCTGAATCCAATCGGCGTTGCACAATTATCTGCCGCCACGATGGAGAAAACTGAATGAGTACCAAAGCCCTTCTTGAGTTGCAGGAGGTCACGCGCAGCTTTACGGTGAGTGACGGCTTCTTCGCTCCAAAAAAGCTGCTGCAGGCTGTGCGCGGCGTCTCGCTAAAATTGATGCCAGGCGATGTATTGGCACTGGTTGGCGAATCCGGTTGTGGCAAGACTACGCTGGCAAAGATGTTGCTCGGCACGCTGCCTGTCAGTTCCGGAGAGATCATCCGAGGTGGATCTGGCGCCACCGCGCGCACCCGCAAAGAGCGCACGCGGCAGATGCAGGCCGTGTTTCAGGACCCTTATTCCTCGCTCAATCCACGCAAGACAATTGGAAGTATCATATCGCTTCCACTGCGCGTTCACCGTCAGGGATCAGCGACGGAAATCCGCAAAACCGTTGGAGAGATCATGGATCTCGTTGGGCTTCCACCGCGTTTCTATGACAACTATCCTAGCCAGCTTTCTGGCGGACAGCGTCAAAGAGTTGCGATAGCGCGTGCGCTGGTTTTGCGCCCTGAAATCATCATCTGCGACGAACCTACTTCGGCGCTGGACGTGTCTGTGCAATCGCAGATTTTGAACCTTCTGATAGACCTTCGTGCAGAGCTTGGGCTCAGTTATCTGTTCATCAGCCACAATCTTGCGGTGGTAGAACATCTCGCGACCAAAGTCGCCGTCATGTATCTAGGCCGGATTGTTGAGACCGGAGATGCACGAACCGTCTTTTCCAATCCACGCCATCCCTACACACGCGCTCTGCTGGCCTCAGTTCTGTCACCTGATCCAGGAGCCGGAGTGCCCGATATTCAGATTGGCGCCAGCTTTCCCAACCCACTTTCGCCGCCAACCGGCTGCGCTTTCCATCCTCGCTGCCCTCTTGCTCGCGCGGACTGCCAGACCGATTTTCCCGCAAACGTCCAAGATGCATCAGGATCTGTTGAGTGCCACCTCTATAAATAAAAGCAGTGCAATAACGGTTGTGCGTCTAGCTTCCAATTCCTGTGCCACCTGTTGAGAGATGGCGTTGCTGATT
>TARA_B110000503_G_scaffold142897_1_pt1 | contig 11081 bp, 8 predicted proteins | sample TARA_B110000503 | Tara Oceans TARA_B110000503 (sample SAMEA4397472) | marine metagenome | biome: Polar Biome; feature: [SRF] surface water layer (ENVO:00010504); material: water (ENVO:00002006), including particulate matter (ENVO:01000060) such as... | depth 5 m
TGAAACAAGGGTATTGCTGCATCCTGATTATCAAACTAGCATTGATAATTTAACGGATGATGAGTACTTGGTGGTAGAAGCACTTGAAGTTCGAAATGTGTTGGAGTTGAGTGAAATTTCTCAAATCCTAAACATCAAATATGTTCAATCTAAAATTAAATCGCTGATTGAGAAAAAGGCGGTCATGGTGGAAGAAGAACTGAAGAGTCGCTACAAACCTAAAATGGTAGATTACGTTCGCTTGACTTTTGAAGCGAACAAAGAAGAGAACCTCAAAAAAATATTTGACGAACTAGAAAAGGCACCTCGACAACTGGAGCTGTTAATGACCTTCATTCAGTTGAACGGTCGTTATACTTCTCAGCCGAAAGAAGTGCGGAAACTTGAATTGCAAAAGTTGATTAATGCTACATCTTCGTTGGTGAGTGAATTGGTAAAGAAAGATATTTTTGAAGTGTACAAAGTTGAAGCAGGTCGATTGACCACTACCGAAGCAAGTTCAAAGGAGAAGGACTTGAATGAATATCAGCAAGTCGCTTACAAAGAGATAAAAACGCATTTCAAAGAGAAATCTACGGTTTTATTGCATGGAGTTACTTCTTCTGGAAAAACAGAAATATACATTAAGCTGATTCAAGAAGCGATAACCGCTAAAAAGCAAGTGTTGTACTTACTTCCTGAAATTGCTTTGACCACTCAGATCGTCGTTCGATTGCAAGCAATTTTTGGCGAGAAAGTAGGCGTATTTCATTCTCGATTCAATGAAAATGAAAGAGTTGAGGTTTGGAACAATGTCTTGAAATTCAATTCAGGGCATTACGAAGACTTCCAAATTATACTCGGTGCGCGATCGTCTTTGTTTTTACCCTTCTCAAAGTTAGGTCTAATCATAGTAGACGAAGAGCACGAGAATACGTTTAAGCAGTATGATCCTTCTCCACGTTACCAAGCGAGAGACGCTTCTCTAGTGCTTGCACACATGCAAGGGGCAAAAGTATTACTTGGTTCAGCTACTCCATCCATAGAAAGTTACACCAACGCTAAGGAAGGGAAGTATGGTTTAGTCACACTCTCCAAACGACACGGCAACGTTACCTTGCCAGAAATTACCTGTGCCGATGTAAAAGAGGCAACCAGAAAGAAAAAAATGAATTCTCATTTTACGCCTGAGTTGTTGAAAATGATGGAAGAGAATTTGGATGCGGGAAAGCAGATTATTCTTTTTCAAAACCGTCGGGGTTATTCACCGGTCATGATGTGCGATACATGCGGAAATGCGCCTCAATGCGTTAACTGTGATGTAAGTTTAACCTACCACAAGTTTAAAAGAGAGCTCAATTGTCACTACTGTGGTTACCACACCAATTTGCCAGCGGCTTGCCCTTCTTGTGGCGATACCAACTTGCAAGTAAAAGGGTTTGGAACGGAGAAGATAGAAGAGGAGTTGGCGATATTCTTACCCAAAGCAAAAATTGGGCGTATGGATTTGGATACCACTAGAGCGAAGAAAGCGTACCATCAAATTATTACTGCTTTTGAAGAAAAGGAAATTGATATTTTGGTTGGAACGCAAATGGTGACCAAAGGGCTAGATTTTGAGAATGTGGGAATGGTAGGCGTGTTAAATGCCGATAATATGCTCAATTTTCCTGATTTTAGAGCGTTTGAGCGCTCGTATCAACTAATGTCACAAGTTGCAGGTAGGGCAGGAAGAAAGAAGGACAGAGGTCAGGTTTTGATTCAAACGTTTAATCCGGAACATCAAATTATTCGGCAAGTAATCGACAGTGATTACTTGGGCATGTACCGGAACGAATTAATTGACAGAAGAAACTTTCAATACCCTCCGTTTTACCGTTTAATTCAGCTCACGTTAAAGCATCGGGATGAGCGTAAAATTGCCGAAGCTGCTCAATACCTAGCAACTCGATTAAAACAGATATTTGGCAGTAGAATTCTAGGACCTGAGGCTCCTGGAATTGCACGAATTCGAAACTTTTACCATCAAAACATACTTTTCAAAATTGAAAGTAAAGCTTCCATAAAAAAGGCGAAAGAATTGCTAAAAGAAGAATTACAGCTATTTGCTGTTCACGATGTGTACAAATCGGTGCGAGTAGTTGTTGATGTTGATCCGGTTTAGGGAGAAGTGCTTGAAGTTGGAAGTAGTTAGAGTGACTAAAGTTATTAGTGCATCTAGATTCTTTCTTTAGGCAGCCCTACTTAACAATTACCTTTGAAGTTGAAGTTTCTCCGTTGTTACTTGTCAGTCTTAAAAAGTAAACTCCTTTTGAAGCATTCAATGAAATATCAACTTGATTATTGTTTGAAATAACCTCACGATAGATTGACTGCCCAATGCTGTTGAAAATATCTAATTCACCACTGAAACTATTTACGAATTGAATGTTGAACTCTCCATTTGAAGGATTTGGTGAAACGGTAAAACTTTCATTTGCAAAATTATTGTTAGCTATACCAACTCCAAGAATCATAACACATGCTGAGGTGTCTTTGCAACCATTTTCAGTTAACTCAACAGCAAAATCCCCATTTTGGGTAGGGGTAAACGACGCATTTGTTTCTCCTCGAATGGCAGCATTGTTGTTATTACAGTCCAACCATTGATAGGTTGAATTTGTTGCATTGCTTGTTAATGTAAAACCATTCTGTGTAATAGTCTTGTTTTGATTGGTAATAAACAGATTAACTTTAATAACACTGTCACAACCATTTTGACTTACCAAGGTATCAAGGAAAGTTCCACTTGTGGTCCAAGTGTACGTACCACTGGGAGAATTGTAGGAATTACAAGCAAGAGCAAACAACGTAGTGTCAGATTGATTCTTAATAAATAAGCTAATAGTCAATACGCTATCGCATCCATTCTGATTCAATAAGGTATCAGAGTATGTTCCACTAGTTGTCCAAGTATATGTTCCACTTGGAGAGATATAGGAGTTACAAGCAACGGTAGAAAATGTAGTATCATATTGATTGTCAAGAGACAAGTTAATAGTTATTACACTGTCGCAGCCATTAATATTTATTAAGGTATCAGAATATGTTCCGCCGGTAGTCCAATTGTATGTTCCACTAGGAGAGTTATACGAGTTGCAAGCAACGATAGAAAGTACAGTATCAGTTGGCTGGCAATCGCTAAGTTTTACAACAAAAGCGTCACTTATTCCGATAGAATTAGCAACAGCATTTGAATTTGAAGGATCAAAATCAAATGGTCCTGTAAAATTTCCACCTAAGTAAATGTTAAAATTTTTATCAATTATTGCGCAACGAGTAGCATCAGCCCCAGAACCATTAAGTGGGTAAACCCATTTAAAATCTCCATTTGGCGTTAGCTTTAAAAGATATCCGTCACCATTAATATTCCCACCTGAGGGAGTTAAGTTTACTCCCGCTCCAGGATTAAAGTCTGTTGTAATAAAATAATAACCAATTGCATATATATTATTTGAGTTGTCAATCTCAACACCATTGCAAACTTCAGCAGATGCTGTTCCAATTGTTTTGGCCCAAATTAAATTTCCTGAATTGGAAAATTTTGAAATAAAACCATCTCTACTTCCTGGAGATGTGACGTTAAAGCTTGTTACTCCTGGGTCTAAATCAGTAGTGCCCTGAAATGATCCACATATTATTATATCTCTGTTCCTATCAAGTTGCAGAGATAATGACAACTCTTCATCACTACCGCCCCATGATTTAGCCCAAATATGATTTCCATTCGAATCAATTTTTGCTAGAAAAGCATCTTCTTCGCCGTTGGAAATTAAATTAAAGGTGTTAGTACTTAAGTCAAAATCAACAATTCCTCCAAATATTCCTGTAAATAGAATAGTTCCATTAAGATCAAATTTTAAAGAATAAACTCTCTCTAAATAAAAGGTATTTGAACCATATGTGTTTACCCATATAGGAATGCCACTTGAATTTAATTTACATATGAATGCTTCTTCACCACCACTGGAAGTCTTGGTGAATGAAAGATTACCTGGTACGAAATTGATTGTATTTCTGAACCAACCAGCTAGGACTACTTCTTCATTTGAATTTACTATAAGTTCTCTTCCATTATCGTTTAGGGTTCCACCAAAACTGCGCGCCCATATTAAACTTCCACTACTACTATATTTACAAACGAAAATATCTTGACCGCCATTTGAAGTTAAATTTACAATTGAGTTTGAGGGATCAAAATCGATGGTTCCAGAGAAGTTTCCTGATATGTAAATGTTATTTTGTGGATCGCTGGTTACACTCCAAGCTATTGCATCTGAAAGTCCTCCAAATGCTCCTACCCAAAGTAAGTTATTGCTTGTGTCAACACATTTTAGAAATAGATCTTTGCCACCCACAGCTGTTCGGTTTACCGTATTAGGACTTTCATCAAAATCTACGGTGTTTTCAAATTGCCCAACAGTTATAATATTTGAATTAGCTAAAATCTCTATTGCGTTAACATCTTGGAAGCCATTCCCTCCAAAATTACTTAAGGATTCAAAATTTTGTGATTGTGCAATTGAACAAGACGCGCAAAGAATAAATAGAAGAATATAATGATACATTATTTTTTTCAAAAATATTAAATTATTGTTTACGAATTGATTACTTGCGTTATATAAAATAATTTTTTATTGAGAAAGTACCTGAACCAAAGAAACTACTTGACCCAACAGAATCAAAACTGGTAATATAATCAAGAATGAGGGAAATAGAAGTTGCGTTAGTGGAGCTTTGGTTTTCTTGTTTTCCTTGGTAATGGTTACAAAACTGCTAATGGCCATAATGGAGAACAGCAAGTAGAGCACCCTCATAAAGATTTCTTTGCTTACTGAAATTTCACCCTCGTTTTTAGCCCAGTACAAATTCATTACCATCGCAATTATGAAAGTGAAATAGGAAAAGATTAAAATAACGAAGGCCTTTTTTTGTGGTTCATTCATGCGTTCAAAGCTACTTTTTCTTGCAATTATTATCGATCTGCTCTCTAACTTGTGCCTTGATAAATTTAAGATAGTTAAAGCCAAGTAGCTAAACTTGTAACCTAAAATTTATTCCAATTTACTTAGGAATAAGCTCATTGCTGTTCTTTTATCCTCGTCAAAATCAAAATTAATGTAAGTGGTCAGGTACTCCTTTAGTTCTTCTTTGCTAATAATGTCTTGTGTTGAGCTATTGATGGATTCTTCCAATTGATTTAAGCCTTGCTGCATAACGTGATTCAGTTCCGCTATGAATTCATCTGGTAATTTTTTGTTGCTGACCCATGCGGCAAAAACAAAAGGCATGTTGGTTAAGGTTTGCCATTCTTCCGCTAAGTCGAACTGATAATTATAATCTCTTTCAAAATTGAAGGTTCGATCACCAATAATTACACCTGCAGTTGTGCCATAAATTTGATTTTCAAAGCCAGGCTCTCCTACAATAAATTCAGGTGTTATTTCCCAAAGTTCGTTACACAAAACTTTACACAAGTTAACAGAAGTTCTAGAGTGGTAATCAAGGTAAACTTTCTCAATTTCATGTAACGGAACATCGCTTACCAAAAGCACAGATTTAACTTTTCCAATGGCTCCAATACAATAGTTAGAGACAATATATGATTCTTTTAACTTTGGAATTGCAGCAACAGGAATTAACCCCAAATCAACCTCTCCATCTATCAATTTTCGAGCACATTCAGACGGTATGTCTTTGTGCAATTCAATTTGCTCTAAGAATGATGAATTCTTCTCAATACCAAACACTAAAGGTGTTGTGTTGAGGTACGAAACAATAGAGATTTTTACTTTTTCCAACTTCAAAAATTCAATTCACAAACCTAAGCAGTCAAAATCGAATTTGTTCGTTCTCTCTGGTTCTTTTTGTGCAAGGCTATGGTAGCTGCAACTGCAGAAATAATGGCGGCAAATGATGACAAAGCAATCCCTATGAAAGGAATGGCTAAAACAAGAGCAAATACAATTCCGTTGCCCATTACAATTCCTCTATTTTTCTTCATGTAATTTACACTGTCTGATACGCTGTACTTCTTTCGTTCTAAGTTGTAATCAATGAAAGAGAATCCGTAATAGTAGGCAGAAACAAGGACGAGAATGGGGGAAGTCCCCAAACCTAAAAGAGGAACGAAACTCAACCCAAAAAGCAATACAATGAATAGCATTTCGAAAGCAAAATTTCGAATACTAATTCTGACTCCCCTTATAATGTCTACCAGCAACTGTTTGGCAGTAAAAGGATAATCATTGCCTTCTAATACTCTTTCTGTTTTTTCCGACACAATAGCTAATATGGGCGACATGAGAATTAACACCACATGGCCTCCTAAAAATGCAAGAACAAGAAAGATTAATATTTTTAAGATGATCCAAAAAAGGAAATGGACTGTCTTTGATAGGAACTCAGATCCCCAAAATTCCCAACTTTCAAAATCCACAAAGCCCTCTATCCAAATCAATAACTCATTTGATAGTTCGCCCAAAAAATGAAATCCGGCGGTGAAAAATAAAATATTTAGAACAACAGGCCACAAGAAATAGCGCTTCATTTTGTTTTTAAAAACAAACTCAGTGGCGCTTCCGTATGATGACAAGGCAAGTAATAGGTTGGATAAGAGTCTCATGGTTCAGCTTTCAAATACTCAATCAAAAATAATGGCTTTTTAGCATCCCTCTCTAAATTACAACACCAAAACTCGCGCATACCATATTTCCACTTTTGCAGATGTTGAGGTTTTTCATTGATTTGGTTGATAAGTGCAGGTTTATCGATCCAACCCATTAAATAGGTATCAGTTTCATATCGAAAGGCAGCTAATTGGGTATAGATTTCTTCGATGTTAGAGTCGAAATGTATCCTTTGCTTTGTCAACCAATCGTCTTTTCTTAATCGCAATTGTTTAAATGCAATTTGAACATGAACATCGCCATCTATCGCTTCAATTGTTTTGTTCTTTCTTCTAATCAATTTGATGTCTCGTCGATTCATCATTTCGATTAAGTCTCGATCCACATCTGGAATCAATGAAGTCTTCAACTCGATGTCTATTTTCTTATCACCAACTTCAAATAAAAAGTCAATGTCCATCCCAGAAGAGTAGTCCCTAATGTTCGACGCTATGAACTCAATGTCGTAAGACTTTGCCCATTTCTTAAAGGCGATTTCTCCCACGTACCCTCTTAGTTTACTATCCAAAGTAACATTAGGGTGTCGGTCTCTCAAGTTATCAATGAAGTTTTGCTGCAAAGCAGTGTGAAGAGCTGAAACAATTTCTTCTTTGGTGAGGGGTATATGAACTGCAGCGCTCACATTATGCTAATTACTTTAAAGTATTGCAATTGATTCTGTGCTAAACCTTCAATTTTCTTGCCTCTTCTTGTTTCGTAACCTTCTATTACAGCCTTGTTTCTTGCGTAAGTAACTTCTTCGCAAATCTTGTTTTCGTTATTTGTTATCAACGTGCAGCTTCTTTCCCCACTGTCTTTTTTGTTTTCAAGCATAGCGGCGTGAAGCGTTGTGCCACTGCCGGCAAAAAAATCTAAAATTCGAATGTCTTTTTTTGGGACTAAATTGATTACAAATTGCAATAAATCAGTTGGTTTAGGATAGCTAAAGATGTCCTGTTTTAGGATGTCTTTTAATTCATTACTTCCTTTGGAATTGTTAAAGTCAATCAATGCCCGATGCGGTAATTTTCGAATTCTTATTTCATCCTTGTTGTCTACAAATTGGTATTGTTTGATGTACACTTTCCAGCCTTTGGGAGTTTGTTTAAAGACGATGTAGTCGTTTTTTATCCCCCATTTGAATTTTTCCTTTCCCCATCGCCAAGTGTTGGGTTTCCCCAATGCACCACCTGAAAGCATCTTGGTACCATCAGGTGCAGTAATTTCATAGTCTAGTGTTTTGCTGTAACTGCCTTTATAATCTAAATCACGCAAGTAGTATTTTCCTCTGCGTTTTACAAATTGATCTTCGAATTTGTATTTACTGTCGCTTTCAACATCTACCGTTTCTTGATTGAAAACTAAGGTGTTTATGTTGTTCGCATAACACAGCATGTAATCAAATTCCACAGCCACCTGTTTACTGTCGTGACCGCTACCTGCTTTGTTTTTTCGAATAAAGTTGGCAACAAAGTTTTGCTCCCCAAAAATACCGTCGCAAATCAATTTTAATCTAGCCTGTTCCGCATCGTCTATGGCTAAAAAGATGACGCCATTATCCGATAGAAGTTGTTTTGCCTTAATTAACCTTTTGTAAATAAATGAAGACCAAGTCGAATGACGACTCTCATCCTCTGTATTGAAATACGTATCTGTATATTTAAAATCCTTGTTTCCTGTGTTATAAGGTGGGTCTATATAAATCAGGTCAAACTTTTCTTTCTTCTTTTCCAGCAGGTGAAGAGCGCCTAAATTGTCGCCTTCAATTATGCGATGAGTAGGTCCCTTTTTTCCAACTTTTCTAGCTTTTACTTCTTTTAATGAAAGCGTATTACCTTGAATGGATTGCTCAATTTCTTCTACCTTATTTTCCCAGTACAGGCCGTTAAGATATATGAAGTTCGAGTTGGTTTTCAAGAGTAGGTGCTGTTTAAAGGATTAAAGTTGATAAATTTTCGTATTTCAAGTTCCTCATTTTAGAATTCTAAACCTTTCTCCTCTCCAACTCTCTTTGAATTAAACTCAACTCTCTGCCGGTTTGTCCTGCTACTGATGTGTTTTCTTCTGCTCGTCTAATGAGGTAAGGCATTACTTCTATTACAGGGCCATAAGGAACATACTTTGCTACGTTAAAGTTAACTTTCGAAAGGTTATAACTTATGTGGTCACTCATTCCTAATAGTTGAGAAAAATATACTCTTTCGTCATTTTCCAAAACTTGGTTCTCCTGCATAATTTCTGTCAGCAGCAAAGAACTTTTTTCATTGTGCGTTCCTGCACAAATTGAGATACGGTTAATTTTTTCTACGCAAAATCGAATGGCTCTATCGTAGTCTACATCTGTAGCTGCTTTTGAAGGCTGAATAGGGGAGTGGTATCCTTTTTTTTGGGCCCGTGCTCTTTCTTTCTCCATGTAAGCACCTCTAACAATCTTCAAACCAATAAAAAAGTTTCCTTCTTCAGCTTGTTCATAGAGGTTTTTAATATACGCCAAACGATCGTGTCGGTACATTTGCGCAGTATTGTAGATAATTGGTTTTTCCAAATTATACCGTGTCATCATCAAGTGTGCAATTTCATCTATCGCATCTTGAATCCAACTCTCTTCTGCATCAATCATTAACGGAATATTGGCATTGAATGCGTTCTGTCCAATAATGTCAACCCGATTTCGCCCTTTTAAGAATTCAATGTTATCTTCTTCGGATAGAACTTCTTTATCGCTTACTTTTTCTAAAAGCTTAAAGGGGATTAAACCTGTTAGTTTGATAACACAAAAAGGTACATTTCCATCCAGCTTTGCCCGTTCAATAGAAGATACCGCCTTTCCCAAACAAAGATCAAAATCTTCCTCGTCTTGTTTTCCTTCAACAGAGTAGTCGAGAATGGTTTTTACATTGAATTTAGCTAGTTCTTGAATTCTAGATTCACAATCTAGAATATCCTCGCCTCCACAGAAATGGTCGAAAACAGTTGCTCTAATTAAACCTTTGATAGGTAGCTTAAGCTTTAATGCTAAGCTAGTAAACTGTGAGCCAATTTTACTTAAAAACGAATTCCCAATCAATCGAAACAAAAGATTGGCTTTTTTCAGCTCAGCAGTGCTTTTATTAGCAAAGGCAATTTCCGTATTTTCAAAAGATAACATTAGATGGCTGCGCTTTCAGTTGGAAATTTTCGGTCAACCTTCTTGATCAGACCTTGTAGTACATTTCCTGGTCCAACTTCTACTAAATGTTCTGCCCCATCTTCTATCATTTGATTCATGGTTTGAGTCCACCTTACTGCGTCTGTAAGCTGTGCAATTAAGTTTTCTTTAATCTCTGAAGGTGAGGTAACCCCTTTTGCAACAACATTTTGATAGATTGGGCAAATCGGTGATTTAATTTCAGTGTCTTTTATTGCAGCTTCTAATTCAGCCCTAGCAGGCTCCATTAATGGTGAATGAAATGCACCACCAACTGGAAGTTTGATCGCTCTTTTAGCTCCGGCCTCGGTTAACTTTTCGCAGGCTTTATCAATTCCTGCAATACTTCCAGAAATAACTAACTGTCCAGGGCAATTGTAATTTGCCGCAACCACAACTTCATCAATTGCTGCACAAATTCTTTCAACATCAGCATCTTCCATACCTAGAACTGCAGCCATTGTTGAAGGTTCTGCCTCACACGCTTTTTGCATGGCATTCGCCCGCTTGGCTACTAAGCTTAATCCATCTTCAAAGCTCATGGCGCCGCAAGCAACTAAGGCAGAAAACTCGCCTAGAGAATGCCCTGCAGCCATGTCAGGTTGGAAGTCACTACCTAAAACTTTTGCCAAAATAACTGAATGCAAAAATATAGCTGGTTGAGTTACATTGGTTTGCTTTAAGGCTTCATCTGTACCAGAAAACATTATTTCTGTGATGTTGAATCCTAAAATTTCATTGGCCTTTTCAAATAGGGCCTTAGCTTCTTCTGATGAATCATATAGTTCTTTTCCCATTCCTATGAATTGGGCTCCTTGACCAGGGAAAACGTATGCTTTTTTCATAATATATCTAATGTAATAATGCCTGACCTTTTAGAAAAGGTCAGGCATTAAAATTAAGTTGTTTTTATTTTCATTTACCTTCTGTCGCCAAATAATCTTAACAACATCATGAACAAGTTTACAAAGTCTAAATAAAGATTCAACGCTCCCATAATGGCTAGCTTGTTCGATGACTCTGAACCGTATTCAACGCCTGCACCTATGCGCTTTAGTTTTTGAACATCGTAGGCGGTTAGCCCGGTAAATACAAGAACACCAACGCAACTAATAATAATGTCTAGCATGCCATTTCCTAAAAACATATTGACAATTGAAGCTATAATTATTCCAATAAGGGCCATGAATAAGATAGATCCAAATTTG
>TARA_B110000503_G_scaffold103636_1_pt1 | contig 11075 bp, 3 predicted proteins | sample TARA_B110000503 | Tara Oceans TARA_B110000503 (sample SAMEA4397472) | marine metagenome | biome: Polar Biome; feature: [SRF] surface water layer (ENVO:00010504); material: water (ENVO:00002006), including particulate matter (ENVO:01000060) such as... | depth 5 m
TACGGAATTGTATTGCCAGTAGGCGACGATACAAATAGACCTGCGGTAGCAACAGAAGGAATGGTTAGGTATCACACAGTTGATAAAAGAGTTGAATTATATGATGGTACTAATTGGGTATCTGTTGCAGGCGCAAGTGGCGGTATCAGCTTTGCAGATGCAGAAGATATTGCAATTGAAAAAGTATTAATATTTGGGTAAAAGAAAATGGCAACAGTACTAAAAAATACAGTAATTAAAAATTGCGGAACAGTTCCGGTGTTAATCTATGAAACACTTCCTACTGCTCGCGTTACTATACTCGGACTTAGTTTTACTAATCTTACAGATAAATTTGTCTATGTTAATGTATTAGTAGAAGATGACACAAGCGTTAGCGGATACTATTTGAAAGATTCAATTTTACCAGCAGGAACAAGTTTACGAGCAGTATCAACTGGAGAAAAGCTAGTACTTGCACCAAACAATAGATTATTAGTATCAGCAAGTCTTGACGATTCAGTTGATGTTATTGTTAGTTACGTGGAGATTACATAATGAGTTATTATATTGGTACTACCCCAACAGATGTTGTTAATGGATTTATTAAAAGATACTTCTACGGGTTGCGCAGAAATGACGACGGAGAACTATTTTTGGTTCAGCTAGATCAACTCCGCGGCGGTGGAGAGAATATTGCAGTAGTAAATGATTTAGGTATTGCAGAAGAAAACTTTCCAGATTTTGAAGAAGGTATTGATTTCTTAGACGGCATTGATATCAACAAAGAAGTAGTGTATCCAAATCTTAGATATCCTCAAATTAAATGGGAAAACAGATCTTTATTATACTATATTGATCAAGATACTGGTTTCTTTGTTCAACGTATTTCAGAGGCGTATTCATATCCTGAACAAATTAGTTCTCCTGGATACGGCGAAGGTAGAGACAATGAAGTTATTAGAAACACAGATAGCACACGCTATTAAAGGAATAGAAAATGGCAGAATTTAAGTTAGACAGGTTTAAATATAATTGGGCAGGCAGTTGGACAACTGCCACTGTATATCAACGTGATGATATTATTCGGGTTAATGGGCGTAGTTATGTCTGTGTAGTAGGACATACTTCTAGAGCAAAATTTGCCGACGATTTAAATAACACCCTGCTTGGCTCTGTTCCGCCGCAGCCGCAGCCTTACTGGATTGTAATGACTGCTAGTAGATCGTTTTTAGGTAATTGGACCACTAGTACTGATTATGTACTAGGTGATATGGTTGTACTTTATGGTACTATATATGAGTGTATTTCAGAACACACAAGTACTACGTTTGAAGAATTTGCAGATAAGTGGGCTCCGTTTTCTAGACATATTTCTTTTGAAAACGTATGGGAAGTTTCTACAGAATACGCCGAAGGCGCTTTAGTAAGATACAACGGTATTGTTTATAAATGTGCTAAAGTTCACACTAGTCAGGCAACATTAGAAGATAACATTGATAGTTGGGAAGTATTTTTTGACGGCATTGAGTATTTAGGTGATTACGCTAGTGGAACTACTTATAGAAAAAATGATCTAGTACGTTACGGCGGATCGATATTTAGATGTGTTGAAACTCATACTGCTGGTGAACTACTAGACGATTTAAAATTTGAAATTGAATTTCCAGGAAATCAGTTTAACGGAGTTTGGAGTTCATTAGTTGCATATAATCAAGGCGATATTGTACAATACGGCGGCTACTTATATGCAGCTACATCAAACAGTAAAGATCAACAACCGTCTCGAGATTCTACTGATAGTACTGTTAGGTGGACAGTACTTGCTAAGTCTAACAGATTTGTCGGACAATGGGAATTAGACGGAAGATATTTAACAGGCGATGTTGTATTACGCGGCGGCAACTTATGGGTAGCCTTACAAGATGTCAATGCAGGTGACGGCGACGGCAGCTCTGTTGATTATCAAGATACAAATATCTGGGAATTACTGGCCCCTGGCAAGCGCTTCAACATGTCGTGGAATGCGCAAACATTTTATTCTAAAGATGATGTAGTTTACTATAAAGGCACAGCATATTTGTGTGCTCAAGATCACCAGGCAGAGGCTTTTAATTATCCAGGCGAGAACGGAAGCGGATATGCATACTGGACTATATTAATTCAAGCTGGATTAGATGGCGGACTAAACTATAAGGGTGACTTATTAACATATAATTTGGATAGAACAGTCGAAGGCGATACTAGTAGCTTTGGAGACATTAACGTTCCGATTGGTGAATTTAACCAAGTATTGTCAATATCAAGTGATTTAGATGTTTATTGGAGGAATGTCGCCAACGATGCAGAAGTTATATATGTTAATACTTCAGGCCGCGACGAAATAGGGTATGGTACTTCACCAAGTAAACCTTTTAAAACTATAAAACATGCATGTGAATATGTTGAAGACAATTTTGCACCATTAACTACAGTTACAGTTCGGGCATCTACAGGACGATTTGAAGAAATATGTCCTATTAGTATTCCAGCCGGTACAGCAGTTATAGGCGACGAGTTGCGCACAACTACAGTAGTTGCTGCTGAAGCAGATCCGTTGTATGCTGATGCATTTAAATATGTAACAACGTATGTTACTAGATTTAAACAATTATTTCCACAATTAATTTTATTGCAAACTGCTACTATTGCCCCTGGAAATCTATATCGTCAAGATAAAAATGGACCTGTATCTAGCAATGCAGCAGTAGGTGACATTAACGGATTAATTGACGATTATGTTGCATTCATCGATTCTAGAATTGGTTCAGGAGAAGCTCCGATATTAATTGGTACTAATACTATTACTTCTGAAAGTGTTAATATATACGCTGGCAATATTATGTTTAGAAATGCAGAGCTAATAGCAAAAGAATTAATATTGTATGTGCAAAGTCAATATCCTTTAGATACATTGCCAGAAGATCGTATGCGTGTAGACATTTTGCATTTCTTAAGAGCTTTTAAATATGACTTAACATACCCTGGAAATTATAAAACATTACTATCAGCCGAACGCTATTCTAATGCAACATTAGGATCTCAATTTGCTGACATTTTTAGAGCAAGAGACACTACTGGTTTACGACAGATGACAACTACTGGACTTGTAGGAACATTAAATCCGCCAGGAGTGTTTGAACTATATCAACGTCCGACTGGTGGTGCATGTGTTGCACTTGATCCAGGTTGGGGACCAGCAGACGAGCGTGTATGGATTAGTAATCGTTCGCCGTACATCCAAGGTGTAACTAATATCGGTACTAGATGTGTTGGTAAAAAGGTCGATGGTGCATTACACAACGGTGGTAACAAATCTATGACATCGAACGACTTTACACAAGTATTAAGCGACGGTATTGGTGCTTGGATTACCAACAATGGTAGAGCGGAGCTTGTGTCTGTGTTTACATATTATAACCAAGTAGGTTACTTAGCTGAAAATGGTGGCGTTATACGTGCTACTAATGGTAACAACTCATACGGAAACTTTGGATCAATTGCAACTGGCGGCGACCAAAACGAGATCCCCGACGATGTTACTATTAATAATAGATTTAATGAAGCGCAAGTTAAAAGTGCGTTCGCGGGCGGAGCAACCGATAAAATATTTGTGTTTGAATATACAAATACCGGCGAAGAATACACTACTGCTGGTGCTACTATTATTGGCTCAGGAGAAGATGCAACTGTTGAATTTGACGATTTTAGAGAAGGCGGAATGTCTAGAATACGTCTTACCAATACTAAAGGGTCAGGATCAGAAGGAGGCGCAGGTTACACAAATAGACAAGGCTTTGCGCAGATTACTGTAAATTCAACATCAACAATAAGACTGTCTAATACTGATGTTACACAGTTTGAAGAAGAAATTATAGGTATGAGAGTAATTATTATTGCCGGCGCAGGAGTTGGACAATACGGTGTAATTACAGCATATAATAACAATAATAGAGATGCAACAGTATCTAGAGATAGCACTGGAGAACTTGGGTGGGATCACGTACTACCAGGAACCCCTATTGAGACTTCCTTTGATACTACTGCTCAATATAGAATAGAACCGAGAGTAATTGCAGATGCTCCTCCGTACAGTAGTGTTTCATATAATTTATTAAACCCTAGAAATTTTATAGACGTAACATACGGCGGCACACGACAGGTATTTCTTGCACTCAGTGGAGCAGTAGGAACTGGAAGTGTTGAGGAATCTGTAATTCCAGTAGCAGCTAAATTTAATGTAACAAGATCAAATCTTACTTATATTGTAACAATGACTAATGCAGGAGTTGGATATACAGCCGGCGATGTTATTATACTACCTGGATCAGGTCTTGGAGGAGCTAGTCCAGTAAATGATTTAACTATTGTAGTAACAGAAGTTACTGATGATAGTACTGCTAGTATTGTTTCTTATACTACTTCGGGCACGGGTAGAGCTGGAAAATATATATTCATAGCAGAACCAAACGTTGCCGGTTATAGCGATAATGGAACATCGTGGTCTGAACTTAATATGAGTTTTGAAGGCGACTTTAGAAGAATAATCGCCGGGGAAGATAGATTTATTGCAATAGCATATAATGAAAATAGATATTCGTTTACATACACCGGAAGTGCTTGGTCAACAAGAGCGTTGCCAGTGACTGAAAACTGGATCGACGGTGCCTACGGCAACGGCACTTTTGTATTAATTAACGATAATTCAAACACTGTTGCAGTTAGCTCAGACGGGTTAATTTGGACAACTGCTAACATTCCAGGAAATACTGCTGGAGATTCTAGTACAGTACAGTGGGACCAAATTACATATGGTGCAGGAAAATTTGTTGTAACATCAAGAAACTTTTTAGATGTTGCATATTCTTTAGATAATGGCGCTACTTGGACTAGAGTTGAAGGTGCGTTGCCTGCAGATGCTGGTGACATTATTGCATTAGAATACGGAAATAATCGTTATATAACCCTCGCCGATGGCGGAAAAACAGCATATAGTCTTGATGCAATAACTTGGTATCAAGGTACTACAATTGATTTAAGTACGCAGCCTGGATTTTATTTCTCAGACTTAAAATTTAATCAAGGTATATTTGTAGCAGTAGGATCTACTGTTAGTAGAGCACCTGATACATATTATGTTAGTACAGAAGATTGTTTGAACTGGACAGCAAGAGAAACAAACGTTGCAGCACCGTATAACAGATTAGCAACAAGTAACTTAAATAATAGACCAACATTTTTATTGTTAGCTTCTGGAACTACTAGCCAGGCTGTGAACAGAGTAAACTTAGGAGCACTTGCCAAAATTAGAGCAGATGTTGTAATAGGTAGCTTTGAAAGTTTTAAAATTTGGGACTCGGGCAGTGGCTATGAGGATGGTAATATGCCTGCACTTACAATTACTGATAACTCGTTTACAACCGAAGTTGAATACGAGATTAGAATATCAAATGGAGTATTGTCTCAACCATCATTTATTCATAGAGGAACGGGATACAGAACCAGCACCTCAGCTATTACTATTACAGGTGACGGATATGCTGATATTGTTCCAGAAGCTAATACAATAGTAATAGATGGTGTTTCATCGCTACCAGGACCCGGCGTTCAGATTAAAATTACTGGTATACTTGATGAAGATACACTAGACCCTGATGATTTATTTGTATTTACTGGTGTTGTTATTGAAGATTTAGGCGACGACGGCACTAATAATAATACAAGAAGGGTTCGACTTACTATTTCACCTAAGTTAACAAATGAATATAATCTAGAACATGCAACGACCGCAGAGTTAAGATCACAATATAGTCAATGTCGTATTACCGGACATGACTTCTTAGACATAGGTACAGGAAATTTTGAAGAAACAAACTACCCGGAAATCTATGCAGACGGCTCATACTTTATTGCTGCTCCTGAAAACGAGGTAGTAGAAACTGACGGTGGCAGAATATTCTATGTAAGTACTGACCAGGATGGTAACTTTAGAGCAGGAGAACTATTTAGTGTTCAACAAGCAACTGGTATTGTTACTATTAGCGCTGAATTTTTTGATCTAGACGGTCTAAGTCAACTTGCATTGGGAGGAGTTCGATTAGGCGGCTCTGGTGCAGTTGTTAGAGAATTTAGTACAGACCCTACTTTTGCTGAAGACTCAAACAATGTTGTTCCTACACAACGAGCTATTGCAACATTCCTTGCAAATAGATTATCAGTTGGTGGCGAAAACTTAGAAACATTCCAGCTAATCGCAGGTAGGGTAAGTTTAGGAACACTCGATAACATAATTGACATGACAGATGGCTCTCAATTAAAAATACCTCGAGTTGTAACAATTGACGGAGTTGATGCTAACGGAAATCCTTCAGGAGTTGCTGGAACATTTATTAGCCAGAGCTTGTTCTTTAGAAATACCTTTAGAGAATAATCGAAGTAGTAATTGAATAATAAAGATATGATAAATACATTAAATAGAGTGGAGTTTTAAATGGCAGAGTTTAAATTAGGTAGAATTAGATTTGTTTGGAAGAACACTTGGGCAACTTCTACAGTATATTATAAAGACGACGTAGTTAGCCTTGGTGGCAAAATTTATATCTGTGTAATCGGTCACTCGTCAGAAGCTGACTTTTTTACAGACTTAGATATTATTCCTTCAAAGTGGAACTTAGTTAGTGACGGACAAACTTGGAAGGGCGATTGGGCACCACAAGAACGTTATATATACGATGATATTGTCAAATATGGCGGCCGTTTATATATCTGTCAAACAGTACATGTTTCAGCAGCTGATTCTACAGTAGGCTTAGAATCCGATATTGCAAAATGGCAATTATTTGCTGACGGACTTGACTGGAAGGGTGCTTGGGAAATTAGCTTTGATTATAAAGTTAATGATCTTGTAAAATATGGCGGATCAACTTACGTTTGTAAAACTAATCATATTTCGGCAGCAACTATACTACTAGGACTAGAAACTGACATTGCTAAGTGGGAAATATTTAATCAAGGATTTGAATTTAAAACAGCTTGGAGCACAAGCACTCGTTATAAATTAAATGATGTTGTAAAATATGGCGGAACATTGTGGATATGTGTAACTCCACACGCAGCATCAGCAGAATTTGCAACAGACAATGCAAACTGGACTAAGTTTGTCGAAGGTGTACAGTTTGAAGACAGATGGGCAGTATCAGGATTATATCAACAAGGTGATATTGTACGATATGGCGGCAACCAATATATTTCTAAAAGAGATAATAATGCATCAAAGCCGCCAGAATCTACAGATGATTGGAGCTTGTTTTCTGAAGGTTTGCGATTTATAGGTGATTGGGGTGATGATTCATCTGCACAAAATTATGAACCAGGTGATGTAGTAAGATTAGGCGGATTTACATATAGATGTATTCTTGAGCATAATAGCGAACAACCACCAAACGCAACTTATTGGGCAAGACTTAATTCAGGATTTGACTGGAGAGGTGAATGGCTAGACGATCAAGTTTATAACGAGGGCGATGTAGTACGCTACGGTGATAATTCTTATGTTTGTACAGCAGCTCATATATCAGAAGGTGATGACTTTTCTTCAATTGGCGGTGCGCAAGGCGGCGGCAATGCAGGAAGTCGTCCAGACTTAGCTGACAGCGGCCAATATTGGAGTATCCTTGCAATTGGTACTGAACAGAGTGTTCTAACTACTAAGGGTGATTTAGTTTATTACAGCGGAAGTGCTCCGACAAGACTTCCAATCGGCAGCAACGGTCAAATTTTACAAGTTAATAGAAACAGTCTTCCAGAATGGGTCACGCTATCTAGTACAGATGATGTTTATCATGTTGCAGGGCACGGTGTTGACGAACCGGCTCCAGTATATGGTTTAACTCTTGATAGACCTTGGGCATCGATTCGATATGCTTGCGAACAAGTTGAACATGGAACAAAAAATCCTAACGCTAGAATTTTGTTAGAGATTAACAGACGTTTCATTCAGCGTGAAATTGTTGAGTGGACAGATAGCCAAATTACAAATAATATTTCACCGTTCACAGCAGGGTTTGTATATAATAGTGCAAAATGTGAACGAGACATGGGTAAAATTATTGATGCACTTATTTGGGATATTACGCATGGCGGCAATGTACGCACACGCGAAGCAGCATTATCATATGTAAATGATACCGTTGGATCACCGTATCTAACACAGAAAGCAGAAACTGTTGCTAGTATTAATTACGGGTTAAGTGTTATTGCAAATGTTCTTGCACAAACTGCACCTGCTGTAAATTATCAAGCATTAACCGGCGACAACTCTACATCTATTGTTGCACAATATACTAGTGTTCTTGTAGATGCTGAATCAATTGTAAATGCACAAATTGTTAGCTTAACTGGAATTATTACAGATGCAATCACCGCTGGGGTAGCAGACGCCATTCCAGCAAGATTAATCAAAAGTGTATTAATTAAGGTAGCAACTGGAAAATATATCGAAGTACTGCCAATTATTGTTCCAGCCGAGACTTGTATTCTTGGCGATGAACTCCGTTCAACAAATGTTTCGGCAAGAACACCTACTAATGCAATATTAACTCCAAAGGGCGACTTTAAATTTTCATACACTGGCTTAGCTAGAATGGAAGATGTTATTGGAGAAGTTGTTAGCGGAACATTGGTTACTGCTAGTGCAGGAAACATTGAATTCCAAGATCAAACTTGGCCCTATGCAGAAACCGCTCCAGTCGCTACCGCAGTTAAACAGTTAGCAAGAAATATTCGCAGAAGAATAGATGTTGGCCTAGGTACTAAACAAGAAGCAAAACTTCCTAAAACATATCAATTAGCAGATGCAAATTACGGATATGCAAGAGATTTACATTTACTGAACAAAGAATTTATTCAAGCAGAAATTGTTGCATTCTTAGCAGACCCTGATGATGGATTTCCTAATGTAGATTACAGCAAAACTAAATGTAAACAAGATATTGGATTTATTATTGATGCAGTTGCATATGATTTATCATATGGTGGAAACTGGCAAACACAACTAGCTGGACTTGCATACTTTAACGGTAATTCTGGAGTTTTACAAATTGCATCTTCAGAAAAGACTGCAACCATTGCAGCATATACATACTTAAAAACACTACTACAAACGGTAGGTAGAAATATTACAGTTGTACCTCCGTATCAAACTAATGTTACACAAGTTGCAGGCATAGCTGGATCAGTAGGCGTGAGTACAGTAATTGGCACACTACTTGACAGCATGATCGATATTGTTAATACCGGACCATCAGCATCAAGTATTACCTATCCTGATGTATCAGCAGCACATCCTGTACGTGTAGCAGCAAGCAATGCACTAGTTGCTGCATTGCCTGCTATACAAGAACAATCTATTGACTTCATAAGTGAAAACTTTGGAACATTTAAATACAGTAGTGCAACATGCAGACGTGATTTACGTAACATTATAACAGATGTTGCATATGATGTCGCAATTGGTACTAACTACAACGGCGTATTTAACGGTCTAGCGTATCAACGTCCAACTAACGCATATAACTTATCAACTCAAAGAACAGAAACAGTAGGCGCTATAAGATATGCTAGGGATCAAGTTAGCATATCGTTAACAAGTGACGGCTCGAGCGCAAGTGGATCACAAACTGCTAGAACTAGATCTAGAGCATCATTTAATGAAATAGTTGATATTCTAATTAACGGAATAGGAAATGCAAATGCATTAAGTTTTCCTTTTGCTACTACTGTGTCTCAAACACAAGACAGACAAGATGCACTTGCTAACTTAATTGCAAACAAAGAATACATCAAAGAAGACGTAGTTGCATTTGTTAACAATAATACTCCTCCAGCAGGATACAACCAAACTAAATGTGCTAGAGATGTAGGATTCATTGTTGATGCATTATGCTATGATATCATTTATGGCGGAACAATGGCTTCTAGTAGAATTGCTGAGTCATATTTTGGAATTGCAGGCGGCATTTATCCTGCAGGACAAGTAACAGAAACTGTCGCAGCATACAATCACTTGTCAAGTATTGTACAAACTATTGTCGTTGAAGGCACAGTTGCAACACAAAGTGGTAACTTACTTCTACAAACTACATTGGGTACTCCTGCAAGCGGAACCGAAGCTACTGAACTTGGTACTAAAATTACTATTATTAATAATGCATTAACAGCAGGTAACTTAGATAGCCTACCAGCAGTAGTATATCCTAATTTGTCAGGACTAGCTACTGAATTTACTGCATCTAAATCTAACATCGATAGTGATAGAGAAACTATTATTGTTGATACAATACAATTTATTAATACTACTTACAGCGGCTTCCCATACGATCAGGCTAAATGTCAAAGAGATATTGGTTACATTGTTGATGCTGCTAGATACGACTGGATGCTAGGAACTAACTATGCAAGTATTGTTGCAGCGTTAAGTTATTTAAGACTACCATCTAATAAAGTAGTAGGCGAACAAAAGACAGCAACAATTGCTGCAAACGAATACTCGCGCACACTAGCTCTAACAGCAGTTGATCCAACATTTGTTAGTGTTAATGATTACTGGGCAGTATTTGACTATAATGAAGCTAGTTGTGAACGCGATGTTAAACTTTTAGTCGATGCAATTCGCTATGATTTTACATTTAATAGTAACTATAGAACTGTAGCATCGGCATTACGTTATCTAAGCGGTTCAGCCCGTAAAGTGATAGGTAATCAAAAGTTACAAACTATTGAAGCATTTGCAAAAGCAAAAGAACTAACATTGGCAGAACTAAGTGATTCAACTGCTATTTCACGTGCAACTGCACTATGGAATGAAGTTGCTGATATTATTGGTAACGGTGCCAGCGCAGCAGATGCATACAGCTACACAGATCCAACTAACTATAATACTAGCTATTTAATTGGTTACGGTGATGCTAGAGCACAACTTATTGCTAATAAAACATTCATCCAAGATGAAATTGATGCGTGGATTGCTGTGCAAGTAGCGGGCGCAATTGCTCCGTTTA